>Ga0123341_1003676_pt1 | contig 13239 bp, 12 predicted proteins | sample Turbeapinknodule_FD_89959 | JGI IMG/M metagenome (GOLD analysis project Ga0123341, IMG submission 89959) | Root nodule microbial communities of legume samples collected from Mexico - Turtle bean Mexico pink nodule | ecosystem: Host-associated > Plants > Roots > Nodule | place: Mexico: Nepantla... | reverse complement strand
TCAAGAAGCAACTTGGACTTTTGCATATTTGGCCCATTCACAAAGGTAGATGCTTCCTCTGGATAATTTACTCTAAAAACACAAAATTAACAATAATAATAGTTAAGGCCCAAATAAACCCAACTATAAGAATATTAATTAAAACAATGGATTTATTTATTATTATAGTCCAATAATCTATGATTAAGGCTATTGTGTGAATAAATATATGTTCATCACCTGTCATCTTGCAAAACAACATAAATTGCCTTTCCCTCTTAGCAAAACAAGGAGTCAAAACGTTTTTTTATCTCATTCATATAGACATATGGGGACCTCTAGGTATTCCTTCTTTGCATGGTCATAAATATTTTTTAACCATGGTGGATGATTTTAGCAGACATACTTGGGTTCATCTGATGAAAAATAAAAGTGAAACTAGAGACCTTTTACAAAGTTTTATTGTTCATGTCAAAAATCAGTTTTGCAAGAATGTGAAAATTATTAGAACTGACAATAGTAAAGAGTTCTATTGGAAAGATTTTTATGAAAAGCATGACATAATTCATCAAACCTCTTGCAACGAAACCCCTCAACAAAACTCCATTGTTGAGAGGAAACATCAACATATTCTTAATATTACTCGGTGCCTTATATTTCAGTCCAGATTGCCCAAAGCTTTTTGGTGTTATGTTGTTTTGCATTCTGTTTTTCTGATTAATCGCCTTCCTTCCTCTATTATTCATAACAAATCTCCTTATGAACTCTTATATAATACTGCACCATGCCTTTCTGATATTAAAGTTTTTGGTTGTCTTTGCTTTGCATCCACTCTTGAACAAAATAGACATAAGCTTGATCCTAGGGCACACAAGTGTATTTTTCTTGGTTTTAAACAAGGTACAAAGGGTTATGTTGTTATGGATATTCAAACTAGAGAATTTTTATATCTAGAAATGTTATTTTCTATGAATCTTCTTTTCGCAAGCCTCATAATGAAATTGATGAAGCTGTCATACAAGAAGATGATGACTTCACAGGAATTGCATATGATGATACTCATATACAAAGGCAGACAAAAAACCGGACTGAACAAACGAAAACCATGATACATGATGATCTCTTTATACAAGATGAAGTTGGAAATTTTACAGAACAAGAACAACTGAGGCAGTTCACCAGAACCAGGAGAACTCCAACATTTCTTGAAGACTATCATCATTAGCTCATGATATCACCATGTGAAGAAAAATCGAAAGACAAGGTACATTATCTTCTTGATTCAGTTATGTCCTATAAAAGATTATCTGAAAAACAGCTAAAGTATACTTTGTCTATCTCCTCCAAAACTGAGCCAAAATGTTATGAGGAGGCAAAATGCTACCCTGAATGGATGGAGGCTATGAGAGCTGAAATAAAAGCACTTGAAGCAAATAAAACCTAGGATATTGTAGACCTTCCTCACAACAAGATTCCCATTGGCTGCAAATGGATGTATAAGATCAAACACAAGGCAAATGGTCAAATCGAACGGTACAAAGCATGACTTGTAGTAAAAGGCTACACACAACGTGAAGGCATTGACTACATGGACACCTACTCACCTGTAGCAAGACTCACAACTATACGCACCATCTTGGCTGTAGCTACTGTTATGGATTGGCACTTGGAACAGCTGGATGTGAACAATGCTTTTTTGCATGGAGATCTACAAGAAGAAGTTTATATGAGCTTGCCTCTTGGTATCATCACAGTGAGAAGTAATCAGGTTTGCAAATTAACCAAAGCTTTATATGGTCTGAAACAGGCCAGCAAACAATGGTATGATAAGTTAAGTTCTTTTCTTTACAACATTAATTTTGTTCAATCCAAAGCTGATAAATCTCTTTTCATCAGAAAATATGAGACTTCCTTTATTGCATTACTTATATATGTGGATGATATATTGATTGCTGGAAATGATATAAAATATATAAATATTGTCAAAAATTCTTTAAATTCTGTTTTCAAAATAAAAGATTTGGGGCATTTCAAGTTTTTCCTAGGTCTGGAAATCTTTAGAACACATAAGGGTATACATATATGCCAAAGGAAATATGCTCTCGATATTTTGACTGATGCAGGTATGCTTGGTGCTAAACCTGCAAACACTCCTATGGCACAAAAGAACGACAATCTTTTTTATCAAAGTTTGTCAATGCACAACATAACTCTATATCAAAGAATCATTGGAAGATTACTATATCTTGTGAACATCAGACCATATATTAGCTTTTATGTGCAATTCCTCAGCCAATTTGTTCAGGCCCCATCAAAGGTTCATCACCAAGCCATTTAGAGAATTTTAAGATACATCAAATCCTTTCCAGCTCAAGGTATATTCTTTCCTAAAAATACTGATATTCAACTTAAAGCTTTTAGTGACTCTGACTGGGCTTCTTGTATCACCACACGTCGCTCAACCACTGGTTTTTGCATCTTCCGTAGAGACTCTTTGATATCATGGAAAACCAAGAAGCAAAGCACCATTTCTAGATCATCCTCCGAAGCTGAATATCGTGCTTTAGCCACTACATGATGTGAAATACAATGGCTTGCATATCTACTCGAAGACCTCTGCATCAAAGTCAACAATGTTGCAAGCCTCTTTTGTGATAGTCAATCAACAAGACATATAGCTCACAACAACGAATTTCATGAGAGAACCAAGCACCTTGACATTGACTGCCATGTTGTAAGATAGAAATTGCAGCGTGGGCTCTTTCATCTTCTTCCCATAAGCTCTCAAGAACAACCATCAGACATTCTTACAAAGTCCCTCAACTATGCAGTTTTTCATAGCTGATAAAAAAAATGCAGTTTTTCATAAACTTGTTACCAAGCTTGGTGTTCTGAATATACACCCACCAGCTTGAGGGGGGTTTTGATGTTTTGGGTTGTTTGAGCTTGAGTTTATTTGGTTAAGTTTCAGTTCAGCCCAATAGTTATTTTCCTTTCCACACATCATGTATCCTTATAAGGCTATTATGTTATGTTTACAATATCAATAACACATTATTTTCTCTTTCTACGTGTCCCTCTTTCATACTCACATCACATCTCTCTGCCACATATTCTTTTTCCTTGAGCATGTGGACTGTTCATGGAGAAAGTAAATATCTTTTTTGTTTTAATCTCTAACGCAATGAATACTTCTTCTTGCGTGGCAAACAACAATATCTTCATATACAAGGTTGTAGCCATTTCTCTTGTTGCATTTTATAATGTGGTATTATTATAATTTTCTTTTTTTTTATGTTGGGTGTTATATCATATATTCAACTCAAGTAATGTTTTTAAATGTACGAATTACATTAATTTTAGTTTAAATAAATTTACATTAATTTTTATGAAATAACGTGATTTATTCTTTAAATTAAGATGAAATCTTATTTTATTTATCTAAATACTATTGTTTGACAGTGTATTTGATATTAATTTAAATTTGAGTTGGATTTTAAATCTGAAATCTTGATACATTATATGAATTTGAAGAAATCCATTTAAGACAAACTTGAATTCAATCAATATTGCTAATTTAAATTTAAATTTAAAAATTTGACACACCTTATTGACTAAATGAACATAATTATACACTAAGATTTAAATAATTTTTTTTTCTCTAATTAAAAAAAAAATCTATTTAGTTTGGTCCTCTGTATACCTGTCTAATTGTCTAACTTTGAGAGTGATGATTATGGTTGAAATTAAGTGAATTTGGCTCAATAAAAGTCAAATATTCTCAAACTCAATTCTTGTTTGACAGCTCAAATAAAACAGAGAACAGTTCCACTGTATGAAATTATAGCCTTAAAAATCAAATTTTCAGAAATATTATGTTCCAAGATTTTATGTGAAAAAGTAAGTAGAGCTAACCTATTCAGATGGTTTCTCTAAGGAAAGAAAGAAGTTTTAGTAGTAAAATGTTAAAATAATTTTTTTTTTCAATTATAATTTGATGTAAAGCTGTCAACGTATCATTGTAATTTGACATTTGACATAGAGTTATCAATATATCAATATTCTCTTTAATAATATACAGAGATTTTGATAAAATTATTTTTCTTTCCAATTATAATCTAGTACAAAGTTGTGAAAATATCAATACTTGTATAGACGTTTTGATAAAATTAATTTCGTTTCGATTGTAATTTAGTATTTCGTGCAAAGTTATCAATATATGATAGACTTTTAAAAATACTTTAGTAGTGCATAATGGAGAGGTAAAAAGGGCATAAAAAAAAACAAAAATCTTAGGATTCCTGAAAACCAGAATTGACATTGAGCAGATAGTTAGGGTTGACAGGTACATAGAAGTCAGTTCTGTAGTTTACACTAACAGGTAGTTGCAATAATAGCATGAAACAATTCTGGCCATAACAATAGTGAGAATAAACCATTAAACTAACAACTGTCTCTAGACATTCTTCCATAATCCTCTAATCAATCACCTAGACATCTCACAACTTGAGGAGTATTCTATCTGCTCAGTTTCCCAGCTCAGCTTAGAGGCAACTCTTTCATGTTGTGGAAAATACTCCTATAACCATCAAACACAAAATCATTTCACTTCATCTAAAACAAAACATCATATTCTTCCACAAACATAGTCTCTGCACTACTTTAAAATCAACAAAAACTATGAAACTAAAAAGAGAGATTGCAGTTACCTCCATCTTTTTGACAAGCTCTTTGGATGATGGGGAGGATACAATTATGTGGCGAGCTTTGGGGCTGATGAAGCCTTCCTCCACAGCTTTGTCAATGAAAGACAACAAGGAATTGTAGTATCCATCTACATTCAGCAACCCCACCTTCCAAAACCATCATCAACTTCGTTAAGAAATTATCTTTCTCTTTCTAAATCTTTCAAGATTAAAAAGGGTCCTTACTGGTTTATCATGGATGCCAAGCTGAGCCCAAGTTATGACCTCAAGAACCTCCTCAAGTGTCCCATAGCCACCTTCACTCACAAACAAGACACATTATTGTTAATTCATTTTTCTATCTATTTCTCAACATGCCACATTTTAAAATGTTTATACATACACAAAATTAAGTTTCAATATTAGTAGATGATAATCTTTATTTATTTTAGTTGATTGTTTTCTTGGCCATTGTTGTTGTTTTTCCCTAGAGACAAACAAATAAATTAATATTTTAATTATATTTGATTTATTTTTTAAATTAAAATATTATTATATTATTATAATGGTTTGTCAATTATATGTCTTTTATTTTTTGTGTGAATAAAATCTTTTTCTTAATTGTATTTGGTTACGGATACAGACACTTCACTTGGACTCAAATAACGATCCACTGAATGACCCCTCTTACATTCTTTTATTGAATCAATAAAAGGGAAAGAAACAATATGGCCCTTGTTTGTGTTTTCTTGGGCCTCTAAGTATCTTTGGAAAGAGAATTAATTTCTGCACGCTCATTTTTAAATCTGCACCCATATTTGGGTGAATGACCAAACTACCCTGTCCACTCCTTCCTCACGCACCCCACTACATTTATCACCACCACGACCATCAGAGTAGCTCATATTACACTTAGAAGAAGAAAAAGTAAAAATTCTATAACAAGTTATTTTTTTTCTTTTCTATCTGATAAAACAAAAGAATGATCTATAACAAGCTTTTCGAAATATAGGAAATGTGTTTCAAAAAACTTGTTCTATATTTTGGAAGGTAATATATACATTTTAGAAATTTTATTCTAGAAATATTTTCTAAAAAAATATTTTCTGGAGTGTATTTTATGAATTTCAGTTCCAGAAAAATTTCTGTAGGAAGTCACTTTAAAGAAGGGTAAAATAGTCTTTTCGAAATATTGGAGGTGCAAGTTTAAATTGGGAGGGTGTACGAAGCAATTGCCCTTTGGAAATCTGTCCCGTTTCCTTTTAAAATTTTAGCTTGTTAATCTCTCAATTTAAGACATACATAAGAAATAATCATAATTTTAAGAAAAAAGTTGTTATCACTGTACTACATTATTATTCTTAATAAATTATTTTTTAGCGTATAATATATTTTTTATTATTAGATAAATAAATTTAAGTAAATCTCACTTTTTTTAATTACTTTATTTTTTTTAATGTTTTTTTAGTGAAGTATTTATTTCAGAATATTAATAGATCTTATATAAAGTATAACTAAATTCAAACAGGAAAACAATGGTGGGCATGAAAATAGCATAACTATGTAAAAAAACATAATTTAAACAGAAGAAAAAAAACTGGTGATGGAGTATTCTACAGTGTAATGTATGTCCTTAAACTTAGATCCCATCAACAATTTTATTGATGTATTAGATAAATAAAGTGGTGCATCTGCATCACACAGGTTGAACAATCTCTCATAGATCATGTGAATTTTGTCCCAAACATGTCTATAAACCATCTGTGGATGAATTTTAAAGTCCTGACATTCTATCACATAATGATTTGCAGTTGACATGTCATAGGTACATATTCATTGACACGTAACATCATAAAGAAAGTAGTGTGTATTAAAAAACCTTACATTCATAAAAAGATCGACATGTAACATCATGAACAAAGTAGTGTGTACTAAAAAACCTTACATTCATACAAAAAAAGAACAGTTTGTACAGTGCGTATCACTTGCTTTTTCCTTTTGAAATTATGATTAGTCTTAGAAATGATGATGATTGAAATGCGGTAGTTTTTGGTTTATGTGATAGAAGTTAGAGTGTGTAATCTTGGATTGATGGTTAATGAGATGTGAGTTTAAGAGGGAATATGGTGGAAGCATAGTAGGTTGTACGAACCGGGTAAGGCAATAAAGGCATCAGAGTGGCGAGCCATCTCTGCTTTTCTTTGATGCATGTCTGCTACTGCCATCACTTCCCCCACTGTCTCTCCAGTGATCTGCAAAAAGTCACAACCGCAAATGGATCCAAATTATCACTGAAACCATAAAGAGGTTTTTGTGTGTGAGTGAATGCATGGACAGGAATGGAAGAGGGGTAATGATGAGTACTGCAGAAGTGGGCTCAAGTGGGAATCGTATAGCTCGACATTTTCCCTTGGGAGATAAACCAAACAATAGACCAAACGAAGAAAGGTGGAAAAAGTTACTGACCAATGATAAGAAAATGGAGATCAAATAAGGGTTGCCACAAGAATCTAAGGAGGGTACATGGAACTTGGAGAGAGAGGGACAAAATGGCTCAGAAGGAATGACCCCAGGTTGCCAGGTGTATTGATAGATAAGTTTTTAGAAAAAGACTCAAATGTGAAACCAAAACAACGTGGAAAGCAAGCATAACTCCCACCTTAAAACCTAAAAGAATCACCACAAAAGACAAAGTGCAAAATCCATACACTGTGATAACAAAAGTAAGGTGCAAAATCACTAAAGCCTAAGAGATCTTACATCTACATTAATTTTGTATAACTTGTTTTATAAAAAGGAGAGAAATTCAGAACTTCGTTTAAAGGTTTCATTTTAGTACACTGACCACATAAATATTTATTATATATGATCATGTAAAAATTCTGTACACTGTCAATTTATCTATCATTTATCAAAAGATCATGTTATAAAAGCTGTTATTGGAAATCATTTTTATAAACAGTATTAACACTTTGTCTAAAGAGGATAGGTAGGATTGGAACAAGAAAAGCATATTGTGGTGGAAAGGTAAAGGGTATGTAGATAATTCTCTCTGTCTCTCGTTCTGTGTGTCCCTCTGTGTAGATATTTGGTCATTTTCTTTTTATTTGCAATCATGATTGATGAAGTGCCTCCAAAACATCTTAACATTACCTCTCTTGGCATGAGTGTCTTGGGAATAACCCTGCAGACAATATCATGACATGAAATAGTTGAAATTAACAACATATCATACAATCCAACAACATAACACCACCACCAACATTGATAAATCACAACCAAGATTATTCTCACCCAATTACATGGCGACCTCCATCATAAACAGCCTGCGAAACCAACCCCATCAAACCAATGCTGCCTCCTCCATAAACCAGATCAATATTTCTTGACACCTTTTCATGATTCAAAAAAAGTGCCCATATTAGTGAATTAAGTTAAGAATTCAACAATGGTACTCTTTTGTTAAACTCTCCCACCAACAGCAATAACTCTGAAACTACGAAAGGTATTTGCTTAAACTCTGTATAGACCATACTACAAAATATCCATGAAAAAACCAAGAAACTTAAAATGAATTCTCTCTCTCTTTTATGGAAAAAAAAAAACAGAATTTTTTCGCCTTACTTTTCTTGAGGGGTTTATGTAGTTGAAATGTGGACGAAGAAACCATGTGGGGTATCAAGAAACAGCAAACAAAGGTTTAATTGAACATTTAAAAGAAACCAAGACCGACAAAAACGAAAGGATGAACCAAAAACAACATATGCCAAGTTCAATTTCCTTGAACAAAACAAGGTTGGCATTAGGAAGCAGAGTTTCAAATTAGCAGAAACATGTGTTAGCAGAAGAAGCATGAGACGTTACCAACTCTTTCGCAAGCTCAATAGCAGCATCCTGATAGCTACTTTTGTTCCCAGGGCTACTTCCGCAGAACACACAAATCCTCTTGAACCTGGATTCTTGTTTCATCTCAGTTCCTTCACCTTCCATGTTTCCTTTTTTCTCACACTGTGTCTTCTCTATCATCACCCCAAGGCTTGAGTTGAGAATTTGGATGGATGAACGGTTAATTGATGGAAGTGCTGGTGCGTGGCTTTATATAAGGGTAGAAGAGGCATAAGGGAGGGTGCATTCTATTGTGGAACCATTATCACATCATGAACGATGACGATGATGATGACTCCTCCCAAGTTGTACGTAGGGGAAAACTTGATCCACAAACGTGTGTGTTTGTTTTCTACTTTACTATGGTCCCCTGTACCAGATAAAAATATATAAAAAGAAAAAAAAAAGAAACACAACCGTGGTCCTATTTCAAGATCATTGTGTGTTTTTGTTTCACCAAATTGAATATTTGGAAAGGGAACACTATACTGGACGGTGAAATTGATCTCTCTGTTTTGATGTTCTACAATACAGTTTGAAAGGGTTGGTTTGATATTTGTTGTGTGGTGATGGATGCTATTTGCTTAGACAGTTTTTCCTCAACATCATGACCCGTATATATTATAACATCTTAAGACTTACCAAGATTATATATTTATATATATAAGCAAAAGTAGAGGTAGAAAAATGAAATACGTGGAAGTTCTAGTATCTTGGTTGTTTCTATTCGTAATATCCACGTGGGAAATCAGAGCTAATGGCAAAGTTTAGTACAATGGTACATATAGGACCTTTTTATAGCAATGGAAAATGTTTGGTAGAGATAGTTTGGGGTGAAGAAAGCTAGTCATAAATGTCAGCAATGACCAGATGTATGATGATACATTAACACTGTAAGAGTGTTTATAGATCAGAAATGCATAACTACTCCATTCTAAGGTGAAACCTTTTCTTTTGTTGAATGTTGATCACATAAAATATTAAAGCATGTTTCTTTTTTATTGTGAACATCTATATACTTTTCATTGTTAATAGATAAAGCCATAGGTTACTCGAGTTTTAAAAAAATATCTCTGATATCAATTTCATTTCATTTTAACCCAAAAAATATCTTCTATTTGATGTATATCCGGTGTAGTGGCTAGATATTGTTAAGATAGGGGAAGCTGGCCCAGCATTGCATTGAGTAATCTCCAATTTTGTGGACGGATATGATGGGGTGTTTTCAGTTCCTAAACCACAGTATCTAAATCCTTTAGCATTAGATTTTAGTAATTTTGTGAAAAATTCAACCAGTTCATGGATAAAACAAGAGTTAATCCTTAACTAGTTGTATCCATCCACATTGACATTTGCTGTTTAAGAATGGCCCGTGATACTCTTTCCCCCTACACAGTTCTTGCTTTGACACGACCAGTTCTAGTGTTTTAGCTAAAGCATAGGTATCTTAAATCGGGGTTGACTTTTAATCAACTACTTTTTTTTTCACATTCTCTTCATTTTGGTATCCAACTAACGTGTCCACTCACCAACTCCCATTACCTAGCTCCTTGACTCTCTGTAAAAGCTCAAGAGATAAGACATCTAACTCTCAAAAACACACAAACACACAGAATATGTGTGGTGGTGTTATTTGCCAATACATGTGTACATCATGTGGTGCCCGTAGATTGTAACGTGTAGACCATAAAATAAGTGTATTCTTATACCCTTACACCGAGACAAGGTTTACATTTAAGCTACCAATCACATGATATCCATCTTCCACTTTGTGATGTATGTGCCCTCAACCACCTCCCCTTACTAGACAAACCTGATGCATGCCTAGGAAACATCCATTCTTTTTTATCATTTAGATTGGACATAAAAAAAATTACTCCGTTTGTTCCTGTTGTTTGTAGAGACAAAGCCTTGCTGTCCCTATTCTTGTAGACTCCTTTGTCTTTCTAATGCTTCTTCTATGCTTGAATTTGGTTGCTAAAAGGATGCAACTATACACATATGTGGGTATAACTATTTATATTATACTGTGAACGGATGGCACAACAATCAATTACTTTAAAATATCTATTTGCTTCGTTTGTTACTGTGAATTGAAGAGTGAAGACCCCCAGTTGGTAAGAATATTAATAATGCTTTCCAAAAGGAAACATCACATCAAACAGGGTTTGGAAATTACAGTGGAGCAACATGTACATTTGTTTCTTACAAGCTACAGAGCCCTTGGTTGATTTCCTCTCATACTTAAAGTTCATTTGTTTTGGTCAATCCACTAGCTTTTGGTGATGGATTAATTAAAAATATGGAAGTTTGGAGGGTTTCAGTTTCGTCAATTCATCCGTGCAATAATAGATGTTGATGAATTGAGAGCTTGATGAATAGAGAGGAAATAACAGTGAATGTGTACTTCGCTGACACCAATGTTGTTTTGCTCTATTGAGAGGATATAGATAGGAACAAGCACGTGGTATCCTCCCGGAGCCATTGTTTGTGGAGAAAATTATGGGGTTGTTGTGGTCACATAGTCCTAATGGGAAGGACCAGGACCATCACCATTCTCTAGTGCCAATAAAAACTTGACGCATATGTATAACCCCATGACCAAATTGGCATATTGGTCTCACAAAAACTTAAGGTCAGGGTATAAAATTACCCCTATCTGCCTCACTCATTTTGTTACAACCAGTCAAATTCTTTGACCATGTTAATCAATCAGCAACCAGTTATGAGGATTCTGCTTATTCCTCCCTTCACAACTCAGATAAGATATTTGGCATTGTGTTGGGTAAACAATTGCCATCATCCATATCACATCCTTTGATGTGGGAAACCATCAAAAGCAGTTGTTTATTAAATAAATGTAAGTTAAATATATACTACTCAAAGATTGTTGGTAGAGAAATCATTGGTCCAACCTTCATTTATAAGTGTATTGCATCAACTAAATTTTCTTTGGTGGAGGGGAGCAGTGTTAACACTTTTACCCTGCTTCTTTGAATATACAAACACTTTTTGAATAGCTTTCTAATTTTCAATCAACTCTCATTGTCACTTTAATTTGTACTGGTTTGGTTTGCGTCACAGAAAAATAAGAAATGTCCATCTTCACTTTTTACCACCACCAAAGGAGTGATTAATATATTAATAGATTAAAGGCTGGCAAATATGTTTTGTAGGGAGTTGGGTTAAAGTGAAGTTCATGAATGGAAATAATTGAAGTCAAGTTCTCATTCTGTCCTTATTCAGAGGAATAAAATGCTCGTCCAAAGGTTGCCTTTTCGGATAAGGCATGCATCTCTTTCATCAAATTGAGAACTTATACGAGTTAGACCAATCCATGCACATGGAGTCGCTTGTGGAGCATCTTGATGGAAAATGGGGTCTATTTTGTTGCTAATCAAAAGACTAGTCATTTTTTAAGAAAGCCTTTGATGCGAAATTATTTGAATGAAGGTCACGAGCAAAGAATTAAGAACATGGTGTGAAACTAGGAAATTGATCGAATATGGTGATACGAGTTAGCTTTGGTATGTGCTTTCATTTTTTTCCCCTAAGAAAATGCTTCCCTTTTCTTTTCCACCCTCATCAGAAAAGTGTGTTGGAATTAATTATCAACAGGGAAAAAAACACATTAACCCTTTAAAGTTATGCAATGTGCAATTGTTCCTCAATGTTTGAAAGTGTGGCATATTAATTCTCTGGTGCTTATAGAATTGGAAAACACACCCTATGTTGTTAACACTGTTAACTCTTGATGGAAAAATTCATGATGACACTCATATTAGTATATTACCAACTTATTGTTCACAAATACCCTAACCAGTGTTTACATTTGAAAGACGTGTATTATTCACCATACATAGCACCACTTTCTATTTAGTGCAAAATAAGTACAATGCAGGATTCGTAGCACTGCACAGAAACGCAAGACATATGCTGCATGGATGATTCTTAGGAACCAAAATACGTTTTGAGAGGGCCCATTTTTTCTTAGTCTTCTAGAAAAGTGTGGTAATGCTTTCTCTCTTTTGTGAAATAATGGAAAATTGAGATGCTATATACCTAGGGTATAAGTTATGCATATACCTGTTCCAACATGCACAAGCTTACATGATTGCTTCACTTTTTACTCATATTTGTTGGTTTTTTTAGAATAATTCAGAGGAAGATATTTTATTATCTTTACTAACAATTACATTTATAGTAACTGCAGTAACAAACTCTTAACTAATTTTATGAGCAGTTACCTAGAAATATTAAATCAACAATTAAAACAGAATAACAAACAGTTAAAAAAACAGAATTTCCAACACTCCTCCTTAATTTTTTGAACTGCAAATTCCAATCTTCTGTCTTGAGAACTCAAACTTGTTGGCTGGAAGTGGCTTGGTAGACAAATCTGCAATTTTTATTTTTTTCGTCCTCGCTTTGCTTAATCTCCATTCAACACCTTTTGATTTGACATAAGGTGCAGATTCTAAAAGACTTTTGTCAAAGCCTAAGATGATAAGATAACATTTGTCTTCTTTTCCTTCCACAATGAGACCTTTAGGTTGCTCAACAGAATTTTTCTCTTCAAGAAATCCATTTAGGAATGTTGACTTGACATCCATTTGATGTACCTTTCTATCTCGAGGTATGTCAACAAGCTCCCGAGTTTTGTTCTTCTCAATCATATATACCTCTTCCT
>Ga0123341_1003673_pt1 | contig 13246 bp, 6 predicted proteins | sample Turbeapinknodule_FD_89959 | JGI IMG/M metagenome (GOLD analysis project Ga0123341, IMG submission 89959) | Root nodule microbial communities of legume samples collected from Mexico - Turtle bean Mexico pink nodule | ecosystem: Host-associated > Plants > Roots > Nodule | place: Mexico: Nepantla... | reverse complement strand
TATATATATATATATATATATATATATATTCAAACATCTAAAAGTGAATATAATGATATAATATTTCTGTTTTAAATCTGTCAAAAAATTTCAAAACTGTGATAAAATTGGAAACATCATTATTTTATAATAACTAAATTGATTTAAATTTTAAAAAAAAGATGAATCTTCAAAAAAAAAAAAAGAAAAAAAAGTCCTAGTAAGAATATTACAGTTAACTGATATACTAAGTACAGAAGTAGTAGTTTTCAACTAACAATAAATTGTCCAACTACCTAACAAAGTTAAACTTAAATGGTCAACCTCCACCCCAACTTCAACTACCGTTCTTCTCTGTTCCTTTCCACTCTCCCTCCCAAATCTTCAACAGCAACCATTGTTCTTCTCCTTCTATTAATACCTCTCAACAAAACTCCTTCTCTTCAACACACACTTCATCCTCCACCACACTCAAACTACCACCTCCTTCCAATGGCTGACTCCAATACCTCTTCCACTCAAACTTCTTCACATTCTTCTGGTATGTATGCATCATTCTACACTCTATTCCTTCTTTTCATCCACCAACTTTTTGAGATGTACTTACCATGCAAAGAAAATGGATTTTTTTTACTTCATTTTTATGATATTAAATGCATTTAATACTTTCTTTGATAGAATGATACTAGGAGGGTTGTTGGCTAATCTGCAAATTTGAGGGGACACACACCCATTAATCTTTGCAGTTTTATCCACTCCAGTGCTTCTTGTGGGTCACTCTTTTAGTCTTTTTCTCATGGAACACCAACTACTTTTGGAATCTAATTTCACACTCTTCTTTGATTGCTAACTTGCTTTTGCTATAAGTTTTCTTTTCTAAGTTGCATGTTAGAGTTAACATTACACTTCTGAAGTTGAAAATTGGAAAACAAGATAGCTGTTGCTAGAAAAGGTACTTAAACACACTCTAGAGTTTATGAGAAACACCACTTATTAATTGACATGCATATGGTTGTGGAAAAGTGGAAACTACTACACTCATCATATATGAAAATATAAAAAAAAATGGTGTTTACACGTATCAAATAGAAATAATGTGAGTCTCTTAGATTTGACACAGTAACTAAAAATTTGGTGAGTAGATACTTTTCTGCATGGTTTTTTAGTGAAAGATGACAGAATCTGTTTAGATTCAGGGAAGCGTGGAACTTCCAAGGTTGAGTTTTCTGAAGACGAGGAAACTCTTATTACCAGGATGTATAAACTGGTTGGGAAAAGGTGAGAAATTTTTCATGTTAACATGCTTTGGTTCTTACCCTTTTTAAACATGCAGATGGAGGTTGTAAAACAATGTGTTCCTTTTTAGGTGGTCTTTAATTGCTGGAAGAATTCCTGGAAGAACAGCAGAGGAAATAGAGAAGTATTGGACTTCGAAACTCTCGAGTTCTAGTAAATGAAGTGGCAGAGTACTACTTATTGGTGTTCAGTGTAGGATGAGCAACAAGATTTTGGGTGCAACATTAGTGTTAAGTTGTGGGAGTGAGTGATTTTGTGGGACATAAACTGAATTAAAGTTGGTCTTATTTATTTATAGGTATTTGTATTTGTATTGGCTCTAAAAGAAAGGAAGAACAACTATAAAAACTGGTTTGTGTAATAGTTGTCCATTTTGAAATGTTACTCGGTGGTTGGTCTTATCTGAATCGCATTAGTGGTGTTCACTTTCTTCGTTTCTCTTTCTTATTCATTTACCATTTTGGCTCTCTATCATCTGCATCTTTGTGTTAATCGAACAAGTCCAACTCTTGATACCAGAAATGCATAGGGATTCAGCTGGGTCATTCTTGATCTATCTAAGTCTAACTCTAACCAATAAGCCCCATTTGTTTTTTTAAGCGTTAGATGAATTGAATGATCCTTTTCAATTCATATCTACAAAAGATTAAGATATATACAAAATGGGTGGTAGCGGTAGGTCCCATATCGTTCGGTATCGAGTTGAATGGAACACACCTAAAAGATAAGGTGTTAATAATTTCACCTAAAAGTTTCCTTATAAATATAAACAAGTTAAAATTTATTAAAAATGTAAAATTAGAAAAATCATAAATATATAAATTGATGTTATCTTTGACCCAACCAGTAGTAATGTATTAAAATAGCTTTGATGGTGAGAGGATTCAATTTGAATAATAAAGTGTTACTACAAACAACAAAATTTAAAATTAACTATCACTTTCTCTCTCTTTCTTTATCGATTTCTGTCACAAACAGGGCGATCTGGGTGGATGAGGTGAGAACTTGGGAATTGATTATCAAGCATCTGCAACAAAAACCTAATTTCTAACCAAACATGACAATCCACGTTTTTCAAGGTTTTCGTATCGCTTTCTAACCTTTCCAACTAACCTTTTTTCTTTCTTTCTATATTTAGTGTTTCTGTATTCAATGTTTGTCTTGTCATGGATCTGCAATTTTCACTTTACCTATGTTTTACTAACCCTGAAATCGAACTAGATCTAATTCATATGCTGTAGAGTTGCTCAGGAAATTCGGGATCTCGCCAATTACTCTATCGATTTATGGCTTTTGGATAATTTTCATGAGAGTTAACTTCAACATAGCTCCTTTTATCCATGAGAGAGAGGGGGAGAAAGTTGTTAAAACTGGAAAGGTCTATATAAAACCCTAAACCGTTGAATATGGGCTAGCTTTTGCAAATTTGGTGTTGGATAATTTTCACTTTGCAGAAATGGGTTTTTGTTAGATGTTGATTGGTAAGTACAGAAGGTTTGTTTGAAAACTTGTTTCTTAAAAGCAAGTTTGTTATGAAACTTAGTATGAAATTTTCAACCCTGTACAGAGTTTTTTTTGTTAGTTTAATAGATGAGTTTTATATTATCAACTGATTCTAAATTATTATTGGTTATAACTTTTGAGTTATTATTATGAAAATTAATAAACTTATTATACATGACATTTAAATTTATCTATGCATATTACTTTTTTTAACTTAAAAGTTCAATGTTTGTTTTGTCAAAATCACCTTTCTCTTTTGCAAACTGGAATTTTTCGGCCGTGCTACATAAATCCCAACATGTTAGATGTCTGAGTTTGTTCATGCTAGGTATTTTCTGCTTCTTCAGATGACGAACATTGAGTTTCTACTGCCCCCTAGATTTTTTATTTATAGATGGATCTTTATGATTTCAATGAGTGAATTCAAATATTGGATATTGGCTGGTTGATGTTTGACATATGATTGTTTGTTGTTGCGTGCTATCTTCCCGTCCCTTAACAATCAATATGAGTATCTGCTTAACATGGCTGTATGGTATTGATTGTTAGATGATACTCATACTGCTGTCATTAAATAGCGTTATTCATGTCGCTTCATGTGCTGGGTCGCCTACTAAATGTCATGGTAGCAAATAAACTGTATAGCGTATGTATACTGTGGAAAATCCAACTTAGAAAGTCATGATGACCCAAGATAATATGAAGTAAAAAAAGTTAGGATTTCCTTTATCTTGAAATCCAGATTGATTTGAGTGATAAAAGTTGTTTTAAATGCCTATCCAGAACATGATTTTCTGCTTCCGTGTCTCACCGTATTATCTAGGAAAGATATGAAGTTCTGAAAAGTTGAATATATATGCTCCTAGACAACATGCCTAGTTGAAAACAAATGTAGTTCTTTCTGTTGATTTAAGAAATTTTAATTGATGGGTGAAACTTAATAAGAAAAAAATGCAAGTGAAATATGTTGCCATATAGCTGGAGGCAACATTTGGGTAAGAATAGACAGTTGAGTTTGGGACCATTTGGTGAGTGGTGGGTAATAGCAGCTCAGAGTTTTAAAGTTTTCCCGTATATGCTTTTACTGTATTCTTTAGTTATATGAAAATATCAAACTCAAGGGTAGTCCACTACTTAGTGTCTAGCCGAATGGATGCTGAAGTTCTATTCTCTAACCCTATGGGCTACAAACATGCAATAGCTACATGGCCTTTTAAATCACTCTGAGAATGATTTAGATAACTCTGATTGTTGAAATTCTCTACCTCTTATTCTTTGTGATTTGAGAATTTTCTTGGCAATTATTTTCCTTGAGGTCTAGATGCTCTCTGCTGACAAAAGCTCTCACTCTCACTATATTAGTTATAATAGTGCCGAATATTTTGGGGGTAATGATGAGCTCTGGATGGATAAGTATATATAAGGAAATTAACTAACAGTTGGAAGAAGGCAGGTTCAATTTCAAGACATTGAACAATTCTCGGCTTTAGAAGTCATAATAAGAACCTTCTAGTTTTGGTTACTCTTCTTCTACTTTTAAAGTGCATCATGAACTTTATGTACTTTAATTTAAGGGTCTGTACGCCCCTATTTTGTTTACTTTAGAGACAAACTTTAGAGGGGGGTTCTGCTGTAAAGAAGCTACGGCGATTCCAAAGATGGAAAACCTTTCTTTATCTTTCGATGACAGAAACATGGAATCCATGGATGAAGTTCTTTAGTTAGTCTTAGTAAATATAAAAAAGGAACAGCCAGTATGAAAGTAGGGGTTTCCTGGCTTTACTTGTCTCTAAGCTAGCTTATGCTGCCCATGAGACTATTTTGTCTCTGGCATCAATTATACCTCAATTGACAATTAGATTGTGTATACTATGACTTGTTAATATCAACATGGAAGAGATGACAAGTTAGGAGCCATGATGGTATAACAGCTTCCCCCCTCTACCCTAAAGAAGCTCCACCACTAAGCCAGTGTTTCTAAACAGTAATTGCGACCACAAGATTAATTATTCTCAACCATTGCTGTTTATACAATCAATGGCTAATTTAACAGAGTCAACAATTCAAGCTTACCTCATATGTTTGCATACTCAAATTTTGAATGCATTACCTCAAATGCTAATTCTCCTGAAAGCAAATCAATCATTTGTTTACACGAGAAGAAGAATAGTACTAGTAGTCATTTACACCTATCACACATCACCTCAAATACTTATAATATAGCAACTAACGTACCTATTTAACCAATAATTACACAACCAGCTAACTTTAGCATTGGTAGTTAAATATGGGTAGATTAACTAAGTTTGATAGCTGGCAAATCAGAGTGATGTATTGGGAAATGTTTGAGTAGTTTTATTTACGAAAAAGTAATGGATAAAAGCTCTTGTTAATCATTCAGAGTTAAAGAAACAGTGGACAGCCTATTATGTATTAGCCGTGCAAGCGTACACTAAAAGTTAGTTTGACAATGTAGAAGTACTACAGTTGAAGTAACAATTGAAGGTTTTCATGCACTTCAAAGAAAATTAAATGTGCAACATCTATATTTCTGTTCTCCTTTTTATCTAAGCAATAAAATTACTTTCCTCTCTTCTGGTCACTTCTTCCATGGTTTCAAAACAGCGAGTACGATGATGAGGGCGATGGCCAGGAGCAATATAACGGAAATCATCATGCATTTTCTTGACTTCTTTTGCAGACTTTTTGCAGTTTGGAGAGCGTCGTTACCCAGTCTCACATGATCAGTTGCGTTTGTCACCTGTCCATTACAAAATGGCATTTTAAAAAGTAAATAGTATCTTTTCCTAGTAGTCAAATTCTTTTGCAACTGAAGCAATAATTACATTATTTTCTCCAAGCAATAAACATAAAAATGCTACTGGTGCAAATTATTTCCTCCAGTAAAAATAGTTAACATGATTATATCTAGGTTTGATAGGTTGTCAGAGTCAGTTGTATCTTTTCTGGGAGTAATTTTACTAAATTTGCTTCAATAAATCTTTTAAAAATGATTTAAATCAGTGTTAGTAACAGTGACACTCTATGCATAACTGGTAGATAGTAATGGGAGGAATAATTCTCTGCACAAGTAAAAGAAAGTTGGTAAGTATTCAAGACTCAAAACAAGAGGATGGTACTCGCCTTTAATGTACACAATAGTCATAACTCTTTTTGACCAATGGAATCAACTTTAAATTTTTCTACCGTTTAAAGCATTCATACTTTAACATATAAGATGGGCTAATTCTCCCTGCACAGACGAATTACCAACACAAGAAAATATCTGTTTTACCCTTATTTTTCTGGATATTTATATCTGTAACACAAATAATAAGACAGTTCTGGATATATAAATTCAAAACTGATACTGAGATGTATCTTTCGGATATGATTTATCTTTCGGATATGCAGAGTAATGTTTTTCATATGCCAAAATCCAGAAGTATTTTTTCATTCTGTTTGAATGTGAAAATCCAAAAAAAATGAGAAGTGCAATTTGGAGTTTAAAAATGTAACCACTATCATACTTCGTACATCAATTTTAGTGCTTTGTTGCTCTTTTGATTTTTACTAAATATTTTTAGGATGCTCATATGCAAAGAAGATAGGAATCGAAAAAGAGGCACGTTTGTACTATTAAATTCAAATATTTAAAATTTCATGGTTATAAGATGAAACAGTGGAAGACAATAGTATAAGCGCAAAAGTATAAAACAAGTATAATCAATTACAAGATTATGACTAGGTTTTGTACATCCATGGTAGAAATTTGAGGCTACAATATAATGTATTGGATGTTTTAGCAGAGATTAAAAAGCAACAAGAGTGAAGAATTGTATAATTCAAGTTTTTTGTTTCTTAGTATATTATGGTTTTTAATTTTCTATTGCTTACATGCCACAATCTAAATATCTAAAACTCTAAAATGAAAAATAGCCCAAATATAAAGTGATAACAAGTGTTGTTTGAATAAAAAATAAGCCAAAAAGTGAGTTCTTTTTTCCTTATTTGGATAGGTAGAATAAAAAGAAGGAAAAAAAAGAACTCATATTGTAGGTGCTTAGATACTGTTTTCCAATTATATTTAAAAGTCTTGTTTTTTTGTATATTAACAAGATAAAACTATAAATATGGTTGAACAACAATGTCTACAATATCATGTAAGTTTTGTCTTAAAAAGAATGAAAAGAAACAAGTATAAAGTGTAAGAGTTTTTATAATAATAAATATTTGATGAAAAAATAAATTTTTTATTATGATATTTTTTCACAATTGAAAGCAATTTAAAATTTATATTATAGAAAGTATAATTCAAGCATCATAAAAGAAAAAATAAATTATCCCTAATCCTATGTCAATCCCACCTTGTGGGTGAAAATTTCAAGCAAGATACTGATGTGTTTCTTTTATTTTTCACTCCTATTTTTATTTTTACCATATTTTTCACTTCTCTTCACCTAAATATCTTTAATGTTTACCCTTTTTTGACATATTTCCACTCACCTTTTTTTCCCATCTACTCTATTTCTCTAATCCGCACCAAAAATATTAGTAAAATAGTCTTATTATCACTTTCGCAAATTATTTACTCTTAGTAATTGAAAATAACTCAGTAGATGATCAAGCAAGAGTCCAAGAGCTAAACTTTACAGATGCATTTTCTTTTGAAATTCAAATAAAAAAAATATTTTGACATTTGCATTGCAATAGGTTGAATCCAACATATAACTTTTCTTATTATAGTAATTATTTAAGATAAAGATGAACATATTATTTAATTAAAGTAAATCAAATCAATAGAAATTACTAAATCTGTTTACAGGAAAATATTAAATATATCTAAATATAGTGATTGTTAATAAATAAAAGTAATTCAAGTTCAATAATGACTACTTTTTAATTAGTTTCGAGGCACAATCAATGTGGTCAAGATCATGAAATAAATTAAAACTAAGTTAGCTAAGAAATTAAATAAAAATAAAAAGTTAAAATAGTGATAAATCAATTAAAATTAAAATTAGGATACAAATGAAAAAGGACAAAGATGATTTATTTTTAGGAAATTATAATAAAAAAACAGTTTGATATAAGAGAGACAAATTATATCAAAAAAAAAAATGAAGTAATCAAAGGAATATGAAGAAATCAAGAAGAGGTGAAGAAATTTAAATAAGGATAAAATAAGAAGAAAAATCCTAGGAGATTTTTTTCTAAGAACAACACAAATATTTGTTCAGAGGAAGAATGTAATTCATAATTACCTGAGAGAGTAAAATTTAAATGAAATTGAATGTGAAAAAGTTAACAAAGTAGCTAGATAACTTTCTAATTTATAGATATAGAGGATAATGTATATGCACATAAGTGCCTATAATAATAATAGTAATAAAAATTATGGTTATAAAATTATTATTATTATATGAAGAAAAAGAAGATGATGATGAAATACATGACATCCTACAAAGAATTGAGGTAAGATAGATGTTGAAGGTTAACAAGTGGAAAGTGAAACTTGTGAAAGAAGAAAAAGAAGTTGGTGAATTGAAGTAAAGATATCATTAAGTGAGGCTTTATTTTTGAAATACCTATAGAAGCTATACTCACATTATGTGTAGCATAAGCAGAAATATTTCCACAGGGATTTACCAATTTTAGTGCACCTTCACTCATTCCTAGCCAACGAAAATGGAACTCTTCATTACTCTCACGTTTATACAAAGGTTATTACGTACGCTAATAAAATTGTTAGGACAACCTTGTATTTTGGTAAACTACCGAGGAGCACACTATCTTAAACCAGCTGACAAAAATGAGAACTAGGAAGTAATAATGAATGTTCTCTGAGAATGTGCTTTCTTTCCAAGAAGAATATCAATGCAAGAATGCAACTGGACAATGACACAAAAAACAGCTTTATAGAATAATACAAGGAAACAAAAGATCCTGATAAACCTTTGAGGGCTACAAAGAATATGAATTTATATTGTGAGACACCACAATGAATGTACTCAGAAATCAGTCACACCACACAACACAAGCATCTCAATCATACAAAATAAGAAGGCTTGAAAATCCTGCTCTAAGATGTCCTTTTGACACACATGCATATGTTATGGACAAAAGGTACAGGGCCACACACTCAAGTCCCCTAGCTACTCTTCCAAGGTTTGAGAACACCCACAACTATGATAGCTACTATTATCAACAGTATAATGATGGCAATGCACATCCATTTTCGTGAGTTCTTCTGGAGTTTCTTAGCATTTTGAAGTGCAGTTGTCCCTCTCTGGACATGATCGACTGCGTTGTTGACCTGAACAAGCCTCTCATTAACGCAAAACCAAACTAAATATGCCCTGTATTCCACATACACATGCATACAAACACAAGATCAAGGGTGTAAGAGGTTGAGAGTGAACAAACCTGACTTTCAATGTTATCTAAAATTTCTCCTTGAGCATCAACTAAGACTGCCATGTCAAGGTAAATCTGAGAAATAGTAAAATAGAATTAGACATGGCATCGTTACAACTAGATTAAGTATTTAAGAAGACTAAGATTTTCGTTTAGGCAAACCTGGTGTAAATCAAGAAGTTTTTTCTCAATCTCTTTCACAGCATCATGTCTCTCCTGAATTTCTTCTACTGTGTTTACTACCTGCAAAATCCAGGTTTTCTTAAGTTTTAATTCTCCACACAAGTGATGCAAAATCATAACTACAATAATTTCAGATGTGTTTCCAAAATAAAACAATTGAAATGTTTGATTACTCCTCCCCAACCCACTGAAAAAAAATTATCATCTTTGGCCATGATATAAAAATGTGAAAACTCACTTTACTATATAAAGTTAATGTAAATAGAAAGATAACAAAACACAATTTTTCCAAGAAAAGAGGAAGACAGAAAACATAACATAATATGTTGATTTTTTCAAAAGGGACTCAATAAATTCCAGTAAAAATTCACAAACCAAGTACCTGTCCTCGGCCTGCTTCTAGAATTGCTCTCTGGAAGATTTGCTCACTGTTTCCAGTTTCTATGAGGTGATCAATTGTCTAGCACAGTCAATGATGGCCAATTACAAAAAAAATTTATATGCAGAGAATATCTCATCTCAAATCACAAACTCATGAGTTAAGCTCACCTCATCATCTGGCCTAGTCCCAGTAACTGTAAATCAAATCAAGTAATCACAAAGTGAACTTGATTAAACACTTTCTAATATATAAGTTTAAAATAAAATAAAAAAGAAGAAGCAATGGTACTGCCATAGTGTACCACAGGGCTGAAATGTTCAAACCTGTTATAACTCTTCTCTCCACAACCTCACGATATTCATCTTGTATTCTTTGTCTAAGAGTCTAAAACATAACACATTGATGAGAAGACAGACATGAAGTTGGAAAAACAGCTTCTGGTGTTAGGTGTTAAAAACTAAACATACCTGGAACTCTGTCATGAGATCCTTGAATTTTTTAGTCAAGGCACTGTGGTTTCAAGGAAAAGTAAATAATTCAGTTTAGTGGGTCCTTTTATCAAGTACAAGAATAAAGATATGTACAACCAACTTACTTTGTCATATTCATTCTTGCTCTGTCAATACCTGTTCCCTTTTCACAGCCAGGCTTTTGTCTATTGGATAGGTTCTGCACAAAACAATTCCTGATCAAATAATTTTCATACTTGTCTGAAATTTTGCAATAAATTGACCTCTAATAAAAACAATATTCAGCCAATAGCTCAATACATCTCTGTTTATAGCCTCTATCTTTGCTTTGACACCATGAGCAATCTTTCCAACTTCATCAATATCTTTCTCCATCCTCTTCTTGATACCTGAAAGTAATGTTATAGGTTTATTAGTCTTATAAACACTGTTAAGTTTTGTTCGCATACATTGTAAGAACCAAAAGAAGTATATCAAAAACGTAAAATTTGAAGCATAAATATTTATTTAACTTGCCACTGTTGCTAGAAAGACAATTTGCCATGTGTCTGTCTGGCTATAGCAGCCTGACAAACCCAAGTTAATACAATTTCAGCTCCAATACCAGAAAATCTTACAACGAAATTCAAAATGGATGGTTCAACTAGAGTATAACATTACATCGTAACACACACTTAACGGCACATGCTTTAGTAACAGATTTTATTCCTTGTTCTAAAGAGTATCAAATTTCACTCACATTTAATGTTAGTAACAAATGCAGTATATTAAAAAAATTGTCATGTGTCTGGTTATAAGTCCCTTACACACCCAAATTAATACATCGTCAGCACCTATACCAGAAAATCACACAACTGAATTCAAAACGGATTATTTCAATTAAAAAACAAAACATTGCACTTGATGTAACCAAAAAAATAACATTGCATCTGTAACACACCTTTCATGGCAGATGCTTTTGTAACAGCTTTCGATTCCTCATTAGCTTCCTGGAAAAAGTACTCTTAGCTTATAAATGAGAACTTGCTGCTGGAAAGTAACAAACGATGAAGATAATGGATACCTTTAACTTTTGAAGTAGCACAGCCAGCTTATCGATCTGTTTATCAGCCTCATGGATCTAATATCGAAACAAAGAATATCAGTACATGTAGTATCAACTGCATTATTGAACAAATTACATGAAGAAAAAGTTGACTATGGAAACAGCAAAAGCTTATCAGTTCTTTTATCCCCTTGGATAACAGTATCTTTCGACTTCCAGCCTATTCTAAAATAATATCCGCACAATAAAAAGCGTGCACATTGTGTACCTGCTTATTAAAAGCTTCCATTCCCATATCAGAGTTGCTTCTCGGAACCTGTCCCATTTCAATGTCACTTTCTCTAGAAGGATGGCCATTACTAGCCTCACCAACAAATGAATCCTGCAAGAACGAATGTCAAATAGTAATGACAAGAATAAAAAGAAAAACAAAACTATCCTTAGACTTTGATCTTATAAAGCAACAACATTGTACTAAACATAACTCATGTCCAATTAATTAACAGTTACAAAACAAAAGAAAAACACCAAAATCACTATCAGAATAAATCCAAAAACCAAAAATTATGCCACAAACAAAATAACCACCTGAAATCTAATTGGGGATAAGTATGATCTGAGTTAAAGCAAGACACCGCCTTTAGGAAATTTTACACTACCCATATAGCGATTCAGCGACGAACTGAATTTTACGGCTTAGAATATCAGAACACGATGATTCCTATTCGTATAACACTAGAATCCAAGGAAAAAATTTGGGCACCTCTAAATGTCGTTTTTTTAAAGAAGATAAAATAAAACAAAACAGAGTATGAATCTGACACTGAGATGGCAGAAAATTAGAACAGAAAAAACAATAAGTTTAGCAATAGAACTACAAGACCCAGTGATCAAAATCGAATTTTGGAATCGAAAAAGGGAATTACAGACATCAGCTTACAGTGAGAAGGTCATTCATCGTGAATTATCAAATCAAACTCAGAGAGAAGAAAGAGATGTCCAAAGTAGACAGTGAAACGGCAATAATTGTGTCTTTGGCCGGCGAAACGACAGCGAAGCAAGGCAGGGAAACCCACGAACTCTCTCACAATGTTTCTTGTTTTTGTTCTTTGTCTTCTTTTATGTTTCAAACAATGTCTTTAAAAATAATAAATGCCTCCATTTCCTTCAGATTGTCTGTTATTTACTTTTTTTATTTATTATCAAATTATTAAATTATAAAACTGATCCAATAAGGCACTTTGTTTTTACAATTTTAGCCTTTTTTATTATATAATTAAAATTTACTAATCATATAATTATCTTTCAAACAAGTATTTCAATTTCAAAATTTGTAAATAGAAAGTTATTTTTCCTTCCACAAATTTCAGTTATTAATAAATTTAATTCTAAAATATTCAGTATCAAACCAAGTTAATTGATATAAGAACTTTGTCAATGAATATGTAAATATCTCTTTAAATATCTAGTTTCGAGACTTATCTATAGACTCAATTTACTCAAACTTCTAACTACTAAAGTAAATATACTTTTTACAATATCATTTAATTATATATTGTCGTATTTGAACTTTTTTGACTTTATAATAATTATTCTAAAAGTATACCTAAAATAATTTCTACCTAATAAAAATTATAAAAAACTATTAATACCTCGCGAAACTCGTTTTTTGTTAGCATTAAATTTGTACATAGTTAACCATTTTATACTGGAAATTAAAATAAATACTTTCGCATAAAATTAAAAATTAACAAATATTCGTAAAATTGTAGATATTAAAAATATCCCGTCCTTGTAATTTTGAAGAACAATGAAAGTATTGATTCAAGTCATTTTTTATGCAAAATGTTTTCTTGCTTTTGTTCATTGATAAGGTATTTTTGAAGAAATGAACTTACTTAGGCAATTGATCTTATTTAAAGAAGAATATATATATATATATATATATATATATATATATATATTTTAAGT
>Ga0123341_1003669_pt1 | contig 13249 bp, 6 predicted proteins | sample Turbeapinknodule_FD_89959 | JGI IMG/M metagenome (GOLD analysis project Ga0123341, IMG submission 89959) | Root nodule microbial communities of legume samples collected from Mexico - Turtle bean Mexico pink nodule | ecosystem: Host-associated > Plants > Roots > Nodule | place: Mexico: Nepantla... | reverse complement strand
TGTCGCCGTCTAACTCCCTCACAGATGATGCCGCTTCAATCACCACAACAGTAGACGTCGCTCCTCAGTGAAGGTGAAGCGTCACTGCCTCGGTGAACGGAGAATGCTGCCACAGGGAGAACGCGCACAGAGAAGAATGAAAATGACGGTGGGTGGTTGTTGTGTATGTGTTGGGTGCCTGGATTGGGTGTACATCCTTAACCTAATTTTCATTTCATTAAGGATATTTTAGTCTTTTCATAAGGAAGATTGGGTGCCGATCAAAATTGATTGGGTGTAGAAAGAATCTTCCTAATTATTATTGTGGCACTTGTTAATTATCTAAAAATATGTTTTTGTCTTTCAGTAAGAAATTAAAAAAAACTTTAAATTCCACACATTTCACCTTCTCTCTTCTTCTCTTTTTTTTTTCCGCATCAACCCCAAGCATCCCAGGCACCCCAGCATTGTGCTTGTTCAAGTTTTCTTTTTGTTTCTTTATGCCATTTGGGTACGGTGATACTGTATTATTGGAAAAGATTGGTATTTTCACTCTTCTTTTGTATTGATTTGTTACTGATTTAAATGCAGTTTTTTTTTAAATACATTTAAAATTATATAATTCAAGAATTATTTTTAAATTTAGAAAAGATTTCTAAATTATGTAATTTATGATTTTTATATTATATAATTTATAATATAGTTTTTTATGAAAGTATGTTCTAGATCTCTGAAAAAACCTTTCAGATTATAATATGAAATGTTTTTTTTTTCCAAAATATTATTTTTAATTTAAAAAATATTTTTTAGATCATAAATTGGTTTCAAGATTACGAAATTTATAAATTTTTAATCTAAAAGATATATAAACATTTCAAAATCAAGTTTCTCCCGTAGTCTAAAACCAATTCTTAAAAAAATAAAATCATCTATCTGCTCTAAAAATGAAGATCAATCGAGATCACACATGTTTATAATTTAATGTTAAAAAATAAAACTCAATCAATTTATAGATGCCCCAACTACAAGGATCTGGGCCTATATACACATCAATTTGGAAATTACGAAATTTGAAAACAAAAGCATTACTTTTTGCTTGTAATAATTATCTGATGATAAAACGCCATGTCACAAAAATCTAATCGAGCATGCAAAATATCTTATCATCATTCGACGCGTCATTGTTATTCTTGCAACAAAAAAAGATAAATTATACTTTAACAAAAACTGACTCCTCTTTTATAAAACGCTTTTAAAAGAATATTTTGTATCATCTTATCTTATATTCCCCAATCCATAAAATTATTTGTCAATATGTAAAGCTTTTGTTAATCCACATTCTTTACAAAATACCTACTTATATTTCTTCAGTCCAAAATAATAACAAAATATTTATTTATTTTGAAAAAAATTGTGAAATTGAGAAACGGTTTCATTCAGATCCTCAAATGAAAATTAGTCACACCTGTGACAAAGTTAAAAAAAAATTAAAAATATTTATTGAATATAACATTAAATAATAGATATTTAATAAAAAAAATCGGTTTATAATATTTTGTTACATTCAGATAAAACATCACAAAATAAATATCTTAAGTGGTGTTTAAGTTATACTGGTTTTGTTTTCAGTTAACATAATTTACTTACTATTAAAAAAATACTGTCTTTATTCAAGAAAACTGAAAGAAAATGATTAAAAAAAACTGACTTTAACCATTTTATTCATAACATCTTAGAAATAAGAGGGGAGTTGATAATAAGATTATATTTTTGAATTCATAAATAAAATACAACTGAAAATTGAAAAAACAAGCCAATTGAAACCCTTGCATTTACAACTCATCCCTGTCCCCAAACGGGAATAAACTTACCTAAACTTCGTAGCAGGAATCTTAGACTTGTCCGCTTGGCAACTCATTGTTCTCAATTCTTACATCCGTAAAATTCTTCAAGTTGCCGATGAAGTTTGACCAGCAATTGATTGCAAATTTCTGGAGATGTGCAGGGTCCACACAAGAGATAAATGACGTTACCCAGAGGCCTCATGTATATACCATCTTCCCTAAGCTTCTCAATAAGTGGTCTTGCATATAACGATCCATACCTGTGTACAACTTTATTTATAAGAAAACCTCATGAAGGATCAAATGCATGTTGTTTCCTTCTCTCTAATTAGATAAGAGCTAAAAAAATTAGTGATTTATTTCTACATTTGACCAGCAAAAATTTACCAGTTTTCGTAACAAAACAATAACTTGAAAATAAGAAAACTACAGGTAACAGAAGGATGCATGACCAATTATTATAAACAATGGATTGTAGTTCACAGCCCTCGTTAAGTCTGGCATATCTTAGTACCAACACATATTTTGTCGATCTACACGTTAAAATCAAACCCATATTTCTCGAGAACTTCTTTTTACCTCTTGTTATAATTTTTTGGGGCAATTCAATATCATAACTATCAAAACTACAGTGGTAGCAAAGCAGAATCTACACTTCTAGATACCACTTGCAATTGTCCCTTCATTCGAAACATACGAACTTTTGCATGACATATAATGCTCATTAAGTTTTTCCAACAAAGGAATTCAGGTGCACAAAAATATTAAAAAGGGAAAAGGATGAAGTTGACAAATTTATACCCGGCACTAGCGCCTTCTCCTTTTAACTCCAAAACAAACAAAGTTCCCAAAGTCACTACTCTTTGAATTGCTGGGTGTGAAGAAATCCGGCAAACCATTTTATCATCCCACAACTGCAAAAACACAATGAAAGTTTGATCAAATGAACATTAAACATTAATCTATATAACACACTTTTATCAAGGCAGCCGGCAGCCATATAGAATTTAATATGAAAAGCTTCCAACACTAATTTGGCCAAGTCCCATAATTATTGGAACAAACCACGTCAAATGTCTATTGAAACTAAAATAAAAAAACTTACAAAACTAAAACTGATGGGCAGATGAAGGTTGAGTCCACCCTGACTATGGTGAGCTAGTCCGGCCCTGTCCATTTTTGGTTATGGCATGACAAACCAAAAAGGGCAGGTTAGTTGTGTTGTCACTCCTAATTACGGTTACCATATATTTTTTATTTAAATGTTGAATTATTTCAATTCATTTTGTTTATTTATATGTTTCTCCTGTCTTGATAAGATTAACACATCACGGGTTTATTTGCTTGTCCAATTCTATAATTAACAAAAACATAGACGCACTCACACAAATGCAGAAATACAAGATATATGGTAAGAACAAGTCAACAACATAAGCTTGTTTTCATTAGATCACAAGAAATGCATTAGGAATATGGTTGGTGTATTATGATCCATAGACATATACCCTTGAAAAATATTACAACAAAATATGGATTAAAAGTAATCATACCTCCCTTAGTAATCTTCCTTCAGAAGTGATATTAGAGTTGGAACAAGGGTCTTTAAACCATTGGATTGACTTAACAGCAGCAGCGCAGCCCATAGCATGCGCAGAATAAGAATGTCCATGCAAAAGGGCCTTGAGCTAACCAAAGCAAGAGTATAATTTATCATGTCATCAAAATACTGTCCAGGAACTTTGCTTCGTATGAACACAATACTAGTAGGACAAAATAATGAGCAGACTAATAAGAATCTGGACTTTTATTAGAAAGAATAAGGGACTTCTCCCTTGTGCCTAGCTTATAGAACTTGTCAGTAATATCAATATTAATTATCAATCCATTCCATCAGTACTAAAACAAATAAAACAGAAATTTCAGACTGCCAGTGTCTACGCAACCCACAAAAGAAAGTCTTCCAAAAAAATCACAATACCTTTGAGTCTCCAATAAATGAATCAAAAACAGCATTTGTTGCCAAGGTGACAGCCAATGGTATAATTCCACCAGTCAACAGCTTCCCAAAGCAAGCTATATCTGGTACACAATGGATTAGCTCCGCTGCAGTCTGTGGGAAGAAATATAAACTGCTAATCAAATAAGTGAACTAATGAAGAATATGAAATAAAATTTTGAAAATAAGAAAATAGCAGTCATTGAGAGAAATCACCTCCACTCCCAAACGCCAAAAACCAGTAAAAACCTCATCAAAGATCACTGGAATTTTTCTACTCCGACACTCATTAACAAGCACACGCTGAAAAAGTGGATCAACCATGTGCATTCCACCAGCACCTTGTATAACTACATAACAGCTCATACCCCAAATGAGATGATCAATATCAAGAAAAGGTTAAAATAACTTAACTTAGAATTTCTAGGGGGGCACTGAAACAATTTTAGAAAGATATAGGAACCTAGAAATTTACGCTTTTGTGTGAAAGACCTATAGCCACTCAAATGTAGTATTTCATTCACACTTCACACAGGTAATTGTGCTACTGTGGGCATAATTTAGATATGGAGTTTGATGTATTATCATCTTGAAGTGTGTAAAGTGAGACTTTTTTCTTCCTAATTTCATATACTGGACATATATAAGATCAATAAAATTACTTTATTGGGTACAGGAGATAGTAAAAATAAAATGGAACTATAGTCTGCTAAAGAACAATCTCAAAATATCTTGCCTGGTTCCATTATCAAAGCTCCAACATTATTTGACTCCTTAAATCGAGATAATACTTTTGATATATAAGATGAATAAACTGTAGCAAGCTCGGACTTATCCCTGCCCTTGTGAAATACTTCATCGCTTGAAGAAAAGGCTGTGAAAGCAGCAACAAGTAAAACAATTATATTCTAAACAGTAACCAATAAAAGAATTGAAGTTGGAAATTTTGAACTTACTGATACTTTGGCCTTTCTGACTCTCCCAAACATACCCTTCAGGTATGGAAATGTTCCATGTATTGTTGTGCATAAACACAGAAGGAGGATCCAGAAAAAGACCTCTTCCAGTGTACCTGTGAAACAGAATTCAAACTTAGAACGGTGTCATGAGTATTTAGCCAGGTAACAAAACTAAAATCAATTCTGGGTAGAAATATGGAAAATAGGCTACAAAAAACAAAGATAAACAGCATCAAGCTATTAAACTATCAAAACACCTACAAAATAGAACATTGCTTCTTACAAGGCTTTTACAGAAAGGTATGATATGCATGAAGAATATATTTGTAAAATAAATAAATAAATAAAACTACTAATCTGACTTATGCTGAACAGAAATTCACAAACCAAAACTGTTTCATCTACTTTTGGTCTCTCTTCCAACACCCTTTTGTTATAATGTTTTACATGGAGAGATTATAAACTCTCATTTTGGCTAAATCCCCAATTCAAATCTTACCAGTTCAACAGAAGCACTTTTAGTAAATATCCATCACATAATACTTTGATAACAATATATTGCCAAATAACATTAGACAAAAGATTAAACAAATTAGCAAAATTCTGTTGGGAAGTCCCACATAACAGATTCAATTTCACAAATATGCATTAGAGGGCAATGTTCACAACCATGGTTGCTGGAGGAAGCCTGTATAAGAAGATGGTGCCTGAGCTTCCATGGCACCCAGTGTATCACCATGATAAGATCTCTGAAGTGCAAGGACCTGAAATAATGAAATCCACACGTATTAAGTTACATGTGAATTTCAGAGGAAGAAATACAATTAAATAAAAAGGATTAAATATTTTACATGTTTAAAGAACTAGTAAAAATACACAAAAAACTACTTGGAAATTAAAGTTTAAATTCTAACAAATGTCCATAAGGGATTGGTTAAGTAATCAAAAGTAGAAAATTTTTATGGAAAGTGTCACTAGCATGTGCTCATTATGGTTTCCAATGCAACCCTAGTATCATTTCCAATCAAACTTTCTATTTGATTAATTCTTTAACCAATGTCTTTAGGATGTTTGTTGACACGACAGGACCCTATTACAGTAAACATATTCCCAGGTTTATAGTTTAGGAATAAATGACCACTTAACTAGTTAACATCATTCGAAGAGTGGTCAACAAGAAACCACCTAATAACTCAAACAACAACTTGAGCAATTAACTGTTCCTAAACTAGAAATGTTCTTTTTGAGTCTTCAAAAAAATGAAAACAAATGCATATTATCCTCCTTCAAAAAAGGCAATATTTAAACAAGATTTTGAAAACACATAGGGAATGCGGTAAGATTTTGAAAACAAGACTTTTTACTCAATACTAAGAGAAATATGCATAATCAAAATGCCATATATCTCACATATCCTAGTTGTATTGTCTAAATTTTTGACACTTCATGAATATAATATAAAATATTCAATCGAAAATGAAATATTCCTACAACATTGTGGTTTTTGTTTTCAAACACTTGCTTTGCTTTCCCCAAGATTGAAAAAGGCTTGACTCATATTAACAGCCAATATGTCCCCCTTCTTCTACTTCTAACTGCAAATTTTAGCATTAGTTTTATAGAATACCATCTTCATAAATCAAATTGAACTTTATAAACAGAGAATATCACAGATTGATTAAAGGACTGAAGGAGCAAACCATGAGCTCAGTGGGTCTTTCATTTGTGGTATCATCATGACAATCCACAATAAACCCGTGATCAACAGAAAATTTACGGAATGCCATCTTGAGAGCTATTTCAATTGCAGTAGATCCATTGTCCGAAAAATATGTTCGTGAAGCCCAGCCTGCACAACAGATGATTCAGCTACCATGCAAAGAGTTGACGGCTGCTTGTCAGTGGATAACAATGAGCATTGGCAAACATCTCTAGATATCAGTATTATCAAACTGAAACGTATATTTTTAACTAAAGTATCAAAAAGCACTGAGATGAGATCATAATTCAGATATGTTACTACAAATAACCCATAAGAAATTTTTTATTAGTTTCTATCAGAATTTAGACTTACTGCCTTGAATCAACTTTAAATAAAGAATTGATCAAGCCTTATAAAGCTTACATTAGTCGAATTTCAACTCTAGTCAAAGGGAGATCCTAACATGACCATGCACACCCAGAACAGAACTGGACATCTCAAGTGTGGATAAATGCAAGTGGTCCAATAACAACACCCATTAATGTCTAGGAGTAGACATCTATGTTGCAGGATGCATCAATTGTTCTGTGATGTAGGTTGGATGAGCTAATCAAATTGTGGTGCTTCGACTATTATGCTCTTAAGTAAAAAGAATTGGCCGTGACTATCAATTATAACTTTTGATCAAGTGGTAAGTGTTGGATTGAGTGTTTATCACTAAGTCAAAAGCTATAATTGATAGTTAGGATGTTCTACTTAAGAGTGTAGCAACTCAAGTGCCACAATTCAATTGTGACTTGATCCACCTAGTCTCCATCACAGAACAATTGATCTCACCTGCAACAATCTCTCCCTTAATAATTATTCCGTTGGGAGTCAAACTCTTACCTTGGCTCTGATACCAATTGATGGATCGAGCACTTAACACTAGATTAAAAGTTATAGCTAATAGTTAGGGTGCAACTCTTTCTACTTAAGAGCGTAGCAATCCAAACGTCACGATTTAGTTGTGATTTGGCCCACCTAGCATCTGTCACAATTGATGTCACCTATAACAGTAAACGCTCGATCCAACCATCGATATCAAAGCCAAGGTCACGAGTTCAATTCATAGTGGGACAATTGTTTGGAGAGATTGTTGCAGGTTGCACCATTATCCTGTGGCGTAGGCCAAGTGGGCCGACTCACAATCAAAGAGTTTGATTCCTAGAGGGACAATTGTTGAGGGGGAGATTGTTGCAGAGTGCATTAATTGTCCCGTGGCGTAAACTATGTGGGTTAAGTAATGATCGAATCATAATACTTGGGTTGTTACACTCGTAAGTAGAAAGTTGTTTTTTTTACTATCAGTTATAGTTTTTTGACCAAGTGGTAAGTGTGTGATCCAACAATGTAGAGCATTAACAAAACAAATATAGGTCTCTCAATAACAAATTTAGGATAGACATTGATACTATAAGAGTTTAAAACCAACTTTTAAAATGAGGCTAACTCTAGCCTTGTAAAGACTACACTGATCATATTTCTCTTGATGTAGAATCTCAATAGTTTACACACGTGTTCATATAATGTGAAATTAATAAAAGGATATGCTAACCTTTCCCCACGCCTTGAAGCAAAAGCTTGGCACAATTTAAGGCTGGCTCATGAACATTCTCAGGGAACATTACATGCCCAAATCTAGCAGCAGTGTACCCCATCTCCCTGGCAAGCTCGGCCTGAAATCACCTAAATGGAAAGATGGCATTAAAGAAAAACTTTAGGGATGATAACTTGAAGGGGCGACCAAGTTTAAAAATGCCAAACACAATTGGTATCAAATAAAAATATACTAAAATGTATAGTAGATCCATGTCATGAAGATTCTTTAAACACTAAAAAGTTACATTCTAGTCTCCTTTTTATTTGGGCTTCAAATTGACTATGCAGAGTTCAGGGCCTCGAGGCATTAGAAATCAGAAAGAATGAGAGAACACTTTTTCATAAGCATATATATTCAACAGTAAAAGGTAGAAAGAACAGTGTCAGAGGCAAAATTGTTTTGGAAGGGTGACCAATAAAAAATATCTCAGTTTTCTTTTCAGTGGGGGGGCAAAAGAGTACTTTTATACATTAAATAAATAAATAAAATTGGGTGTGACCATGGCATCCCCCGGTCACAAGTCTGCACCCCAGGAAGAATGGGATATGTAAGTATGTGCTGTCCCTCAGACAGCCATTTGATTATTACTTACTCGTCTGATTAATAGAATTAATAGCTAAAAAGTTATTAGAATGACCTGCATTATAGCATCAGGTCCCTGAGTCCACCAACTAGCACATGCATCAAATTGTGGTGCTATGACTTCTGTCTTCTGAACCTTACAAAAAAATCATGCGATGTCAAATCTAGGTATCAATATGTAAAATAAAGTACGAATGAAGTAATCCCATAAAATTACTGAATCTAATTCCAAAGTAAACACTAAGAATTTGTTTGGATAAATGTTTCTGAAACCACTAATAAGAGAAGAAGAAAAAAATGAAGTTTTTTTATAAACTAAAATAAGCTTATGCATCATAACTTAATTTGTTCTCTAATATGTATAAGCTAATTTTAGTTTATATAAACTTATTTCATGTTTCCTTATATTTTTTTCTTGCAAATATTTATGAAGAAGTTTATCCAAAAAGATTTAAATGCAGTAAGTTAAGCTCAACTTAAATGTGTATTGCAAAGCTTAACAAATTGAAAAAAAAAATAATAAACAAAGATTTTCACAGAAACAAACCTTGAAGATAGAAAAGTTCTCACCACAGCGTGAATCAATTACTGTGACCCCTCCATCAGGAACAAGTTTGTGTTGAGTGAAAGGCCACCAGATGATATCCCTTGCTTCTCTTGGCATGTCTTGCAGCTTTTTAATTCTCTCAAAATAAGCTGAAAGCATTATTTCCTTTAGATTAGTAAATATACGATGAGAACTTTCAAACCATTCCATCAAGTCATTTGATGGATCTCTTGGAATGGGTGGTAGCACTAGGACTGGGACCCTGAATAAAGAAGGCAACAATTGAATATAAGCAGATAGAGCAACAATAATACCGCAACATAACAGAAAAGTCAGAATAAAAAATAATAACCAATTAAGGACTATGAAGGACTTTAAAAGAATGGAAGTATGAAAATAGAATACAGAGGGGGGCTGGCCGTTTTATAAAGCTCAATACAGAACTGAAAATTCAAGTTTCAAACCCACATTTGGCCACCTATTTGAAAGCTTCCAACCCACATTGGCACAAGTGACAATTTGTTACTTTTGTAAAGAATATTATTCTGAAATATAACTGAATATTGATTACCAAATTATGACCACCAACATTATTCAAGAAACACATTCAGTCTAAATTAATTCTTCTGAAATACATTCTAATATTCTGCTCAATAGTAAAGTAGTGTAAATTGTCCAAACAAGATTTTAGTGGTGCACGTTCAATACCTACCACAAATGAATTAAAGCTAAAATATAAATAATGCTGAAACCATTCAGCATGCTTGAGGCCAGTAATGCTTTCCCCAAAAAACCCTAACCATTTTTTTGTTTAACCAACTAAATTACACTCATTTCCTTTCTAGTAGAAACTGATTTGTTTAACTAATTTCTAATACTTTGATTTACCTTTTCTGAAGACTAGTTTGTTTAATAAGAAATCAGTGCTTAAAATAAAAATTGTCTTAAAAATCGAGATCCAGTGCTTAACCTTTTCAGTCTAAATTTTTCAGTTTTAAAAAAACAAGCTGGGAAAGAGGAAGGGAAGGGTAATAAAAATTCTACGATTTTCAAGTTATAATCAGAAAGAGAATGTAACTACTATAATCAGGCTTACTTGTTTCGCATATAAGACATCAGTGGACCCTCATTTAGAAGACCGTGATCTTCAAAAGCAACAGCAACAACATCATAACCTCGCAGCGTCAAGCTCTCATAAGCTGATATAGTTCCAGAAATACCTCCTAGCCTTCCATCCCCAACAAGAACTGCCGGAATACGGAATGGCCTGACAAGAAATGAGAGAACAAACATATTTAACCAAAAAAATAAATAAGAACAGTATGTATATAACCCAACGATGCATACAACATATTTGCTTCCATCTGCCTAAATAATTAAACTTTAAAAGTTAACCATAGAATTCCTGTGACTAAGCTCCTATAAAGGGTACTAGCAAGGATCAAACAGTGCATGAATTGTTATCATTAAGGTTAAATGCAACCTCAGGCTGAAATTGTAGTTATCAAACCCAAAAAATCTGAGCCACTTAGATACACGTCTACTCATAAATTAGAATACAAAACTTGGATGACGATACTCTCATTTTCTCCAGAGTCCAAATTTCTCCATAGTTTTTATCATTTCTCTTGGAGATAGTATTTTCACACTACCTTCACAACTAATCGAAACAATCTCTCTCAACCATCTCAAACTACTATCTTTTTCTATTGCTTATTATATACTATATCATCTTAATAGTCCAATATTTCCATCTTTTATCTTTCTTTCTAAATTGAATTTTAATAGTTTTTCTTAGAAAATTAACTTTAAGTTTAACTTGAACTTACAAAACCGACTTGAAATTTATGTTCTAAAATGATATTAGAACATATCAAAGTTCATCCTAGTGAGGTTTGTTGGGTCTATAGTGTCACCTGCTGTCGAATTCACTCTATTCTCACACTCGCCCTTGACGTGAGGAAATATGTTAGAGATCTCACATCGACTACACATACGATCAAATTAAAATATATAAGTAGGTGCATACTCTTCACTTTCTAAGATGATATCAGAGTTTATCCTAAAAGATTTCTTGAGAATGGGGAAACTTTTTCATTCAGCACGTTTAGGAACCTATCCTAGAGATTGTATGCCAAGAGTAGGACATTTCTCTGAATAGTAGAGGCGTAAAGGCTCGTCTAGAGATCTTCCTTGGGTTCTTCCTTTTTCTAACCTGAGAGACAAACTACTCCGATTTTCCATTTGCTACTTTTTATAATTGCTGAAATTGGTGGAAATGGATCCTATCTATTTAGTGTGGTTCTTCTCTAAAGGGGCGAAAAAAAATCATTCAGTCATCGGCGTGAGAGAAAACTGTAATTTATACATTAAATATAAAAGAAGTCTATGCACAAAAAGCATAAAGTCTCTTTTTCACTGTCGACTAAGCACAAACAACTATAATAAAGTAATTCGATTAACAGTTACCCTGTACATAATCAATGAGTGTATAACCATTAAACTCTTCAAAATATTTATTAATTATGAATTTATTTATTTAACATATGCAATAATCCACCTGCTAAAACACTAGTCCTAAATTAAATTTACCATGAAAACTGAATCCGCACAGGATTTTCTCAAGAACAAGATTGCACCACATACCTATACAAGTCACATTGAAGCGTCCCAGAAGGACCTGGACTGGCAACTCCACCAGCTGTCTCCACCACGCACAGAACATCCGATCTCTCCCTACCAGCCCCGCGTTCCACTACGTCCTCGAAACACTCGCCCAGAGTTTCCAACACCACCGAGTCTTGTACAGCTAAACCCTCCCTCTCCGCGGCCAAGTGTGGCGACACGGCCTCTTCCCACGCGTACAGAGTCTTGCAATGCAGCTCCGAGTGGCCACGTCCTACCTCGCCGGGGAGCAGATTTGTATCCAGCACGGCGGGGGAGACGTTTAGGACACGGTGCGAGGAGGAGAGATGAACGTTAGGGTTGCGGAGGAGGGAGAGTTGGCGGAGCTTGTTGAGGACGAAGCGGGAGTCGGAGTCGGCGGGGAAGCCGGTTTGGAGGGGCTTGAGGTAGTGGAATTGGGAGGGAGTGGTGGCGGAGGAGAGTAGGGAGGAGGCAGCGATGCCGGCGGAGACTAGGGTTTTGCCGACGCCGGTGTTGGAGCCCCATATGAGGTAAATTGGGTGGGAGAGAGGAAGGGAGGGAGGACGCGAGGGCGTGGAGGAGAGTTTGCGGCGGTGGAGACGGCGGGAGAGAAGCAGGGAGGGGAAACGGAACATAGCGTTTGCAAAAGGGGGAGAGTGGAGAGTGAATGGTGAGAGTGTGACTGTATGAGGAGGGAAAGTGGGAAGGATGGAGGAAAAGGAGGGAAATGAAGATGAGTCAGTGTTTGAAGAAGTTGGAAAGCACCAAAAAGGCCATAAAAACTAACTACTCCTAACAAACGCTTCAATTTAATATTTTTTATTCTTATTAAAATATGTCAATTAATTAAGAATATTTTATAATAAAAAAATAATTATGTGTGATTAATCTGCAAAAAAAAAATGTTAAAGTACAACTACGCTTATAAAAATGGCCTTATAAATAATATAAGTATATTCTTTCTATCATCCCTTTCTTTTTAAAATTTTCAAAATAATATTCCAAAACATTTTAATCAACAAATTAAACTCGTCAAAGTAAAAAAAAATGTTTATTCAATATGATCCCCAAACTCCTTTTTGAAATTAAATATTATTTATATTAAAAGTGTAACTTGTTGAGTTATTTAAATAAATTTCTCAAGTTAACACACACTCGTGACACTACCTCCAACTCAATATAAACCAAAAACCAAAAATGGAAAAACAATTCCACACCACAACCTCTAAAACCAATCTAAAACATTTCTCAACATTTCCATCAAGAAATAAACACTTATCCTTTTATAGTTTATTTTCATGATTTTACCATTACAGAATTTACTAATGACTTTATTTTTTAAATCATGGAAT
>Ga0123341_1003668_pt1 | contig 13250 bp, 8 predicted proteins | sample Turbeapinknodule_FD_89959 | JGI IMG/M metagenome (GOLD analysis project Ga0123341, IMG submission 89959) | Root nodule microbial communities of legume samples collected from Mexico - Turtle bean Mexico pink nodule | ecosystem: Host-associated > Plants > Roots > Nodule | place: Mexico: Nepantla... | reverse complement strand
GATATATTCTACAAAATTTGTAATTTTTCTGTCTTTATTATTATTATTTTAATTAAAATAAAATTCAATAGTTATCCATAATTAATTATTCATTTATTATTTTTCATTTCAAACTTTATTTTAAAACATGAAATTATTATATTTTCTACGAAATTATTATATTTTCCATATAAAAAATGTATAATATATGTGGTAAAAATAAGAATAATTTGATATAATGCGCGAATTATATGAAAAATATATCTCCAGATCCCACCCGAAAGAAAGCCAGACAAGAATCACATTGGTAGTACGAAGGGGGAATAGAATCGTATCTGACAATGGTTCTTCGGATCGATCACAGATTATCGGTCTCATCGTTTGGCTTCCACTCCAGTTGACCTCTCTCTAAGATAATAATTTTATATAATGCGCGAATTATATGAAACATATCTCTCCAATTTATAAAATTGGATATAAATGTACCCATTGTAAAAATTATGGCTAAATTTTTCCATTGGTTTGACTGTACCCAAAATGAGCACATGAACACATCTACAGTTTGAAGAATTCTGTTATTTGAGAATAGTAAAAGTAGAGTTAGGTGTAATCAAGCAAGATATTAATTAAATATATATTTTGCCAATAAAGTTCATTGAATGCAAACAATTGTACATTTTAACACTTTGAGAAATGGGAACAGCTGGGATTTCATATCTGTAAACAAAATTAAAGCTTTTCATATCTACAGTGCCACATACAAGAATTCTTTTCATCCTATTTGGGAATTAGTATGAATTTTCTGAGTCCAATGATCATATCATTGGTGAATTACCAACATACTGAACAAGTTCTGAGCCAAGTTCAGAGACCCAATTGAGTGCAGTGCCAAAGAACAGCTCCCAGAACCACAGATCCACTGCTAAGACTGATGAAAAGATGAGTAATGCCAATGTCTGATAGCGGTTCAATGGCCAGCCTGAAGCCTTGGCAATTTTCTTCAGAAATGGAAATGAATTAGTATTTAGGTCCCTTTTCCTTATGGACCAAGCTGTTATCCACTTTACATTTGATGGAACTAAATCAAACTCCTCTCTGAGTCTCCTTCCAAGATCTGGCATGTGGCCACCTCCATAAAGTATTGCAATTCTATTGTGTCCCTTGTTCATTGCTGCTTTCAGGGCTTCTATTGCTACTCTATTTCTCTCACCAATTATAACTGATTTCTCCTCTACATCTGCTGTCACCAGTGTGAACCTTTACAAATATATGTGATCATCTTTAATAGTGACTAAACAGAAGAAAATTAATCTTATTATGTACATGTACATGCAGTCTACAAGTGAAAAATAAGGGATAATCAACAAAGACTATACTTTCAAATAAAAATGTATTCTAAAGAAACAATAATGATATACAACCTGTTTGTGATTCATGATATGAAGAAATGGTATTTTCGTCATTTTATGAAAAAAAAAAACTAAAATTTTAGACAAAAAAATGGAGTTGTAGACTGGTGCAAATTGTTAATATATCACTTCTTCTAAAGAAACTAGAATTAGCATAAAAATGTTTATAAAGGTTCAAAATGAAAATTAAAGAGATGGATTGAAAGAGATAAATGTGAGGAACTTACTCAGATGTTAGTCTCTTTGCAAGGAAGACCTTCATTGCAGCACTAAAATCAAGCCTTGACAGTGCCTCAATTTCTGGATATTCTGATGCTTGACTTCCCACATCTGTGCAAACACCTCCAATGATAAGAAGGCCAACAAGTGGCATAGGAAGTACACGTGAAGCCCATAAAAGCTTGGATCTCAAAGGGTCAAGATCTTCCGGAATTGAAGCTGCCTGCAATACTGCTTTTGTAGACCTAAGGGTCATATCTTTTGCAAAAGAGAAGAAGCTTTCACCTTTTTCAACCTGAAATTACAGAATGAAATTAGACCGGGACAAGGAAAAATGATAAAGTGCAAGTGCTCAAAGTTCAGTGCAGGTAGTTCATATTATTTGATGGTTCTTAAATGACAGTTATTAGATGATGAGACATGTGAATGAATGACACTGAATGCAATGTATGGAATCATAAATTGTCTTGAAAGAACAGTAACACTTCAATTGTTGTATTTCAAATAGAGTTCATAATCATGCACCATGTTGAATTAACCAATAAAAATTAGCAGTTTAAAACCTGAAGTAATTTGAAGGTCTCATAATCAAGATCTGCATGGTACCAATTCGAAGACTGGTAGTTGAGACAATCTAACTGAAAATCAAGTGTAAGAATTTGAGCCATCTGCCTCTGGATGCATCCCAAAATGTTAAAACCCTTGGTGCGTGAACCTTTTAGCCTTTTTGTAGCAGTAGCGTTTCTTCTACTCTCTAAACTTTCTCTGCTAGCTACCATTTCAAAAAGGACAGAATCATAGCTTTCAAGTTCCTTCTGGAGGGCCAGAAAATACCTGTTTATATAAAATAGATCACCCAAATGAATAGTAATATTCCTCAGAAATCAAAACATAAAGCCAAATAAACACATAAAGTCAGTGCAACAAAAAGCACTCAAACTTATCAAAAGAAATATTAAATAGTGCCCAAACTTGAAAAGTGTTGATCATATAGACTTCACAAAACCTAGGAAGTTTGTCCCTACCAACAAAGCTAACAGGTTGTATTTAGTCTGGCATGCAGTTTAGAAAAATGCACACTTGCAATTGAATTTGAATATCACGATGATCATCTTGTTCATCAAGGTAATTATGAACCGACATATTTTGGAGAAAGGGAGTACTATCAAGCAAGGAACATCACTAAACAAATCATTTACATATACCCCTCCTATGCTCACCAATATTATCAATAGAAGTTCACATTGACAATACCAAAAGAAAAGCTTGAATTTAATCATCAATAAGCAATGCCATTAATCTTATCCAAAACCACGAAAGCTACAAATCAGTAGTTTGTTAGACTTGCATGAACATATATGTCTGAAACCACCCTCATCAAACTCTTAATTTAACATCTTTAATTTTGACATATTACACTAGTTGATCTTAGAACTCAAACACCCCCTCTACCGTAATATATTTCTCTATACTCATCCTCACCACAAGAACCACATGAATTTTTTCACTTCCTTTCCGTTGGGGAAAAAATCTCCACACACAATAAAGATTAAAGGATAGAACACAAACAATTATAGAAATAAAAGCAGCAAAAAACACAGATTTAACACGATTCAACCCCAATTGTCTACATCGATAAACACTTAAACAACACAATTTCTAAAACACTCTTTTGAGCACATTCTTTATAATTGATTAAAATTCTTTGAAACTACAAATCATGAGTGAGGCACACTATATAAAAGATAGATTCACAAAACTTTGTAATTTTCAATAAATTTCAAACGATATTAGAGTGTACTCGAAAGAGTGTGTTGTTAGCATTTCTCTCAACAAATACTCACTATTTCAAATAAGAATACAAACTTTCTAAACAAACTTGAGAAAAACCCTCCCTGAATCTACATCTCAAAAGTTAAAGGAAGTGTAATAACTCTCTCGCATCTATTCTGCTTGAGTACACGGCATTGTTCTTCTTATCTTAAGAACTATCCATAGTGGTGGTAATGAACAATGACTTATAAAAACTTCACTGATAAGTATCTATTCCTTATTTCTTACAATTCATGAAGTCACCTTCCTTTGAAATGACTATACACATATGTCAATAATCACAACCTTTCACTTATAAAATTATTAAATCTTGAATTCACTCACTGGAATTAATATTTGGAAATTTGAAATTGACATTGCCAACACTTTCTTACTTCCACTTCTTCATCCCCTAACAAATAACTAACACCCCACTACAATTAAGTAACTCCTAACAACTACCACACCCAACACACGACTACAGAGAGATGTTCAGAAAGACAAACACATACTCTTCATCGGCGATGTGAATTGTCGAAACCAAGTCAACCTACAACAACACCAAAAACAACACAACATCAGGAAACACTAAAATATAAAAAACAAGAGACCCAAGAGAGAAAAAAAAGAAAGAAAGAAACTTGAGAGGGACCTGAAGGAAAGGGCGCAAAAGGGACCAAGGGAACCTCTTCCTGTAGCTCACAAGAGCTGTCTGCAACTCGGAACTGCCACCACCTTCGACCCCGCTTTTGAACCGCATGAAATCCGCGATGGAATTGTTCTCGAGGAACTGTTCCGGCGACCCATTTTCCTGCGCTGTAAAAGCGGAAGAAGAAGAGGGTGATGAGGCTCTGAGGGTAGAACTTGAAAAGGGTGTTCTGGGGAACCCGAAAAGAGGGGTTCGGTTTGAGGAAGGGAAGAGAAAGGGTCTGTTTCTGGTGGGAGCAGAAGTTGAAGGAGAATCTGAGATGAATGAAGATGAAGAAGAGACAATTGAAATTGAAGCCAACACCATTTTTCTTCTTCTATGCTCTGCAACACACCCACATAGACACAGAAAAGAGTGTTTGGATAACCAGAAAAATAGGATTTTTTTTTTTTCTCTCAGTCACCGAAAACCGAACATGTTGTGTTCAGTTATTGCAGTTACCACTTACACTCACCGCTAGTGAGGAATAAAATTTTAATAAATATCTTTTATTTTTTAATGTTAAATTTTTTACCTATTAATGAAAAATATCTGAGTTTTTTTTAGCTTCGGGTGGAGTCTATTTATTTATGTACACAATTTTTGTGTAAATCGTAAACTTTTATTAACTTTGTTATTTTTTTAATTATGAATGTCTCGTTTCCTGCAATATTTTTTACTCTTACCTAATAGGAAATTATATAATATATACGTATAATAAATAAATGGTTAAATTTCGAAATAATTGTCTTTAAAATAATTTATTAGACTTAAATATGATTTTCGATAATTATGATAGAATTTAGTTTGTTCTTCATAAAACAAATGTTTCATATTTTGCTAAATGATCAAATATTTAATAATATACAACTTTATACTAAATTTTAAAAGAATAATAAATATAATTAGCAGCGATTTCAGACTGAACAGTTGATTAATTACTGACATGTCCATGAAAAAGCAAAATATTCAGTTGCTAATTTTGTTTTATATTTTCTTTGTTTGAAAAATACTGAAGGACCAGTTTTTTGAGAAATTTTTTTTTTCAATAATGATGTTTTTTTAGATAATTAGTGGTGGTTTATCACTTAATAACTCTCACCTTTATATTCAGACAAAAATATATAAAATAAAATAAAATAAAATCTTTGAACATGTAACTTTTGTGTCTTGCTATTTTTGTTTGTTTGTTTTCATTTGTTGGGTTTTCTTCGGGGAAACAAACTCTTTCTGTTTTAAGCAAATTTTTTCTAAGTGTTTGATATCATTGGCTTGCACGTAATAATTTCTTTTTCTTGAATTTTGTTAATGGGTAGAACAAGCTCATTTTGCTTATTAGATTGTGTGATTATTTTTCAAGACAAGGTTTTGGTCAATAATTAGGTGAAGTGTGCATGTCTTATAGCTTGAATTCCATAATCTTTGTAAAACCATTGATTTGTCACGCAATTGCAAATAAGTTGAGTCTTCATATAGGTCATTAAGGGTTACTTCTTCCGGAAAAATATTTTTTAATTGAAAGAGTTGTATGTAATTTGATTAATTTATAAATAAAAAATACGCGAAAGCAACACACATAATCACGAATCAAACGGTAAAAAATAAACAACACAGGATTTAACGTGGTTCGGTCACCAACTGTAATCTACATCCACACGAACAACTATTAAGTTTTCATTATGTCCTTGCACCCCAATTGCAAATACAATGATTTCGTCAAAGCTCAACCCAATTAATCTTGATTTCATACCCAACATAATTCTATATGTTACGAAAGGTTATTAGTTGTTGATAAATCCTTAATTCTATATTCTTTATTCTATGAAAAGTTATTAGTTATTAATAAATGTTGTTCTTAGCTCATATTTTTTATACTTATCATTCTATATCTTTCAAGTTTTTGAGAGTTCTATTACCTTTGATTTTATTAATATTTATAGTAGTTGTATTAGTTCTTTCAATTTATAGATAATTAAGTTGGGTTCAAAAGAGCTCGTTATTCTTTAATAACAATTTGTGAATGTTTACTTTGCCATAATTATTAAATTGTTAAGTCGGTTTTACGTTGTATTCTATGTATTATGTGAACAACTCATAAAAAAATATAATAATGAAGTATAAAGTATTAACTTCTTTTTGTAACAATAACCTTCGTTTCTATGAAAAATCTATTTAAAATTAATAGGTAGAAAAACTCTCTTTATTCAGCAAGTATTCAGATACATCCAAATATAGTTGATATTCCCTTTCTTTCATATTTTTATTAGAAACAGAATGAGATATATTTTTATTAGCCTTCATGGAAAAAAATGTTAAGGTATTAAATGTTATTAAAGAAAGAAATTCTATGGAAATTTTTGAAATAAAAGTTTAGCATTATTAATTAACAAAATTACTGATAAAATAAAATAAGCATCACCAATTACTGCCCCACAATGAATAATAACATACAAAATTACAATGACAAGCAAATAAAAATTTATATATAGATACATAAACACTATAAAGGCTCGTTTGGCACCTCTCATTTCTCTATCAAATCACTTTTTTTTCTCTTACTTCTCTTTCTCTCAAGGTGTAGATTTGCATTAGGTGTCTACAAATCTTTATTCAGATAAAAAAAAAATATAGCAGAGTGCATGAATGAAGCCTTTATATAATATTATCAATGAAAAAATACAGAAGGAAAAATTTTCCCAAAAAAATCACCTATTGTGGCAGATTTATGCTCCTCATTGTGTAGATGTAAAACTTGTGTATCCATTGCAGAAAATTGAGGTAAGCTGAAATGAATCTCTCCAAAATATCTATCAGATTGCTAAAGAATGATTACTGTGTTAATAGCTGAAGACCTGCTTCTAAATCTACCAAACTGATAGTGAGAAGTTCTTCTGTATCCATGCAGTCAAAACTGAGCCTTAGGTCCAAATTTTCTCTAGCATTAACCAACATGGTAGCTACCAAACCACCATTTGTCCCTTTACGCTGGTTTTCTGTTGTCTTCCTTTCTATCAATGCAGCCAAGGCTTCTATACTGCATTTGGGATGCAACTTGAATCCATATAGCAAACTATCTTCTGCTAAATTATGCATCTTGATGTGAAGGATTTGTGCTAGTTCTTCTGAGTTGAAATCATTAAATTGAAAAAACTTGGTCACCCTTCTACAGAAACCTTCGTTAGAACCTATGACTCGCTTCATTGGTTCACTGTAGCCGGCAAATATTACTACAATTTTGCCACTGTCCATCACAGACATGATCTCCTCTAGGGCTTCCAACCCATAGTCCTTGTCATCAGACTTTTGCATTGGTATCAATCTATAAGCTTCATCAACAAAAAGAATCCCCCCCTCTGCTTCCTTGATCTGTAGGCAATGTTTTTAAGTAACTCAATAAGCAATGCAGAAAATTTGGTTTCACAGATAGGAAGGATTTTAAAGTCAACAACATACCTTCCTCCTGGTTTTTGGACCGGTGTGACCAACAAATTCACCGACTAAATCGGTTCGCTGTACTTCTGTTACTTTATCAGTAGGTAGAATTCCCACCATATGGAGTAATTTTCCAAGAATCCTTGCTACCATGGTTTTACCTATTCAATGCACAAGTCATATATAAATTAATCTCAACTAAATATCATACCCCTACACCAATTCAGTGTTCATGAACATGTGCATATACAATGGGAAGATCAAGCCAAACTGCTGAAGTAAAAAAATGAGAATTGAATAGAAACAGAATCAATAATAAGGCACCCATTTGGATAAACTTCTCAATGAACACTTAGGAGAAAAACTACAAGATGGTAAAATGAATTAAGTTTTTCTCATGTGTAAACTTACAATAAAAAGAATCAAGTTTATGCCATAAGTTAAAATCAACTTAGCACTTCAGCTTTTATATAGGAAGTCGCTCATTTAAGTTGTGGGAGAAACTTCATTCATTTTACCTTACGTTTTTCTGAGAAATGTTTACTGAAAATTTTATCCAGTTGAGACCTAAATATGGTAGCATGAAATGGTAAACAGAGAAAATGAAATTAAGTGCATAATAAGACATATTTCCAATTTTGATTGGAAAAAAAAACACATGAGATGTTCTAAAAACAATCAGTCACCAATATGAGCATATTATAAAAACCTGTTCCAGGGTTGCCAAGAAAGGCCATGTGAGGTGGTCTTCTTGTGCCAACATGCAGGCCAAGAGCTCTTCGTCTCTCGTCCAAAAGCATGCCCTTTGCCCATTTGCGTAGTTGTACCTTTAGCTCATTAAGACCCACAATATTGGATAGTTCCTTCTCAAGCTGGTCCATTTTAGCTTTGGTTTCACTGCATGCTTCTATGGCTCGTCGTTTCCTCTGCTCTTCAAGATGCCAGTGTAATAGTTCCCTAAGTTTCTCAGTTCCAGGGCCTTGGGATAGATGATTTAAAGGAGTCATTCCCTCCTGCAATTCACTGGCTTTAGCATCTATGACAATTTCACCCAAAATGTTAAAATAACATAAAAAAAAAAACAAAGTTCATTACATCGTCCTTAGCACTGCAATCAGCATTGTACTCAAGCAATGTTTTCACAGTTAAGAATTCCTCCGATCGTAGAGAGTACCAAACAGCAAGATGTAAAGGTGTCATACCATTCTGCAAGAAAGGGTTAGGAACAAACTTTTATGTTACTATAAAGCATAAAAGTAATTGTTGTTAGGTTTCAACAAAATTGAATGATATAGAAAGTGACAAAAAATCACATTTGCTCTGGCTTCAACAACAGCACCACGAGCAAGAAGTAATTGTGCGGCTTCATTGCACCCATTCTTTGCTGCCATGTGCAACGGAGTTTCTCCGTACTGCAGAGATAAATAAAACTTTTCAGAATTACAAGGCAATTAACTTGAAGTCTAGATTTTACATATTTTATGTATTTATACTCCAAAAACAACTTGAGTTGAAAAAATTGACGACTACCAACCATATTCTTGGCCTCCATCTCAACCTTATCTGCCCCTTGCCAATCAAGAAGAAATTTAACGATTTCTGCCCTATTGTGACCAGCAGAAACATGAAGTGGCGTTTGTGCCATCTGCATTTATAATGAATGAGGATAACATGAAATCCTGTGAAGTAAAAATCAAAATGCTAGCATATAGATCATAGACAAGCCAAGCAACAAGCTTATTTACAAATGAACTACACCCCTCCATTTTAAAACCTTGATACTAAAATCTAAACAGTGAGCAATTGGAGAAATAGATCATCAATATGATAATGCATTTCTATTCCCTTACATATTTCATGTTTGTCACGTAAACCCCAAGATGAAAAACCCCTACAGATGATCATCAAAGAGAAGCCATAAATAGTCCTTTTCCATTACAAGTTTAAACATATAATCTTCCCCTCAAAGGAATGCCATGAAAAGAAATTGTCAATAAGCTGTAACACCCTGCCATATTCGACAAGCACGCCTTTCAATTCTTAATGTAGCTGACACATTGAACACAAGGGGCGCAAGTACAGCAAAAACGAGGATCAAATCAAACTAGAGTAGTACAATCAAACTAATTCCAATATGAAATTGATATCCTCTCCTACCACCCCACTAAGTCTACTCTTTCATAAGAGCACAAGTTAACCATTTAACCACACAAGGAATCATATCACCCCAGTTGATAAAGTCACCATGAGTCATAACCAAGCAGATCCGAGAGTCATGCATATCATTCCAAACCCTCAATTAACAAAATTTGCATTGACCCACAAACAAAAGCACAAGTTTTTCCACGGATAACATCAGAAAGATCCAATTTTGAAAGTTCAATGAGCAAAAATTAAAACATTTCACGATGCCCAGTTGGGGAAAATGGGATCTTACAACAGGGTTTCTCTCATTGAGGAGAGAAGGGTTGTCTCGAAGTAGCCTCTGGAGTCCGGCGAGGTCACCGGAGAGGGCGCAGCCATGGATGGTGGCTGGCTTGGCAGGTCTTGAGCGTTGATCCTGAGACCTGGTGATGTTGTTGTTCATGCTGAATTGAATCGGAAAAGGAGAGAGAAAAAAATGGGTTGTAGATTTTAGAGAGAGAAAGAGAAAGTGATTGTGTGGTGAATCTATTTTCAGCTAAATATTCGCCATGGAGTGTATGGTTCCGCGTCCAACTCTCACGCCTCCTCAATCTTCTTCCTTTTTCCTTTTATCTTCCTTTCTCCTTCTCTTTCTCTCCATGTTAACTTCTTCCCTTTTTTTCAACTCTACTATTTTTCTCTTAATCAATCCTCAAAAAAATTACTATATTATAATTTTTATACTAGATTAAGAGAAATGGTAATCCTCCATTTTAGAAGTTGGAGCTTAATTTTAGTTTTAAAAGATGTTCAATGAAAAATGTGTATTTAAACGTTCAATTCCCTAAATTCTTAAATAATGAAACTATGGAGTATTTTAGATGTATTTTTAGATGTCTTAAACTTTTGTGAAATGTGAGATTATCGAGTGTATTCATATATTATTATAAAGTCATGATCAATTAAATTGATTGACTAAATACTATATTTTAGTTGGTGAGTTTAATCATTGTGTTTCCTTTATAATATTTATTTAAATTTTGTAATTGGATTTATTGTAATTGGATCTATAACATGAAAGAAATACAACTTAATAGTTGTTGTTTGTGTTGATGTGAGTTGTAGTTGACTATCGAATCATGTTAAATTTTGTAGTTTATTTTTTAGAGTTGCTTAGTGATTATACGTGTTGTTTTCCGATGAAATTTTCTCAGATGTTGATCTAAAAGACATTGTGTGATTTGTGAAATAACCAACATTTTTGGTTTTTTTCTTCTATTATTTAACAGTTCATATTCTTTTTGCTTAATTTTGGATGTGATTATAGAATAAGTACTTAGATTATTACATTATTGTACTGAAGTTGAATGTCTGCAGTTTCTGTGGTGCTTGCCAGCTTTTATTAGCTATTACTGAGTTGTTTTGATTGGACAATAGTGTTGTAGACAAGTTGTTTGAATCAGTAGAAAAAGAAAAAGTTTGGAAGTATATGGTTTATTCATTTCATTTTGCAACTTAGTCCTTGTATAAAAATCAATGTATGGATCTATCTCTGTATAAGTATTTAGGTTTAACAGTATATTTTATTACTCAACAATACTCATTTTATAAACTTTCATCATCTAAATGTTTTTTCGTCAGTTTTTCCAAAGAATTCAAATATTTTGTTAATATATGGTTGAAAATCTTACATCAATAAAAATAAAAACATTTTTTCATTAATATACTTCTTAATATATATTAAATTTGTAATAAAATGTTAACTTAGTTTTGGGAAATAAAGATTTTTTTTATCACATTTTTTCGTTAAACGATTTCTACCTGATGATAAAATTTGTAAAAATTAGAAAAAGACCTCATAGTAAAATTTGTGAAAAAAGTTTGGGTAATAAAATGTACGAAATTTGAAAGCTTGATGATTAAATATAAAAAATTTGTGAGAAAATAAAATAAAATACTAACATTTTAATTTAATGATAAAATGTGTAATGAAGACATGTTTTTATTTAATAGATTTGGAAAGATGAAACTTATCTAAAAACAACTACTCCTTCTCTATGTATAAATTAATTAATGCATTTTTTATTACACCTTTTTATTTTCTCCCTTCTAAGTTCAGTTGTACTTTCCTTAACAATTTTCTTGTTAACAAATAAAAGTATTAATTAGTTATACTTAGTGTCTTTTTCATTATTAAAACGTTTTAAAATTTGATATCTAACAAATCAAATAATAACAATCATTTGTTATCGTATAAAAATAATATTATTAAAATAAAAAAATAAGAAATACAATAAAATATGGTACTAAACCAAAACTCATATATACATAAGTAATCTATACCTATAAATAAAGAATTCTAAGAAAAGAATAGATGAAAGTTTATTATACCAATAAAAATACTCTATATGAATAAAGTCTAAGCTAGCAAGTTTATTAGCAAATGCATTTCCATCACGAAAGATGTAAGAAATCCTAAACCTGATTTCCCTAACGTAGTTAAGACAACTATTCCACCTATTACAAAGCATTAAAGAAACATTAGTCATAGCAGTAAATGCAGTCATCCAAGGCAAAATCACATTTAAGTCATAAACTAGTAAGACTCATCTTTTGAGCTTGGTCAATAGCATGTATAACTCCATAAAACTCAACCACCAAAGCAGTCTAAACATCAAGGAAAGTAGAGAAACTACCAATAAATTTCCTCATACTCCCACGGAAAATATCACCACAAGTAGCAAGACCAGGAGAATCCCTAGTAACACCATCAATGTTTATTTTAACCCAACCTAAAGAAGGAAACTCTCATCGATCAGGAAGAGGAGATAGAACTTTACAACTACGAGTATTACTACCAACAAACTTAAGCACATTGAAATCAAACATATAATTTTACATAGAACTTTTGGGCGAATTACCCACTAAACAAGTGAAATCTTTAATGACTGAAATGATCATAAAAACATAAATTTTAACCTGAAATCTAGCACAATTCCTCATAAGCTATATCATCCAAATATAAAAGGTTATCACAACAAGTTTAATCAAATTAATCAAAGGACTACCATCACTATTAATAAAAGAAAGAAAATCATCCACATTAGAGAAATGAGAAGTAAGGAAAATTTGTTGAACCCAACTCCAAATATGCATAACATTAGGACATTCAAAAAATAAATGGTGAATAGATTCCTCCTGCTTTTCACAAAGCGTACACATAGAACATATATGCAAACATCTGGATGTGCTCATTTATGAAAAACTTTTCAGAGAACTAAAGTTTTGAAATGAGGTATATATGAACACCAAATGAGTTTACCCCAGACACAAAGAATTCCTGGATCTAAGAAAAAGGTCCTAACGGACTTAAGAGTGTGATGAGCATATATTTATTCACACTTACTAGCCTTATTCATAGATTATTGGACTATAATAATAAATAAATCCATTGTTTTAATTAGTATTCTTATAATTGGGTTTATTTGGGCCTTAACTATTATTATTGTTAATTTTGTGTTTTTAGAGTAAATTATCCGGAGGAAGCATCTACCTTTGTGAATGGGCCAAATATGCAAAAGTCCAAG
>Ga0123341_1003664_pt1 | contig 13254 bp, 4 predicted proteins | sample Turbeapinknodule_FD_89959 | JGI IMG/M metagenome (GOLD analysis project Ga0123341, IMG submission 89959) | Root nodule microbial communities of legume samples collected from Mexico - Turtle bean Mexico pink nodule | ecosystem: Host-associated > Plants > Roots > Nodule | place: Mexico: Nepantla... | reverse complement strand
TTATAATTATTATATATATATATGCAAAATGTTGTAGTAATTTATTAAATGTACAAAATTACAAAACTGATGAATCAAAATGAATAAGATCAGTTTTGTAATTTTGTGCATTTAATAAGTTGCTACAACATTTTGCCTTCTCTTATTTCTTTCAATTAGTTTCTACAATACTTACGCGTACTATTAATTCTCGTTCGTGAGACGATATATTATAGATATTTCGATAATAGTATAATAAGTAATCTGATAAATACAACAAAAACTATGGTATCATGTGAAATAAATTTTAAATTTAACTCAATTTTATAAAACCAACTTATAAAATAAGATTTGCATCTATTTATACATTATCAATTTTTTTTTAGTTATCAACCCATATCATTAATAAAAAAATTGTATACTGAATCAGTATATCATTTCTCAAATAGTTTTAGTTTGTACCATGAAAACGGATGAATAAAACAGACAAACTGAGTTCCGTTTCGATGAAAACTAAGATTAGAAATGAATAAACAGTTTTCCATTTTTTCGTAAAATGGATAAAAAAACACAAAAAAGAAACAAATGTAAAAGCTACCATCATCACAGCTTCAAAGCATTTAATGAAGAAGAAAGTGAGCAGGAGTAAAATTGAAACTCACCATGACTAGAAGAGCTTCTTCAATGGCCTCAACCACATAAGAATTTGCAGAATTTGAAGGTGGAGAAGCTTCAATGAAGGTGGAGAATTTGCAGAATTTTCTAAACCATTGGCATCTCTCTCTAATCTCTATTACAAAGCACACAAAATGAATTGAAGTTTGGATAGAACTATGGACTTCCAAACCTCCTTTAATAGCAACAAAAACTAGGTGCCAAAGCTCATCATAATCAGAATCTTAATTTACAAAATAATTGAATATTGAAGTAAACTTCTAGATATAAGTTTTTGATTTGTTCGTCATATTATGTACACATTCATTTGTTTATTTTCCTTTCAAATTCATTCGTAATTTTATAACAAAAATAATATGCAGAGGCAATTTGAAATGCTGGATTCCACAATTAATACAAAGGGAAAGATACAAAATAGGGAATCTCAAGGTCGCTTCGTTATTGCTGATGCCACAACAGCTAGTTGGTTTGACAAAAATAAACTTTTATTAGATTAAAATATGTAATAAAAATAAATTTTCGTTAATTTATCGAGATACAAAGTAAAAACTCACTTATTTGTGTCAACAATTTCTCTTCAAAGACTAAACTTTTCTGTATTTCATTTTCTTTCTTCCCTCCAAATATTTTTAATATTCTCAAATAACCATTTTCAAATTAGGTATCCTATCTTATTTCAGAAAAAATATTTCGATATACAGTATAGTTTTTTGGATTTTTTTTTTTTAATTTTTGGCAAAAAAACTAGGAACGTTGGTATATTCACAACCACGATCAACTATAAGTATTAAAAGTAGAAGAAAAATTTACCGAAATATGAATCTATGATAATTTTAAGTATAAAGTTGTAAAAATAACAATTTTTTTTGATAAATATAGTCTTTAGGAGTAGAAGTTAATGACAATTTAAATACACATTTATCTCTTAATCTACTGAAGTCAGAAAGATTTTTAGGAATTGAAGGATAGATCACATTGAAATCTATCTTTTAATCTACTGAAGTCAGAAAGATTTTTAGGAATTGGAGGATAGATCATATTGAAATCTTCGGTTGTGCAACTGAATGTATGATTGTGAGTTTTCTCTAAAAAAGTTCCTCTAAAGCGGACAAGAACTCGGATACAGTGAATGTTGTAAGGAAATTGAAATATTTTTTATTTGAATGATACCAAGTCATGGAAGATTAGTCTAACAAAAAGCATAAAAAGTTGTAGTGGTGAAAGCAAAAGAGAAATTTGGAAGATGCTTAGTGCAGTGTTTTTAACAAGTCCAGAACTCAGCCCTCTTGACCTTTGAAATGCTCTGAAGAACTCCCACCGGAGAAATGTATCCCATCACTGTCACCCTCTTCGACTCTACATCTACACTGAATGATGTCACTCCTGACATTGTATATATTGTCTATTTCAAAACACAATGATATTTGTAATTGTATAAATCCAAATTAAAATCACATTTATTAAACATTCTCAAAATAAAAAATTATAAATTATATTATCTTCATAAAAATATTATTACTTTAGGTACCTTCCATCTTCGACAGATGCTTTTTCACTTTACCAGCGCATCCTTCACAGTGAATAGCAACCCTCATCACAACCACCTGAACATACACACCTTCAACATTAGTTAGTAAAATGCAAAGATAAGAAAGAGAAAGCAAAATTTATCAAAGATTTTATTAAAAAATAATATAAAATCGATTTATAAAATAAAATTTAGATCTATTTATATATTATGAAATATTTTAATTTTTAATTGACCTAGAATTTTCACTGATAGACAAAAGATTTGAAAAATAAAAAGGGAAAAGAAGGTACAAATATTGTATACATGTATATATAATAAAATTGATGTATAACACATGCATGTAAGCATATAAAAGAGGAGGAAAAGTAATTATAATTAGTGTTCTACATTGCTTTGAAGAACTCAGCAGTGACACAAAATATGTAACTGTTGAGTCTTAGTTAATTTGACCAAACAGGAAGAAATGGCAGAAAAGGAAATGCTCTGACATGTACAACAAAAAATGGAAATCCATACTCTTCTTCTTCTGTCTTTCATTTGGACTCCTAATATTAATTCTTTCCTTCATTATCAATTTGACAGAGACATGCAAGCCAGTCACTTACTGTTTTAAGAATTTGAATTGCAGATTTCCAACTACTACAAAAGAATCAGCATAGGTCCTTTCATTTCTCTTTTCTTAAAACTCAAAGACTTGCTTTAATTTTTTTCACAACAATTACATAACAATTTTTTTCAAGTTTGATCCAAAGGGACTCATCATTTGCATGATAAAAACATAACAGGTAAAGCATAGGGCAGCACAAAGCATGGTTCAGTAAGAATAAATAAAATAAAATGAACATTTAAGATATAACAACTCTTATAGAGAGACATGAACATGGTGTGAAGTAATAATGTGTGAGTAACCTGGAAGACATGATCTGTTGGAGTTTTGTGAAGTTGGGTTGATCCATTCTCTTGATTTTGGCTTCTCTGTTGGATGTTTGCTGAAGAGAGAGAGTTGTGAGCTGAATTGAAGGTGGCAGTGGCAGAGTGAACAAGTCTGGAGTAGTTGGAACAGTTGATCAACCTTGTGTCATCCAGAGAAACACTTCTTTCATGCCTCTTACGGGGCACAACCGCAGACCAAACTGCTGTTGATGCCTCAGAGGGACACATGAAACCATTCCTCATTGTCCTCTTACTGTTTTTCAGGTTCATCACAGTATGAAGATGTTTTGAGGGGGAAGAGAACCTTAGGTTTAGAGATATAGTTGACACCAACGATGGTTTTCAAAGTGGAAGAAAGAAGAAAGTGACTATAGAATAGAAGAGACGAGCTGTCATTATGATGTAGCTAACAAATAACAATGAGTTCACTGGAAGAGTGGATTTTTTTTGTCATTTTATGTATTATGCATGTGTCTATGTATGACCTTTGAAGACTCCAAAACCCTGTCCTTTTCAGCATTTAATTCTGAGAGATTCACACTAACCCTTTTTGCTACAATGGATTTGTAGAAAATCACATTAAAACATGGATTTCTTGGTTTAATTTTTCAACACAAGGCATTTCATTATTTTTATGTTTGTGTTATTTGGATGAGGGTTTTGCTGCGTGTGGGTATTAAAACTATAAAATCTTCTTTTATCTTCCACTCCTTATTTTTGGCCTTGGCCAACTACGAGTGGTGAGAGTGAGAAGAATACAAAGGACCACCATGCTCCACAGAAAGTTAGGTAAGCTGAAGAAGTAGGGTACCCTTTGTTACAAGGGTAGTGGATATGGTCGTTTTCTCTTGTCTTCTGCCCTAAAGGTTATAGCCATATAGTGGAAAAGCTGAAATGCAGTTGGACAGCGATGCATCAAAAGTATTTAGTCGATGCACAAAAATGGCTAAAATCAGTGGGGAGAGAGATCGAGGCAAAGAAGTGTTACCACTTGCTGAGTTTTGCTCTCTCGCAAATCAAATAAGCAATGCACATATTAATGCTACCAATAATGCATGTAGTTTGCAGTGATGCATAGGTCCAAACTATAGCAGAATCAAAATACTAATATTGTTGTGTATGCATTAAGAAAATGAAAAAAAGAAGAAAAGATGGGAGATTAATAGGGTTTATGAAGCAAGACGTAGAAGATAGAATTAAATGTGAGGATTAGAAGATGATGGAAGGAAGCAGACATGACTGATCGAAACTTCCTTAATGATGATTGCATGAGTTGTACATACACACACTACTTTGTCTGAGGGATGGCATGTGACATTATTTAAGAGGGTTCAGTCTTTAATTCCTTCTTCTGTTCCATGCTGCACAAAGCAGACATCAAACCAAGGACCACCACCACCAACGTAGTCTACCTCCTCTGCAACTTCTACAAATCTTACCATCACCATTCAAAGTACCAAGCTAAGTTAATTAAATGCACCACCTCACAATCTTCAATGAAATATTAAAGCTTCCCCATCAAAAATCTACTTAGTTTTATATGTTTAAATTTGTTTTTAATCCCTTATGCCTTTTTTTTGTCCATTTAAAAAGCATTTCTCAAAAAAATTATTTATTTATATGAAAAGAGATAGAAAAATGAATATAATAAGATAATTAATATGTAATTACTAATTAGATACCAATTTAGAAACTATTTAACAATAATAGAAACTATTTTTTTTTAATCTCTTAAATGGTCTTTAATTTAGTCATTATATTAACTAATTATTTCTGTTTCTAAATTCGATCGAGTCCTAAGCAGCGGACCTCATTTTAACCGGAGACAGTGTAACTATGAAAATTTTTTTTCTTGTGAATTTCCTGTTTTAGAAACACACTTTGTTTACGGAAATCCTATTCCAGAATCACCCAAATTTATTAAAAATAATTCTGGTATTAGTGGTGCGTGCAGGAAAAAAATGTAAGGATAGAGGAGCACTCAATTATACGCTAATAGACGAAAATACCCTTAAGAAAAGGATACACATAAAAATACTTTCTGGACTTTTTTTTCAAAACACAATAATCCTTTCCGAATAAATTTTTCCACTTAGTAAAAAAAATACTTTTCGAACTTTCTCTGGAACACAATAATCTTTTCCGAATAAATTTTTTCACAATGTATTATTTTTCAGTTCTTGATTTTTTATCTAGAATGAGATTTTGATTTTTTTTTCCAGATTTTTTTATCCAGAACACAATAATTTGTTCCGGATCTAATTTTACAGAATGCATTATTTTCAATTTCAGAATAAAGAGTATTTTCGGAATTTTTTAATTTGTGTGGGTGCAGGGATCAATTGCCAACTTAATGATGAATGTAGGCCCATAATAAACAGATCAATTGCAGTTAGTTAGTTAGAGAGCCCAAAAACAAGCGTGGAAATAACGCAAGCGTGGCAATAACGCTAGGTCGTAGTATTTAAATCGTACACCTGGCCTCACCGACACAAAACCCACTCTTTCACGTTTTTCTCTCCCAACCAACCCAAGGCCCAAACCAACTCCCTCCAAACTCGAAACTACGAACACAGTGTCTCTCTGTCTCTCTGCGTAATTTTCTTGAGAGAAAATTCAGCGAGAAGATTTGCAAATGTCCAATTTCCTCACGAACACTAATCCAAATCCGAACAAGTCCTTCGAGGTACCTGAAAGATTCACGAGAAGCAGGTTGTTGTGTTGTGCAGTGTGATAGTTTTCATGGTTGCTTGGTGAATTTTGCAGGTGAATCAGCCTCCCACTGATTCTGTCTCCAGTCTCAGTTTCAGTCCCAAAGCCAACTTGCTGGTGGCCACTTCCTGGGACAATCAGGTCTTTCTTTCTCTCTCAGTTCCCTTTCTTTTAAGCTTCATTGTTCAAACATCTCATTTCGAGAGCCTTATGTTATGAGCAACCTTTTCAAGGTTCGTTGCTGGGAGGTAGCACGGAATGGGGTAAATGTCGCCACTGTCCCCAAGGCTTCTATAACGCACGATCATCCAGTAAGCTATTTTAGTTTTCTTTATTCATTTCTCCTTACTATTTATGTGTGTGTGTGTTTATTTTCATGAATTACTATTCTGGTACATGTGCAAGGTTAATTTGGGATTCACAAGTAGGACTCGGAGATGATCATAGTTAGGGTTTAAGAATCAAGGTGCTTTTTTGTGGCAAAGACATTAGGCATAGAGGTTTGACAATGATTTCCGTCTGCTTAAAATGAAGTATAGTGCTGCATGTGGATGGCGATGTAACTGGCCTTGTATGGTTACTTATTTTTCATATGAAGGTATGCTTCGTGCAAATCACCCTTCTATGGGCACTAGTTAAGGTATCGACAAGTAGAAGCTTTTCTTGGAATGACATCGTGGTTGCATTTGAAATTGTTCTGGACGGCATTAATAATACTTTTTAATAAGGATTTTCCATTTTTTTTATTCAGTGCCCTAAGGTACTGTATTAGTCTTTCAATATTCATATATATGTTATACATGTTTTTGAGTCTCAATTGGGGATTTTGGAGTTGAACATTTTACTATTAGTGTTTTTTGCCTCTTTGTACCCTAGTTTTGTGCCGGTCGATGAATTGATCCAGATAATGAACTTATATGCATTGACCATTGAGTTGATTAGATTGATAAATTAATTGGTTAGAATTAAATTCTTTTAGGGAAGGACAAGAACCAAAAATAGAGTAACTAGGAATTCAATTAGAACAGGACCAAAAAGACGTGATTTTTAGTGAAGGACAAGAACCATATCTTGACACATTTTTCGGCACATTTCCTTAAATGAGGAACCAAAAGTAGAAGATTTATCTTTTAGCATTTAAGAACATATATTAACCTATATTAATAGTACTTGACTATTGAATCTAAGACTATAGGTTTTCACGATCTTGCTGCTCTGTCTTTTCCTTAAACAGCAATATTTACAAGTCTATGAACTCATAAATTCATCATATTTGTTTCTTTGCAAAGGTTTTGTGCTCTTCATGGAAAGACGATGGCACAACTGTCTTCTCTGGTGGATGTGATAAGCAAGTGAAGATGTGGCCTCTATTATCTGGAGGCCAACCAATGACTGTTGCCATGCATGACGCACCCATCAAAGAAGTCGCTTGGATTCCTGAAATGAATCTCTTAGCCACAGGAAGCTGGGACAAGACTTTGAAGTATTGCACTAGCATTTTCTGCCTTTACAGCAATTTGTTTTTAAATTATAACTTTAGGAATTAGAATATATAAAAAATATCTCATAATATGAACATTATATCTATAATTTTGTGGTGCGGCTGATATGTATCACATCTTTCTGATTAAGTATGGTATGAAGCTTGCAAGTTTGCTTGATCTGATGCTTCTGTCCTCTTCTTGGACATGAATCTTTGTGGCTACTTTTAGATACTGGGATACAAGGCAGTCAAACCCAGTGCACACACAGCAACTCCCAGAGCGCTGCTATGCTATGACAGTGAGATATCCTCTGATGGTTGTTGGCACTGCTGATAGAAATCTTATTGTTTACAACTTGCAAAATCCTCAGGTAATACTTCCAGTCTAATTTAGTGAATCTCAACTTAATTGTATTCTGCATTATTAGTGTTACCTTTCAGTTGTATATTCACTTATTATTATATCACAGCTATTTTTTCTTAAGATTTCATAATAAAAAGGGTTTTTTCTTTTTATTGCTTAATTAGACAATAAAAAGATGAACTTTATTAAGGGCGAGGAGAAACTAGGAGTTACATGAGAACAATAAATCATCTAGAAAGAAAAAGAAGAGACATCCCAATTTCTTGGCCAGAAGTTTACTGTATATTCACTCACGTACTCCCAATCATTGTTTGGAGCCAGAGGTTTCAAATAGTAAAAGCGAAGGAAGGATTTTCCTGCTAAGAACGATAGGCATCCTCAAATCAAACTACACGAAAATTAAAAATTATATCTATATGGCTATATAAGTATGCTTTACATTTTGTTCAGAAGCGATGAAACTAATCAAAGGATTTAAATATAATAACATCCAGAAAAGCTTATTTGGTTCATGATTTACTTAGATATCTCATAATTGGAATCATACTAGACAAAATTAGGACAGCGTATTAACAGAAGATTAGTCTGGAGTATTTCTACTGGAGCATCAGTCACTCAAGTCACACGCTTAATAATTTGTAGCCTCACATACATTTTCCGAGGCATCAGGCAATCCTCACTTAACTGAACTTTAGTCTCGTGTACTTCCTTGCTTATTAGAACCTTGAAGAGAAGTTTAGTCTCAAGTACCTCCAACCTGGCATCAAGCATTTCGAAAGGAACTTGGGTAATATGTGGTGTCTAAGCCCCTCATTGAATAGTATGGGATGCTTGGTGGAGTATTTAAGTGTTTGGTTTTTCTGTCTTAATAACTAGCTTTCGAGGGTGGAACCCCCAAGTGCTTGGGTACTTGTCAACTATTATCAAAGCCTAGTTGTCAGTGTTTTAGAAATGGCTACCAACAAGGGGTTCTGACTGGTGAAGGGTTTTAACCAACAGAGAAGCGTAGAGTGAAAGCTGACAAGATATTAGCTCTTAGGAGCGGTGCTATGATAGAAACACGGATGCTATGGGGTATGGGATGCTCGGTGGAGTTTCCCTTAATAGCTAACTTTTGAGGGTGAGTTTCCCAAGGGCTTAAGTACTTGTCACATTTCTTTCTTATTTGAACATTGTAACAAATAAATAGCCACAATTTGGCTCCGAAGATACAATTATATTTTCTCTTCTGCTGTGTGCTTCATTGTAAGACAATCAGTTAACTATATATAGTGTTTGATTTGATGTTCAAAACTGTTAACTGTCTATTCAGCTCAATTATTCAAGAGCCATAGATTGCGTTCAATGTGTATAGATGTAAAATGAATGCACGTTAATGGTGCTTCAGCCGCCTGGTGGGCTTGGGAACATCATACCTTCTCCACATATATTTGTTTTTATTGATTCCTTAATTGAATACTAGTTTGTTGGCCATTTGTCTTTTCATATTCTATTCAGTGCCTTTTATATATTGTGATGAGATCAATGTGTTGTTATATGATATATATATATATATATATATACAAACTATTCATCCTATTGATTTTTATCTTTTTTTGCTTTCATTTCTGTTTTTGCTAGTGTCTCCTACCTTTTACCATTGTTCATTTGCTACAGGTTGAATTCAAGAGAATTGTTTCACCCTTAAAGTATCAGACAAGGTGCCTTTCAGCATTCCCTGATCAACAAGGTTTCTTGGTATGCATCAGTCTCCTCTCTTTTTTAGATATTTGTTCCTTTCTGCATTTTAGTAATCTTATTCTTCCGTGAAAAACAATATTCAACTGTTTCCTAACAGTGTGTTCCTATTTAGTGTCTTCTGTAACCAATTTATAGGTTGCTTCTATTTATCTATTTTTACATCAAGACATAAATCTGATAGCATACTCCAGCTAAGAAGGGGGAGTATTCTCCACTTTCTGGCCCTTTCCTTAATTTTCTTACACCAACTTATGTTTGTTTCCATAACTTATCCATCGTATACTTCTGATTTATAAGAATAATATACAAAATATCTCTTCCTTCTTGAGTCTCATTTCAGTGTAATTATCAATTTGTAAGTTGCATGTCTAGTTTGTATACTTTTGGGATGTTGAAACTGACAATACACTTGCTGTAGGTTGGATCAATAGAAGGAAGAGTTGGGGTGCATCATTTGGATGATAGTCAGCAGGCTAAAAACTTCACTTTTAAATGCCACAGAGAGGGGAACGAAATATACTCAGTCAACTCTTTAAACTTCCATCCTGTAAGATTTATGTTCCACCTGTCCCTTACTATTCTGATTTAAGTTTGTATGATTTAAGTTGTTCTACTATCTTTGAATTTCAACTGGGTCATTGCACTTTTTATAATGAATGATTGGTGTTAAAATATTCCTGGTTGTGATTTTCTTATTGTGTGTTTTATTAATATTATTATCATTCTTAATCATTAATAGTGAAGTAGCTAAAAGAAATCTTCTCTCCAGCTTAAACTTTGTGATCGGTTACTTTTGAAGCCATACTACCCCTTCGCTTTGAATTTTATGATTATATATTCAGTAATAAAGAATTTAATTCACCTTGTTACTTTCTCACTTTTGTCAACCAATTTGAAGTATTGAGCTATATCTGTAAATATATTGTTAAGTTGGTCCGAGTTTATTAAATAGTCAATCACTCTGTAAATTTTGAACCAAAAGATAGTATGTTCCTGCTACGCTGATTAAGGAAATCCATTTTTGTTTCGTAATAATGAAAAACCAATCACATGAGATTTCTGTATTCATTGAAAATGTTATTTTCCATATATGAGCTCTCATGAAAGGAAGCACATTAACACTAACTGTCAAAGTTCTATGTTTTTAATTTTAACAATTTTTTTTATTTTTTTTTGCTTTAATACTGACTTCTTTGATTACAAATATCTTAAGAGAAGGGTCCTATTGTTTATTTATGGTATTTGGATGTAGACGTGTAGTAATTGAATAAAAACAGTTGTAATTTTTATTTTAATTACTAATAATTTCAAGTGTTAGTGTATTGACATTAAAATGTTTGACTTTGACAAATGTTTAGCCCATGGTTATGGTGTATTGACATCTTTTATCCAGTTCATTTTTGTGTAAACAATGAATAAGCATATTCAGTATCGTAAGTCTTTCAGTTATGGAATTTCACAGATCTTGTAGACTCAATTCTTTTTTTCCCCAGTGTACTGTTTTGCTGAGTGCTGTGTATATTTTGTTGGTCTCCCTAAAATTATATAGCATATCTAGTATAAATGTTTATTTGGTGCTTGTTCACATATTTTCACAATTTCTGTTTACTTCTAGTCCCAATGCACATCAGAAATCACTGACAAAGTTGATCCACTTTAGTCTATTATCATTTCTTACATTATTTTTCTACTTATTTTAGGTACACCACACATTTGCAACTGCTGGTTCGGATGGTGCTTTCAATTTTTGGGATAAGGATAGTAAACAGAGGCTCAAGGTTTTTCCATCTTTATTAACAGTTCCATTCAACTCCTAACGGACACATATTGTAGTGATGTTTTTGGCTCAATTACCTACTTATCTAATGCAAACTTAGCTTATTTCAGGCCATGTTGAGATGCAACCAACCTATTCCTTGCAGTACCTTCAATAGTGATGGTTCAATATTTGCTTACTCAGTATGCCCACCTTACTATTCTGCATAAACTTGCATCTTTGTTAAATGCGTTTTGCACCCTTTTCTATGCACATATACTATAAGTGATGAAATTTGGGTTTCTTTCTTTTGCTGCATTTTTTTTCTTGTTTCAATTTGTTGTGTTAGAATACCTTGAAAAGCACCCTTGACTTCAGCACACCATTATGTGTGAGAGGATGTTAAAATGCATATAGTTGTGAGTAATTTTTAAATAGATACTAAAGAGCAAAACAACAAGTGACGTGGATATGTAAAGAATTTGCCAGAGGATATCTTAATTTTGTTGATGGACTTTGCTTTCGAGAAGCATAGTTGTTTCTTCTTCCCTAGCAATCTAGAGGTGTTTCTCTATAAAATACATTTTTTTTTTTCTTGAGGATTGGGGTGAGTGTGGACCAAACGTCATTTTACTTGCTTGTTATATTTGATAAAAGCTAATTAGATGAGGGATTATTTATGATCCATAACGATAATCTTGTGATAGATAGTGAGAAGATTAAGGATTATGTTCAATAATGGCAATCTTCTATTATAGATCTCTAAAGTCATCGCTCATCAACAACAAAAACCAAGCCTTATAATAACTAGGTATAGTTTGGGTGATGAATTCGACCATATGGATCGAGCAGCACCATTGGGTTTTAACCCATGCCTATCGATCTATATAGCAGTGACAAGTAGTTCTGATTTGCGATTACCATACTTGGCACTGTACCATGAACTGTAAATTTGTTTATGACTCCATTGTTTATATAACAACAACTAAGCCTTAGACATCTTGCGCGTAGGTCTGCTATGACTGGAGTAAAGGGGCTGAAAATTCTAATCCTGCAACAGCAAAGACCTACATTTTCCTGCACTTGCCTCAGGTATTTGGTTTGGGTATCCCTTTCAAAAGAATATCCTTTAATCATCTGTGATTGATGCGCAAATTATATTCTTATGAAATGCAGGAATCTGAGGTCAAGGGCAAACCACGCATTGGTGCTACTGGCAGAAAATAGAGATGATCCTGCTCTGGTATTATGTTCTATTATGTTTGTAGTGGCTAGTACTAGTATATAATGCAGCCAAGGTAATATAGAAGTTGAATGGGCTGGTCAAAACTTGGAAGAAATTATCAACTAATTCATGGTCAAAACATGTATATAATGTGTGTGGTTTGTATTTTACCTGCTTTAAGATCAAGGGTGGTTGACTTGTACATTGAAGCACTGAAGGTAGGTTCTTTCATGGCGCTGTAAGACACTGGAAGTCTTAAAGTTCTCCATATAAGTTCTATTTGCTCTCTGAATCTGTCGTTCTCAATAAAGTGGGTTGGGGTGTTTCTTATGCACACTCCAAAACAACTCATCAAGCCCCTTCTTTTCTATATTTTGGAAATATTCCAGGATGTAAAAAGGAGAAATTAGTGAGAATTTTTAAGTGCACAAACTCCAAGTCGGTTTTGTATTAAAGGATTTGGGAATGTACGGTTGTAAGCAATTTTTTAAATAAGAAAACTAATGTAATACTATTAAATATAGTAATATTTAATAGTATTAAATTGCTGATAAAAAAAATGTAATACTATTAAATAAAAAAGTCAACAAGAAAATAACATAATCCTAAAATACTTGGATGAATATAAGGGGTTAAAAGTAAAAAAATAAAAATCAACTAGCAGGACTAAGGTGATTATTTTTATAACAAGTTTTAATGTTTTATAGCATAATATATTGTTTGGAAAAGTGATTTTAAAATAAATTAATTTTTTTTTAAATTATTAGAATATTTTGTTTATTTAAAATGTTGATTTCACCTAAAAAAAATCTCATATATATATATATATATATATATATATATATATATATATATA
>Ga0123341_1003663_pt1 | contig 13255 bp, 11 predicted proteins | sample Turbeapinknodule_FD_89959 | JGI IMG/M metagenome (GOLD analysis project Ga0123341, IMG submission 89959) | Root nodule microbial communities of legume samples collected from Mexico - Turtle bean Mexico pink nodule | ecosystem: Host-associated > Plants > Roots > Nodule | place: Mexico: Nepantla... | reverse complement strand
TATTTATACAAATTTGAGTTTAACAATTTGTCTTATTATAATGATGATATTTTTAATTTCGTACTACTATTTTAACAATTTTTATCTGGTAAATTTTTTGAAAAACGGATATTTTTCATCAAATTAATGACATATAACATAAATAAGGAATGATGCATGATATGTCATGAGTCAAAGTTGACTTATTAACATGATATGTAACATAAATAACGAATGTGATGTGTTATACAACTAACATTGTCCCCGTAAATCTAATAAAATAATCATATTAACTTATTTTTTAAAATAACGAGACTAAATTAAAAATATTAAAAAATAATAAAACAAAATTAAAAAATTAAGAAAAAATTATTAAATCTACAAATTTAACGTTTGTATTCACAATTGTTAACAAGTTACGAAACTAGTCGCCCTTAAACCTACAAACACATGAAATCTCACCATTTTCATGTAAACTGAAAATTTCCTGAAAGAAGGAAAACGATGGAAGCTATCAATAACCATGGAAATAAAAAAAAAAAGAGGGAAAATATATAATAATATGGTATAAAAATAGGTTGAATTAATCATGGTCTTAAATTATTGAGAATTTTTATTTAGGTTTACAAATTATAAAAATATTAGATTCTCGATTTTTTATACTTCTTAAATAAACTCTTAACTTTTAAGACTAATCCTTCTGATAGGCTTTAAGCCGTCAAAAACTAATTTTCAGGAATCTATTTCTATTTTTTGCTTTTTCAAAGTCAAAGACTCAATTATAATTTTTTAAGCTTTTTGTATAGAATAATTTTTTAAGCTAGACACATATTCAAAGTAGTTAATTTAACCTGATAAATAATGTTAAAGTTTAAGGTTAATAAAGTTTATGTTTTAGGTCCACTAACAAAAGGTATTTATCATTATTATAAAACAAAAAAAAGACAAAAAAAAAATTAAAACATAGTTTTCTTGTTCAAAATGAAATAAACAAATACTTTACATTTCATTGTAATTAAGATATGGTTGGAAAAATTAAATTAGCTCAACTATATAATTCGAGTTAGGTTTTGTTTGTGAAAATTTGATGAAAAGTAGTTACAAATAAATAATTTCATTTCGAAAAGAAAATCAAAATTTATGAGAACAATGGTATATGAAACTGAAAGAAAATAAATTGTTGAAAAATAATCATACACTACAAATTTCATGTTCACCAAAACAGTTTAATTTTCAGATTTACTTACAAATTTTAGTTATTATTCGAAACAAATACCTGAAATTATCAAAAACATTTTGTTTTAATCTTAGAAACAGCTAAAATATCAGAAAAAAAAGTCTTCATAGATTTCTTTTATCCTTTACTTTTTTATATCCTAAATGATTACACAGTTAAAAAAATAATGATATATTTATAATAATTTTTTTATACAACTACGTTATAACTCTCAATATTATTATTTTAATATTTTTTATAAATTTATTTTTTATTATATATATTTATATCTAAATTCATTCTATCAAGAATTTATACAACTTTTAGAATTTTGAAAGCATAATATATATAAAAAAAAAGTCATGGGATTCGTCCTCCAACGGTTAAAAATACAAAAGCAAAAAATAAAATGGCGCCAAAAGCATCATGTACATGTAAAAGTTGAAGTGAGATAAGAAGATAATAAAGCCGAAGTTTACGTTACAGTACTCTCATCCAAACCCATCTACACAAAAAAATCTAACCTCAAAATTATGAGAAAAATGATTAATTTAATTAATTTTTAAAAGAATGTTCCTAATATACTATATTCGTTCTCATTATTAGTTATTTTTAACATTTTATTCTAAATATTTATTATATTTAATAACGGTATATAAAGTTAATATTTTATAGAAATTACAATGCCTTAGTAATTAAAAAAGTTGTTTAACCTTTATACAAACTTATTATGGAAAAAAGTTTAAAAATAATATTTTCTATAATTTTTAAAAACTTGTTTTTAATTTATAACTAGTTTTAACCTATGAAAAAATATTATCTTATGCTAAAAGAGTATGCAATTACAAAAATGTGTTGTTTCAAGAACACTCACATGTCATGTTAATCTGTCATGGTGAGGAATAAAGGGTCACAATTTCATAAACCTCCTCTGCAGAGAATCTTTTCTTTTGCTTTTCTTTGTGAAGATATATTGCTTCACTTTATTATGACCGTAACAAAAGGAGAAGAAAAATGGATGAAAATTCTGTACATTCATTAATTAATTATGAACTGTTGGTTTGTGAAGTGGTGCAGAGTGTGAGCTTTGGCATTTCCGTTTTTCTTTCTCAGCCCGTGCCTTCTGTTTGTCTTGGTGTGTGCAGAGAAACGGTGACACCTGGGAAACGGGTCTGCAAATTTTGGAGATTTGTTACAGATGAGTTTCTGAATATATGGCAGAAAAAAATTCGATTTTTTTCATTTCGGTCAATTGTGCAAGTTCTTAAGGTAATTAAGATCGTTTTTCGTTCTATTTTTGTTGCTGTGTGTTTTTGTTCTTCAGATTTTGAATTTGGCTAATGTAATGAAATATTTTTCAGATTTTATCAACTAGTTGGTTATGGATGACTAAATGGCAGTTTCTGGAAGAAGCATATGAAAGTCTGCAAGTGCAATAACCAGATTTGCTTGATTTGGATTAAAATAGAAGCAGGGTATGTGATATCTATTGTATTCTAAACTTTGGTACCCTCATTACTTTGTTATATCATGGCTGAACCTTTTTACTTAAGTGTTTCTATTCTACCTTCAGCTTTTTTCCTTTTAGTTGATTATTCCATGAAATAGTGAATTTTCTTGAACAGCCTTGCAGAATTTTTGCCCTGAATTAACTCATTATTTCGTTCATTCGCACTAAAGATTCTATAGACCATTTTTTCAGTTCAACATATTCTTGCCACTTTCTTATGCATGTGTTCTTGGAATTGCACAGAATCTGCCCGTGGATGTGAATCTAGAGCACATTAAAATACAACAAATTCTCCTTTGTCTGTAATGGGAAATAGGCTTCATCTTTCGGTGCTTCTGGTTTTGGTAACAGTTCTACTTTCAATCATTCACTCGGAGCAACTGCAATCCTCTCTCTCTCAGACCCTCCTAAGAATTCAACAGCTATTGAACTTTCCAACAGTTTTAAGCTGCTGGGACAACAACACAGACTTTTGCAGCACGGATTCCACATCTTCTCTCACTGTTGTTTGCTATGATGGCACCATAACCCAGCTGCACATAGTTGGTGAAACCAGAGCTCTACTTCTCCCTAAAAATTTCTCAATAAATTCCTTTTTCACAACACTGGTTAGGCTTCCCAGTCTCAAAGTCCTCACTTTGGTTTCTCTTGGCATATGGGGTCCATTGCCTGGTAAGATTGCTCATTTGTCATCACTGGAAATTTTCAATGCGAGTTCAAATTTCCTATATGGTTCCATCCCTTCAGAGTTCTCATCACTGTCACATCTCCAAACACTCATTCTAGACAACAACATGTTTTCTGGCCATCTTCCTGAATGGATTGATTCCTTTCCAGCCTTAACTGTGTTATGTTTGAAACACAACTTGTTCAATGGTTCACTTCCGGATTCGCTCAGTAGCTTGGAGAATATGAGAATTCTTTCACTTTCTCATAACCACTTTTATGGACCAGTGCCTGATTTGCGCCGTTTGGCAAATCTCCAAGTGCTGGAATTGGATGATAATGCTTTTGGACCCCGGTTTCCCCAGCTTGGTGACAAACTGGTTACTCTAGTACTAAGAAACAATAAGTTCAGGTCTAGCATCCCTGATGAAATGAGCTCATGTTATCAACTTGAGACACTTGATATCTCAGCAAACACATTTGTTGGACCATTCCAACTACCACTAATGTCACTTCCTTCTATTACGTATCTGAACATTTCTGGGAACAAGTTAACAGGAATGCTTTTGGAGAATCTGTCTTGCAATCCTGGACTTGAAGCAGTGGATTTATCCTCAAATCTTCTGACTGGGATCTTACCAAAATGTTTAATCTCAAATGCCAATGATAAGACTTTCTTGTATGCTAGAAATTGTCTAGAAGAGACAAATCAAAATCAACACGCACTACCCTTTTGCCACACTGAAGCCATAGCTGTGGGAGTAGTACCTGAGGGAAAGAAGCACAAGCGAGTATCTAAGGCAGTTCTCTCCCTTGGGATAGTTTGTGGTATATTTGGAGGAGTGGCAATTGTTGCACTGCTTTTTTTCATTATCAGAAGGGGAAATGTCCAAAGAAAAATCAAGAATCCTCCATCAAAATTAATATCAGAAAATGCTGCTTCAGGATACACCTCTAAGTTACTCTCTGATACAAGTAACTCCCTCACTCTGAATAGCATACTTTGTCTGTGTATGTGTACACAGGCACATTCCTAATACAATTTTTGCATTTTTCAACTTAGTATTGTGAAAAATCTCACATGCAATTGTTAATTGGTGCCAAGAACTATTGGACTCTGCACACTCTAGGCTATATATAGCCTACTACCATGGCGAATAGGAATTTTGTGTAGACAAATTATATTATCACCATAAAAAATAACAATACTTTACTATTATAAATGCTTAAAACTTTGTTATTTGAAGAAAATTGGGTAATTCAGTTCAGACTTTAGATGCTTGAGTTTTATTCAATTCTTAATGGAAATATAAAATTGCATTTGTTTTTGCCCTTGTGTGGCATCCTTGAGGCTTTGATATACAAAATATCAGAAATCCACCAGTAACAAATATTACTAGATTAGGATGACAAGAATTTAGAAGAGAGCATATGGAATATTAATTATTATTTTTATTTCTGAAATGCATTTGCATATGAAAGATAGATGACAACTATTTATTTTCCCTATACTAAAGGGTATATATCTCAAACAATGAAGTTTGGAACAGTCGATCTGCCTCCTTATCGAGCTTTCTCACTGGATGAGATTGTAGCAGCTACAAACAACTTTGACTCGGCTTGTTTTATGGGTGAAGTTTCTCAGGGAAAGGTAAGTCACTTGTTTTAATTATAATGTCTATGTTGATTATAGAATACTATTCCTCTTTGAGCCATAAGATTTATGAAATATGTTCTTGCATTGCACTCATGGTTTTTGATGAATTTGGTATAAAAGAATGAGTGGCTTGACTAAATCAAGAGGGATGGATTGGTTTTAAAACTTTCCACAAAGACTTCCCTTATTTCAAATTCTTTTACAAACACTTTTTATTTGAAAACCATAATGCACTACACTTGTGAATCAAGTTTGATACAAGATTGGACAGAAACACAAATAAAAATGATAAAACAAAAGAAATAATGCACAAGAGATTTTATACTAGTTCAGATCCACTAATCCTATATCCAGTCTCTCAAGTTATTCAACCTTAGAATAGCTGGTTCCATAAGAATAAATTTGTACAAAGCAACCTGCAATTACAAACTCAACACCACAACAATAAACTCTTGAACACCTTCAAAAGATATCAGCCTCTATTAACTCTTGATCCTCCAAGAAGATATATGCATTATTAACTCCTGATCCAACAACAACAAAACGGAAACACACAAAAATTTACCAAAATTTCACAGCAAAAGTAATATCACAAGTATTTTGATCATATAGTTTTTGATTAGGAAATCTTGTCAACACACTTTGAGAATACGAAAATAGCTCAGATGATCTTAATTCAATTCGCTCTTATTATAGTAAACGTATTTGAAAGATTGAGATTGAATGACTATTTATAGAGTTTTGAAAATGCTTATTTAAAACTGATATTCACGCATTCAATTGATTATTTCAAGTTCCTAATTGATTCTTCTAAATAAATTTTGAAAAACAGTCGCAACGCCTATTTTAATTAGTTATGACATGTGTTAATTGATTAAACCCACTTTTCATTTATTGAAAAAATACATTTAATCGATTATGCTAGATTGTAATTGATTATTTCTCCGCAAACTGTGAAAACACTTAAATTGTTCTATGGTTTAATCAATTAACAAAAATGATAATCAATTATACTATTCTGAAACCTTGAACAAGTTTAATGGATTATTTAGAAACTTCATCGATTAATAAAGCCATAAAACTTTCTACTTATAATTTTAACTCTATAAAAAACGCTTTTCTTTTAACTGATTATAGTATAGGCTGTGCTGGAATAAAATACTTTGTGAATACATTGTGCGAAAAACTCAAACAACACTCAAATGAAAGCAAAAACACTTAGACACATCTTCAGCATCTTCTTTCTTCAATCATCATCAAAACATCTTCATTTAAGAGTTTAGTCTTCTTTTTAAGTCCAACAATCTCGCCCTTTTTTTATGATGATCCACACTTCATGTTCATTACAAATCTTCATTTTTTTTATCAGCATTGCAAATCTTCATTCTTCTATCTTGGCTTTCATTCGAGTCTTCACATCACATAGGTACAAAAGCATAACAAGGAACTCCCCCTTACTCTGAAAGCTCCTTCTTTCTCTATGCTCCTTGCATAAAATAGAAACAAAAACAAAATAAAGAGACAAGACTAGGGGTCTAAAAAACTTTAAAGTAATCTTCAAAACACTTGGCATGCATAAATTCTCCCTCTTGGGCATTATAAAAAAGAAAGTATAACAAATGTTTATAACAAACTGTATGTGCTGAAAAATTCTAACTATCAATATTTTGAATCAGTTATCCTGGAGAAAACGTAAATTTGAAAATCAACAGTTTCTGGAATAATTGATTAATACTATATATGAATGATAATCCTGGAATGTGATCAAGAAAGATTCCAAAATCTTCCAACTATTATTTCATCCAAAGGATTTGAGCACAAAAGTTTCTAGCGGTTATATACCTGGCTTCTATAGTTGAGAAGGCTACACAAGCCTGTTTCTTAGAATGCTAATAAACTAAGGAACTTCCTAATATATTGCAAGTGCCACTTGTGATTTTCCTATCAATTTTACAGCCCCGAAATCAGAATCAGAGAATCCTATTACACTTAGGGATGCTCAAGCAGGAAAAGTTCCACCAATGCTTCTAGTTGTAGAAGGTCCAAGTAAATCTGTGTGAATTAGTTCAATAGGTTTTGAGTTGATAAAACATTTTTCTTTGAAAAGAATGCTTGACTTGTTTTCCTTTTTGACATGCAACACACATTTTATCATTTTGAAAGTTTAGTTTTGGCAAACATGTTACAAGATATTTTGAGATCAATTTTCATAAATGAGACTTATGTATATGAGTTCCTCTGCTATGCCACAACCATTCATTTTCATCATTTGCAATCAAACATGATATGTTGAATGATGCATGATTTAAATCGACCACATAAATTTTATTGTCTTTTTCCAATAACACAATTTTATCAGAACAATTTTGGACAATTATGAAGTAGTGGAATTAAAACATTACCTTCAATCCTTTGTTACATAACTGGGTTATACTTAGGAGATTGTGTGCTTTATTCCTTCAACCAACAAAACATCCTTTATTATCACAGTATTAGCTGTGCCAATTTCTTCTGTCCCAAGAATCTTGCCTTTGTTATTGTCACCACCATAAATGGCAATTTCATTTTCCTTTTCTTTGAACTGAACGACATTGATCTATCTCCATGCATTCGTCTTGAACATCTGTTTTCAGGTACCACAAGGAGTTAGTCTTAATGGTTGATTTTCAGGAATACATTTTACCATGTAGCATGTGTTCTTCTATAAGTGCACTTATTGTAGTGTTCTTTGTCAGCAAGACTTTTCTTCATTTCCATACATCTCTTACATGTTTGTGAATATTTCTTTAGTACTTCTGCGAGATAGGATTTTTATAAAAATCTCCATAGTTGATGCAGAAAAATTATATGTACCCTTGCTTCAATTTGTGTTTTTTCTTCAGCCCAAGAGTTTAGTGCTTCCTCATCCTACATATTGTTAGTCACAACACTATTCCAATCTTTACAACCAAAAGATTCAACAAATAATTTCATTTTGTTTTTCCAAAATGAAAAGTTTTCTCCACAAAACAAAGGTGGTTTGGTTTCTAACTTCTCAGAAAACAGATTCAACAAAGCCATTTCAGAAAATTTCAGCATCTGAAGCCAATTGTTATAAAAGAATGAGTGACTTGACTAAACCAAGAGGGGTGCATTGGTTTTAAAACTTTTTCACAGATTTCCCTTTCTTCGAGTTCTTTTAAAAACACTTTGTATTTCAAAACCAAAATGCAATACACTTATTCGTCCATAAATTTGTATGAACACCGAGGTACTTTTTTACAGATTTCGTTTATTTTAATAGACTTAGTGTTATTTCGATTTTCTTTTGTTTTTTCGTTCAAATCAGTTGTAATTACATCAAATAATATTTTGATTATTAGTTTTTACTTCTTCCAAATTAGAATTATTGTGAAGATTGATAGAACATTGGATAAAAACACAAATAAAGAAGATAAAACAAGAGAAAGATTTCACAAGAGAATTTATATTGGTTCAGATTCACTGGTCCTACACTCCGTCTCTGTTATTCGATCTTAGAATAGCTAGTTCCACCATCAAGAATAAGTTTGTTCAGAGCAACTTGCAATTACAAACTCAACACCACAACAATAAACTCTTGAACACTTTCAAGATCATCTAGAACATATCAACATTTATCAACTTCTGAGTCTCTAAGAGAATATATTCCTTATTAACTCTTGATCCAACAACAAGACAACAGTACTGGAACAATCCAGTAACAATAACATGGAAAGAGTTTACCAAAATTTCAAACAGAAGAAATATCACAAGAACGTTATTTGAAAGATTGAGATTTTGAAACGCTGATTTAAAATTTATACTCACGCATTTTAATTGATTATTTCAAGCTCCTAATAGATTCCTTCTAATTGATTTTTTGCAAAACAGTTGCAATGGTTTTTTTTTTAATCGATTATGCCATGCATTAATCAATTAAAGCCACTCTTGATGTAATGCAGAAAACACATTTAATTTAATCGACACATTTAATTTAATCGATTATGACACATGTTAATCAATTAAACACACTTCATTTAATTTAGAAAACACATTTAATCGATTATGATTATGAAAGATGTAATCGATTATTTCTCTAATCAAAATACTTAAATTGTTCTCTGGTCTAATGGGTAACAAGTTAAAATTATGAGTCAAATATTTTATGACTTTAATAATCGATTAAAGTTTTAAATAGTCAATTAAATTGTTATAAAACATGAACAGTTTAATTACTTATTTAAATATTTAATCGATTAATAAAGCCATAAAAACTCACAATTTTAACTCTATAAAAACATTTTTCTTTCAAATAATTCTAGTATAGGTTGTGGTAGAATAAAATATCCTGTGATTATGTGAAAGACTCAAACAACACTCAATAAAGCAAAATCACTTAGACACATCTTCAGCGTCTTCTTTTTTCAATCATCATCAAACATTTTCTCTTAAGACTTGAGTTTCTCTTCAACAGAATTAAGATGGAAAAAGGGTTTCTGCAGTCTATCAATTATAGTATAAGCACTTAAGTTTAAAATTGAAGACGTGTGGTTAAGCTTACGATAAAGACTTATGGACCTGCATAAGTTCTTTCTAGCTCTTCATAAGCTTATTTAATTAAGCGTTATGGTGTAAGTTCTCATGGAAAATAGCTCTTTTTAGATAAGCACTTCAATAATCTATTTGCCCTAGTGTGCCTTAAATCTAGAGATAGTTGGAAAGGTTCAATCAGGGGAGGGTGTTATCCCATATTAAAGAATAAATCTGTTTGTTTGCTTAAAATGTTATGACACATTACTTTCTTGAAATATGCAGCAGTTAATACATGTTCATGTCATAATATGCCCATCAGCTTGCATGAGGAAAGTAATTTGATTTGTGTTTCATCTTAAAATTATATATTTTTTCTTATGTTCTTCAGATGCACAGAGGTCAACTAAAGGGTGGTTTACTTGTTGCCATTAGAAGTGTAAAAGTCACCAAAATCTACAGCACTCAAGATTTTATGCATAACATGGAGCAGATATTCAAATACAGGCATCGTCATTTAGTCAGTGTTCTTGGACATTGCTTTGAATGTTATTTGGATGATTCAAGTGTCAGCAGCATATTTATTGTCTTTGAATATGTACCAAATGGCACACTCAAGAGCTGGATCTCAGGTGATTCATAGAAAGGAATGAATATGGAAGTTTCTCTTGATGAAGTTCTATGAGTAAAATATCTGTATCAATTTCATGAAGTTCTATCAGTAAAATATCTGTATATCAGTTTCATGAAGTTCTAAATTTGTATCATATGAGCCGATAACAATAAGTTTTTTCTTGTAAAACCATTTATTTCAGTTACAATGGAAGATTGAGACAATAATGACGTTTCTCACAACCTCCACTTTCACATGTTATGTGGCAGATAGGCACTATAGAAAATCCCTGACATGGATGCAACGCATAGAAGCTGCTATTGGAGTAGCAAAGGGCATCCAATATTTGCATACAGGAATTGTACCTGGTGTATATTCAAACAATCTCAAAATCACAGATGTTTTACTTGACAAAAATTTTGTTGCAAAAATCAAAATTTATGACTCGCCTTTGTATTCTCCCATGAGGAAGGTATGAATTATTTTGTGTTCTTTTCTGAGAAAAAATAAACTATGTTTTACCATAAAGTTTGGTCTTTTATTTTGTTTGATAAAATTGACTTCAGTTAGTATTCACCCCTGCTTATTCTTTCAGGTTGGGCAAGGTAATCCTTCTAGAGAATTCAAAAGTCCTAGCGCTAACAAAAAGTGAGTGAGGGAAATTTACTTGGTTTTGAGCTATATGTACTCAGTTTCTGTTAATGGAAAAGAGGATTCATCATGCTGTAATTTTCCAAGTGCATGAAAAAAATTATACTGTGATACTGATATGAAAATAGAAAGATTTTGATTTAAAACATGCTGTGGTTTTGCAGTGTAATACAGGAAGACAAGTCTGATGTATATGACTTTGGAGTAATCCTGCTGGAACTCGTTCTAGGAAGGACAATAAAGTCGAGGAATGTGGACACTTTAAAAGATCTGGTAATGAAGGAGTTGTTTTATCACTTTTTAACCCTTTAATTTTTCAAATTGGAGAACTTAGAACTTTGGTATGATCCAGCAGACATCCTGGTAAGGATGAATCTGGTGCTGTCAGAGTGTTTAGCACTACAGAAAAATAGTAGTACTATGAAACAGCCATCAGACAAAAAGGTAGCTGATTTCCACATAATCTCACACAGATATTAATCAAATGTAAAAGAAAAAAGAAATCACAACCAAGCAAGGAGGAAAATTTAATATATAAATTAGTTATGAATAAATAAGGCTTTTTGGAACAAGCAGAGTTCGGACTTACACTCACATGCCCAAAAGGTATCAAAATAAACAATTAAATTGCAAGATTACAGCAGGTTCCATTAACAATACCATTTTAATATTTCTAAACAAGCCTATGTATGCTTGCCATTAGTATGAATTTATCATATTTGAAAACATTTTGTTAACTAAGATGTTAATTAAATATAAAAAAATCTTCATTCACGAGAAGCAGGACATTGGATATATAATGAATAAGGAGTTGAGAATAATTAAACATGTGACCTGAGTTAACATGCTCATAGGGTATCAAAGTAAACTATTGCTTTGCAAGATAATAATAATATTTTGACTTAAGTGCATCGTTACACCTTCCGATAATGTAATTATGCAATTTTAGTTCTTCAAGTTTTAATTGTGCAACTTGGGTCCTTCAAATATAGAAATACTGTGATTTTGGTCTCTCTTCTAGTCTTTTATTAAACTTTGAACATACTATGCTAAACTGTCAACTAATTTGTTATTTGCCACATTTGTTAATATGACTTAATTTAATGTTTGCTCTTTCTCAGTACCTGAAGGATTAAAAGTACAATTAAGCTTAGTAGTTTTCATTAACTTGCACTTTTATGATTTTGTTTCTATCTTGGATCATGAGATAGTTGCAAGCAAGCATAACAGCTGATGGTGAAGCTAGGAGGAGCATCATAGATCCAGCAGTTCGCAAGGTGTGCTTAGATCAATCATTGAAGACAATGATGGAAATTTGTGTGAGGTGCCTAGTCAAAGAGCCAGCAGAGAGACCCTCTATTGAGGATGTTTTGTGGAATCTGCAGTTTGCAGCTCAAGTCCAAGATGCATGGATAGGAGACTCTCAAAGTGGTAGTGATGGCTCACCTATCTCACCTTTGGCATCTATACGAATGACCTTCCATTAGTGTCAATACAAAGGTTTTAACTTTTTTGGTTTTGATGTGTGTGCCTCAAAGGTTAATGTTTAGTTGTTTAGAGAAGGTGAGTTTCAAGTTTACAGCATCAAAATAGTGTAAGTTCTTGTTGTAACCTTTTCCCCCTAAATTACCTGAGATTCTAAAGAAAGAAAAAATTAGTATTTGTGGTGACTTGTTGCTCAAATAGTGTAACTAAAGGAAATGAAATCACATTCATGATTTTATGTGCTTATTTTTTTCTTACCAGAAGCCAAGTGACAAAGCAGATTGGGCGATGTAATTAAGAGAAAAAGAACAAAAAATTTAAAATAAATTATCAATATCATTCTTAAACTATTATCTTCTCTCATAAATAATCCAAATATACAAAAGCTGTATAATGAATTATTTTAATATTAGAAATAATTCAATGTAGATACTAAATATCAAAGTACCTTTCAAATTGATTCTTCAATTTGATTATATGTTAATATAGGGATTAAAAGTAACATATATTTAATATTGAGAGATTAATTATATAATTTTATTATTTTAAAGACTACTAAGGGAGGGTAATACTTAGAGGAAATTGTAGTTTATTTAAATCACTAAAAAAAAAAAAATCAGTATTAACTATGAATTTTTATCTACGGATTTGTGTCTGTAGGTAAATTCAACATTACCTACAGATATTACTTACGAACAACATTACCTACGGACATTACTCACAGATTTTGAATCCGTAGGTAAATTCAGCATTACCTACAAACTATTATCCACGAATCTTATTACTTACCAACTTTTACCTATGGATGTCTATTACCTACCAACTATTACCCAATAATATTAATAATATTAATAATATTAATAATATTAATAATATTAATAATATTAATAATATTAATAATATTAATAATATTAATAATATTAATAATATTAATAATATTAATAATAT
>Ga0123341_1003662_pt1 | contig 13256 bp, 5 predicted proteins | sample Turbeapinknodule_FD_89959 | JGI IMG/M metagenome (GOLD analysis project Ga0123341, IMG submission 89959) | Root nodule microbial communities of legume samples collected from Mexico - Turtle bean Mexico pink nodule | ecosystem: Host-associated > Plants > Roots > Nodule | place: Mexico: Nepantla... | reverse complement strand
TAATTTCTTTATAAGTTTAATAACTATTCTTATATTAAAAACCTAAATGAAACTATATTATAGGTTATTAGATGCTTTTAAGTTGAATTGAAACTAAACTGAAAAAAATAGTACTTCATTAAATTAATTTAATTTTTATAAAACTAAAACTAAGCTAGAAAATATTTTTCCAAAATAAAGTAGAAAATAACCAAATTTCTATTATATTTTCTTTCTGGAAATCGAATTATTTAAATTGCATTCTTATTATACACTGAAAAGTAAAAAAGAAATATAATTCCTTTCAACTCAAATTTAAAAAACTTATTTATTACTGATGCATAACCACAATTTTTTTATAGACAAATTATATCTAATAAATTTATAGAATTATCAAAATTTTAATATAAAAAAAAAATCATCAACAAAAGGAAAACTTTTCAAGATATAAACTTAAAAGGCGGTCACATTTTTTTTCTTGAATTGATACATAAATAAATTATTACTTTATAGAATATAATATTTTGTTTTTAAAATCAGTATTTTAACATTTAACGAAATAATAATTTAATATTTAGTAAAAAAAACTATTTTTTTTATAGTTCAGTTGAATTTAGTTTATCGGATTTCCATATGAAGTAGGGTTTCCCTAAATTTCCTTAACTATGATGAAGATTATTTACGTTAAAAATGGGGAGGTTAGATCCTGGTGGTTGATCTCTCGGACGAAAGCATAATAGCAAGGAAGAAATAAATGAAGTGTAGAGTTATGACTAAGCAGAATATTAGATTTTGTATTTTTGAGTGAGAATTGGCGGTGGCTGTGGCACAGCTGAAATTTTGAGGGACAAGCCAAATCCTGTTTTGTAGGGAGGTATTTGGAACCCATTTTTTTTATCAAAATTGTTGATGCATCATGCTCCGTCCCCTTTTGGGAACACCACGATTCTACAGCGGCTGTAAAAACTAAAATTACTTCCCCCCTATTACCGGTTTATCGAAACTATGAAGAACTGGTGGCCATGATATATCTTCTTGCCTATTTTCTTTCCCTGAAAAATCAAAATAAACAAAAATGTCAAAACTATCATATATCAAATAATATCCTTAAATTCATATGTTCACTGAAATCCCTCCACTGAAAATGGAAGCAAACCTGTCTCCATATCTTTTGGAGTTCGATCAAGTTCTCTCTCCCCTTGATGACTGCTGAAACATTCGGATTGAGTAGAACCAGAAAACTGGCAATACGCTGAATTCACTAGTTCATAAATCTGTTCCATTTTCCCACAACGCTCATCTCTCCTATCCATGTCGATAAGAACCTAAAACAAACAACAAGTCAAGTAGTCTTCTTACAAAGGAATAGAGTGGTGGAGGAATTGTAAGGGTAATTAATTAAGTTCAAGCACCTGTGTTGCGTTGTTCTTAAATACTGGCAAAAATCGTTCCCTACAATATTGGTGAAATAGAACGGTGCAAATCAGCAATGGAATGGTAAATCCTGATGCAATCGGTGCCTCTTTTATTCCGAACACCCCAAGTGCAATAACTTGAGCGACGAGCAACGAAATGACCGTTGTGTTGTGAGCAATGGGCCATAACTGTCCCCCACTATCATATTTGTTAATATATACATTCAGAATCTGAAAATGCAAGTGTTAAGTCCAACCTTTTTTTCTATCATTATAAAAATTTACTACCAAACATTAAAAGTTCATTCATGTCATGGTGTCACTGAAGGTAGAGTATAAAATTTTCACTACGAAACTGCACTAGGTGGATTAAAGTGAAGAAATTGCCACACATAGTACACAAAATAATCAAATTCTATATCCAGCTTTGCAATCAATTAATCAAACCATACGCAAAAGGTTTCTTATTTCTAAAGTTTCTGACATGACCTAGAAAATGATGAAGGCAAATCATTTTCTATGATTGTATTCTCAATCCGACTGATATCTTCAGGTGACTAATCTGACTGTTCTTTATAGTCCAAAGGAAGGAAATTAGTATACGTACAACCAATAAGCATTCACTTGAGTTCCAGATTTTCTCTTATGCCAAGAATCCCTTCAGATTATGTTCATATTTTCCACCTTGAAGCCAGATTCAAAATCGCGCACCTTGGTTTGAACTATGTTAGCTGTCCTATGATTTGTCTCAGCTTCTCGTAACCATCATATTCATTTATATACCTTGTGCAACAATACCATTCTGAGGCATTTCATCCTAAAATGAGGTGGTTTAATGCATTCATGCTCCTGCTAAACGTTTTTCCGTATAAAAATTGACAGGGAAATAGTTGCTGCTTTCACAAGATAAACTACAGGGATGTCAGAATAAAACCTCGATTTCCAAATGATGCATTGATATTGCACTAAACCATGGTAAAAGAAAATGCATTCAACCAAGGTGACACCAACTGTGGATTTCTAACCCCTAATCTCATATTATCCGATAAATATTAATTGCATAAATCTCACAATATAAAATTGCTTGAAAATTGTCAGCACATGAAAATGTCAAGTAGGAAAGGGATTCCAAGTCTCTATCAATGCCCAAAATAAAACAGAGTAAAATAAATATACAACACCCATATAAGGTAAATGCTTATGTATATATATAAAAGAATTGGCGCAATTTAACTTGACGATGAATAGAATAAAGAGGAGGAAAAGTGGAAAGAACTAGTAACCTGGTTTCGGTAAACAAGGTATGCGAGTACAAAGTAAAACAGCAAGAAGGGCAATATTAGGGGTGCCAGAATAGAACAGGTGAAGCCAAGGAATCCAAACAGTAAGATCCTTGGAACTTCTGTATGGTATGGAAAAGTTAGGTCGCCATTCATTGTATCCTCATTGTACCCAAGTATGAATCTTTGGAACAGATTGCAAAATAGCGGAAAGAGTTGCATAATTTCAAATGCCAAACTTGCCCAACCAGATGATAAAACATATGTTGTGAAGTAGGTAGCCTGTATGACATGAAAAAGTCACATTAAAGTGAAGAATTAATGATTCATTTGTTCTAAGAAACTTTTATGCAAGTGAAATGCACACAAGGGATACGTAATTTTCGATAGGCATTTGCCAGGTATAATAAATATGGCATATCACCTGCGCTGGAACAGCCTTGGCAAGTTGGGCAGGTAATTCTGTAAGACTACTAAAGACTGCAAGTTGGCTGATAACAGACCCGGCAAAAACATTAACAAAAAACACGTTCCAAATTGTGAAGTACAAAACTTTGGAGCATGCACTCTTCTTCCTTTCACTACGAGAAATACATCCCTCCATTGTTGAAAATAGCATCACCACTGGTGGAACAGCATATAAAAATAAAACCAAAATCACACTTGGTAAGTAACCAGTCACCAGCTGAATCACAAATTTCCTGCAAAATAAATATTTGCTTGTTCAATTTACAATAATTTTTAAAACGGCTTAAGATTTAAATTTCCAAGCTAAACTTCCACATCCTCTGCACAAACAATAATCAACTACAATTTATAACAATTCCCGCTTTACAAGAAAATGCGACTTACAGAAAAACAATGTTGTGACATTCATTAATTTATGTGTAACTCATGTTTGAAATGAGATACATATTGCATTACTCTTCATTTTCAATAAGATTACATGGCTTTTATTTGTACAGAAATTGGGTCTTTGAATGAGATTTCCGTAGCAGAAATAGGGAGGGATTGGGTAGCTTTGCTGCGTTAATTTACTATTCTTTCTGTGTTATTTAATGTTTTGTTTTATCCATCCACCCTTCTCGTTGTAATTATTTTCTTTGACAAGTATTTCAAATACACAAACAGGAAAACAAACAGAGCAGATGGTAATAACAAATAATCTTAATAGAATGACAAATAAAATCTAGGAGAAATTACAAAGAATGAATTCTTCGTATGTTAAAATTGTTTCTACTTTAAGATTGGACTAATAAATAGTTAAGCCAATAAGTGGGGTTACTCATTAACCACTGTTCAACATAGTCAATCAATTGAGTTGATCATTCTAAATGAAAACATTTCAAGCAAGAATCACAGCTTTGTATTTTTTTTAAAAGCTTTTTTTGAAGATCTAGAAGCTGGAACAAATTCTTCTATATCATTATTTATTGTTGCATATTGCAAGTCACAGGCTTCACAGCATATGATAATTTAGTAATATTGAAATGTGCAAAAAGGAATTTGTGGCAGGTAGATTCTTATATAATGGACCGTCAGAGAGAGGGTTTCTTAAATGAAGTTCCACATTTAACTTTTCATGCATGATTATTTGTTTCAAAATTGTAATCCATAAATATTGGGAAAATGTTGTCCGATGAACATCTTACTTTTGAAGCATTCCTGTCAGAAAAGGGAACATTTTCTCAAGCTTCTCCAGTTGAGTCAATCCTTGTGCGAATGTGACAGGGATTAGGAATACAAGGACGAAGGTGACAGAAGCAGCAAATGTAAATAGCTTACGGATCCAAAGTTGCTTGTATGGTATGCAAAGGTTGGGCCAGTAAACATCCTGTGGTTCAGGAGCTAGTTCTGTGACCCATAACATAGGATTTGATGTTTGAAGACTTTGAGAAACCGTAAGAGCATCATAACGACTTTTAAAGAACACGAAAGCAGCTGCAGATTCCTGTATTAGAGTCCAAGCATGTGCATATTTTGTTTATTAAATGAGCAGAAATTTGACACATGACATAAACTGTGATTCTAGGACAAAACCAGAGCGATTATATATGTACTTCTATAATTACAGTGGCAAAACAAATATCTCCCGGTAATGACTGCTTAATTCGTGGCTTAATAATACACAAGTAGTAGACATTACAAGTATTTTAACGTATCAGACCACCACCAAATATCTGGACACACAAATTAGAGATATAATCAAACGCATATAAAAAGCATGAGATGAAGTAACAAACCAGCGCAAAATATATGCTGAACCAGCGCAACCTTATATAAAAATATATACTAAAATTCAATTATTTTAAGATAAAGAAAGATCAAGCTCTTAAACAGTTAAAAAGAAATAGGCTTAAATACTGTGTAATAAAGAACCAATTCATTCTAATCAGCCAAATTGGTTGGGGAGCTGGTACAAGAACGATTTTTGTTCTACAGACTTAAAAAGTGAAGCTTCTTTGATGATGTTCCTCGAGGTTGCCTTTTCTATGTAGGTCATTATAAATGATGTTGGGAGGCCTAGACAAACATCTACTGGAAATAGTTGATACTTGTTTATAAGGTTTAAATTGGACAATGCGGCAGAAGAGAAAATATTAAGTGAATCATTAAAAATCAAATCTAGATTAATTTAAGAGGTTTCACATATCATATTAGATCAAGAAAATTCTTATCATGGAAGTTCACTAGATCACAATAATGAAAAGGGTTAACATATTATTAATATTGTAATTATAAAATCAATCCAGCCAGAAAATTGACCTTTTTTCTTCCATTTAAATGCACGTCAGAGTAGCTTGTTCTTCCATGTATACTATCAGTTTCATTAGAAATAATCTTAAAAGAATTAGTGGATCCTCCACAAAAGTAACATTGCGTAAAGCTTGGCTTACACGTCTGTTCCATTGAACCACAACCAGAACTGAGCATTTTACACATATATTCTGCATCATCCTAGCAGAAAAAGATTAAAAAAACAAAAGTTTAAACAACAGTAATGTCAACACACAGAAGAATGCTTGAAAAGTTTATATTATTTTAGAAAGATTTTTTTAAGACCACAAGTGACATATAACAACCCTAGAATCACAAAACAAAAGAGAAGTATTACGCACTTGTACTTCTTGAATAAAAAATAAAAGCCCAGTTACCCCACTTAAATAGGGAAATAGGGAAAGATGTCATAGATATTGAGAAATCCCACTGACTTTATACAAATGAAACTCAATAACTATGACCACGAAAAAATTCAGGAACTGAAGCATGCCACAGGTAACTACGACCATGAAAAACATTCAATAACTATGACCGTAATAACTATTTATAAGCTTTCATTTAATAACTTGAGTTTTTTAGAGCATTGGTTTGTAACATAATGCCATAAAATCTACGACAACGTGTCCATTGCTTCTTCAATTCTTCTAAACAAAAATAGAATTTAGTAGTTCCACTTCAAGGACTCTTGTTTCATGGGGGCACCAATAAGATCATTCATAAGTCTTAACCAATACCTTAAACTCCTGAAAGAGTTTATTCTTGATAATTTTATGCACAAATTTTTAACTAATTCTGTATTGCATAGCCTTGAAAGGCTTTGATGATATTTTTGTCATCTCAAAAAGGACATCAAAATGCAAAATGAGGCGTATATCAAAATATTGAAAAGAAAGAAACCCTATCTCAACTGAAAGTTCCTGGGTTTGAAAGATTAAGAAAAATAAGTACAGGAAAAAATTTCCACCAAATAACCCAATAAATTGCAAAGCATGACAAAATTAAAGAAAAAAAAGAAACTTATTTCCCTAAGCCTTGATACAAGTTAATTCACCTTGAACCAAATAATGGAATTCTTATCTAGCATTAACTGTTATGAAAATACTTATATATGACAAATTAAAATAGAGACAAAAACTGTTTGAAATATAAACTCGATTTTGGGCCTTAGTTGTCTTAACAAAAAGCCTAAAATGTTGGTTTAACATGTTCTAGAGAGACATTTTAGAAGCAAGTTAAAAACGGATCTCTTTAGGAGATCATTCTAGAGTAGTATGTAGAATTATCTATATGCTAGTATTTGTGGATAACGTCAAGAAAGGTACTTGCAGCCATTAGATTAAGTATGTGTTGGCAAAATGCTAACTATAGGTTTATGAGGAGCCACTAGTATAAATAGGGTGGTTTTCTTAGAGTTTGTGTCAAGTTCAAAATACTTTGAAGTGATCAAATATGACAAAATTATTCCCTCCAAAATTCTAGTCTTTCCCATTCTCAAATAATCCCTTCATTATTAAGATATCATTTCAACATTCTCAAATATTTCCTTTATTAAAATATCATTTCAACAAATTGGAATTAGAGCTTGAAGATCCTATCTAAAGAGATGGCAAAGTAGCAGTATGGTTCCATTCCTAGTCGTAATTCTCAATAAGAGCAACTATTGACAATTGGATCATCAAGATAAAGACTTTACATAGTGTATTTGGAAGATAGTTATTCTTGTTAGTAATATCAATTGTCTTGTGTGATGGAGACTCTAGATAGTGCATTCGGGAGATAGTTATTCTTGTTGGTAATATCAATTGCCTTGTGTGATGAAGACTCTATATAGTGTATTCGGGAAATAGTTATTCTTGTTGGTAATATCAATTGTCTTGTGTGATGGAGGTAAAATGGATCATTAAATTTTAGTGTTTGGTATTAGAGTCAGTGTTATAAGTTCAATTCTTAATAAGACAATTATTCTAGAGGAAATTATTGTTGGTTAAGCAATTGTCCCGTGACTTAGTCTAGGTGAACCCAATCACAATTGAAGAATTTGATTTCTATAGGAATAATTGTTTTGAGAAAGATTTTTTAAACTAGTGTTTTATAAGAAAGAATTAAGTGGATTAAGTCACAAATAGTGAATTTTTTATTTTTATAACTTTTTGTTAGTAATAAATACTCGATCCAACACTTGTGAGAGATCATTATTGAAGCGAAAATGAAGTTATTCTCTCAAAACTCAAATTGATAGTTTGAAAGACTCTTTCTTGAGAGACAAATATATTCTTTTTCTAATCTAACAACAATTAAATCACTATTATAATGAGAAGATATCGAAAGCAACTTACATATCAAAGACCAAAATAGTAGTGTTTTAATTGTGCGCTTAAATATAGATAACTTGATCTTCAATGTAGCAATCCAAGCATGTTCAAGAAGTTCAAGAAAAAGATGACAATATGTAAAGCAACATGTTTGGTCGATACACCAATAGAATGTGAATGTGAAATGAAGCTAAAGAAACACAAGGAGGGACTGGATCCAACACTTTTCAGGAACTTAAGTAGAACCTTACGTTACATGAAGGATCCAACAAAAAATTACTGGAAGACGACAAAAGAGAATTAAGGAACAATAAATTTTGGCTAGTACTATTCTCTGATGATTACAAGCTTCTTTTATACATTGATAGTGACTGGAGAGGAGATATGGATGACCACAAAAGGACAATTGGCTCTGTGTTTTACATGGGAGACATGGATGTCAAAGAAGTAAACAATTATGACTCTTTCCATATGAGAATTGTAATATGTGGTTGCTACCTGTGTTTGCCATTCAATCTAGTTACAAAATCTCTTAAAGGAGTTGGATTTATCACAAGAAGAGCCAACCACGATTTTGGTGGACAACAAGTCAATGATATCTTTTGTTAAAAAACTCAATTCTGTTTACCATGATCAAGTACATTGATGCGCACTCCTACCACGTTCGAGTGCATTGCCACAAAGGATGCGTAACTAGAATACGTGAAGACTAATGATCAAGTAGTAAACAAAGGGAATTTTGAAATATAAACTTGATTTTGGACTTCAGTTTTCGTAATACAAAGCCCAATTTCGAAATATGTTTAGCATATTCTAAAGAGACATTGTAGAAGCATGTTTTACAAAGATCTCTTTAGGAGATAAGTCTAGAGTAGTACGGAGATAAATAGGGCTATTGTTCTAAAGTTAGTCCTAAGCCAAAAGAACTAGAAGTGATCAACTGTATAAGTACCTCATTCTCCCATTTTCCCGTTATCAAATATTCCCGTCACTACTAAAATAGCATTCTCACAAAACTAGAGAAATATTAATATAGCATGACACTAATAAACAGAGAAATATTTTAAAAAGAGACAAACCTTCAGTTTCTCCACTACACCAGACTTATACACAACTTGGTGCGACAAATATGTTGTGGGGTGATAGAATGAGAAAAACTTTTTCACTGTTTCGCAGTATGATTGTTCCGAAGACCAGGGTATTCCTCTGACAACAATTGCAAAATGACTAGGATTTGGCTGCGATGAAGTAATATGTACTAGCCGCAAATTAGTAATGCTTTTGTATTCCTGTATATTATTTCCACTTCGTTAGTCATTTAAACATTTGAAAAGTAAATCATAGTTTACTCTGAAAACAAATAAAGAAATTAATCTTGTGAATTAATGTCGCATGTCACAGGTCCTTACAGAGTAAAGAAGAGTACAAGCTGTTAAAGTTATGATGTATAATGCCAGACAATGTGCCCAAAGCCTGAGATCAAGCAAAAGAATAAATACAATCAATAAGTAAGAAGTTTGTAGGAATATTCCTGATTGAAATCATTCATTATTCACACATTATCATCTAAAATGGGAGTGAAAAAAAAAAAAAGAATGATTGCGTCCTGAAACAATTCTAGTTGCTTTTTGGAGAAGGTTAAGCTTTCCCAATTTAATAATAAATAAGCTTTAATTTCACTTTAATAATTTTAATTTAGAATGCATATTTTAAATTTTGAGGCAACAAAAACTTTCTAAAGTTAAGTAAATTTACTCCTATTCTCAACTTTCTTTTATCTACATCTCTTTACTTTCTACCCAGTATTTGAAAAATTATAAATGAATTTAAAGTAAATGGAGCTCACAACAAGATATTAAACAAAATTATAGTATATAAATGAAAAATAAATTTTATTTTAATAATATAATTTTGTAGAATTAAGTCAAACTTAAATATATATTTTTTAATAAAAAACTTAATTTCCTTAACTTACAAGAGACTTTATTAGTTATTAGAAATAACTTGAAATAACATAATCACATGACAGATCCAAAAGTGTTCAGAGCATTAATTGGAGAAATCACTTTCTTTTTTCTGATCTTTATTCATTGTTTTCTCAGCTTCAACACAATATTGACTATTTGACATAATGGAAATTTCCATGTAGAATATAAGTAACGGGTTCATACCACTGGGATCCTTCTTTAACATTCTCAATGGTAAATACTTCCAGTGATTCGAAAGGTATATTCTTATGTATTCTGTCCTGACCATAATAATTCACTGGAAGCACAAGAATAGTGCAGATAATAGCAGCAACAGAAAATACTCTAATACTGAAACAGAAAAATTGATACCAATAGTTAGTAAAGCACCAAAACCACAAAAATGGACAACAAAGTTAGTTCTTTCATTTTTATATGTACTTTTAAGTGGAAGATTAGGGCGTGGTTTTAATTTGAGTAACATAAAATAGTGCAGAAAGTAAACTCAACAAACTGAAACAAGTAAATTTACCATACTGAAATTAGTAAAGACGTAAAACTCCATAGAAGGACCATCGCAAACTTGAGTTTAATATTACAAAAAGTTATTTTAGTGACTTGATGACTCAAACTGACATACCTATATCAATTAAGCATCATATATAGTCAACGCAGTATCTCTTCTATGAGCACAAGTCTCAGTTCCAGTTATTATTGTACAAATTGATTATCTTCATTTATATACAAGAGAGAAACAAATCATAAAAATGCTGTGCTCACATTCAGCATTTTAACAAATATTGATCATAGAGTTTTGTGGTGCATAATGCCAGTGCCTAATATCATAATGATTGAGCCTAACAATATACCATCTATTCACTTCTACTTATCTAGGATTAAGATATCTTCGCTCTGAATTTTTTGTGGCTGGTAGGGTCTATGTACTGTACATTCTTTCTTACGGAGTCTTCTCTGATTATAGCTCCAAGGCCGGAAGAAATATCCGAGCTAGGGAGATGCTTGCAGGTGCAAATCTCTGTTAGTTTATCATGTTCTGCACCTGTTATAGTTCTTAAGCTATATGGAGGTTTTGGAAAACCTTTTCTTGGATGTAAATAGACTAGTTGTTGGGCTGAAACTTTTTGGTGAGGAGATGCTTACCTTCTCTTGTGCAAATATACATTAAATTTTCTATTTAATTTAATTAATTTTTTATTGATAAAAAATATATATTTCCCTTATTAAGTGGTGGCATTTGTGGAATTCAGATTAAAACTATAGTATAAGCATTACATGCAGCTTTGAAAAGTTTCAATTTTAAAATGATTGAGCAACCTGAAAACAACCATCCTGCTAAAAACCACAGCATCCAAGCCACCAGTAGTCAACATTTCCTCTTGAGTCGTTTCCCATGCTTTCATTACCCAAGTAGGAGAGGGAACAAATCTATCCAAACAAAGATCCCGGCTTTTTGAACGCCTGGAAGCTAACCTTCTTCCAAAGTACACATTGACATTGCTGGGCTGTTTTCTTAATATTGAATAAAGTGTAAAGAGCACCACGCACACCGCAATATTAATTCCAGCAGAGGTTAAAAGAGAAGCAATGTCCATCTCTGCCTACTGAGCAAAACTTTAGATCTCATTACCCAAGAAGAATGACACAAGACATCCAAATCAAATCCATCACCTGAATCAATAATATTCCAATTAATGCCCCAGTAAATATGGATTTCTTACGACAAGTTCAGGAATGCACCATGTATTCTTTCCTTTAATTATTTGGTTAAGTTGCATCCTAACCTGTGTCAATTTAACCTCAAAAACAATAGTAAAAAATACCGAGAAGCAAAGAATTTTGAAATAAAAAAGAATGATCATTCATCTGAAGCTTACACACACCAAGACCAACCAAGAGAAGAGAAGTGAAGTTCAAATGCAAAGCAACATGGGATCAAGTACTATAAACCTTTCATCATAATAATCAATACCCTCACGAAATTCACCAAGGAATACCAGAGACTATATATTTCATAGATATGATATTTTGACTATTCTACTCTGTTTTCATGAAATCGTAGTTAAAGCTGGTAGTGTACGTAACTAAAAGGTAGGATAAGGAAACCGGAAAACATAAAAAGGGTTAAAAAAAAAACTTGTGCAGTAAATTACTAACATAGAAGGAAAGGGAAGGATGGATTGGCATTAAGTTCAACTGAACAGGTTTCAAATAAACACTAAATAGTAAAACTGAATAAACTTATGCACCTATTGACAACAGATATTTCATATATATGACCAAACAGACTAACATTGTTTATGGAACCATAGATTTGTAACCTCATCACCGTTTAAGCCAAACACAATGGATTTCACCTCGAGTCAAGATAGTAGACAAAACAGCATAATAGAGAAGCCCGAAAACAATCCATGAATGAAACTACACAAAAAGTTGGCATCACTAAGGAAATCAACATGCATATAATCACTTTAAAATACAAATCATTTGTGCGGTACAAGTATATATTTATACTATTATTCAATGTTCATACAACTCGAGAGTAACATGCGCACACAAGTATTCGTAATGAGCGAAATATCTCATAGATCAAATGCAGTTACGTGAAACAGGGGAATAACAAGCACGGAAATATTCGAGAAAAAAGAAACCTGCAAGGGATGAATAATTTGTAGGTGAAGGACGTGGAATTAGGGGGGAAAGGGGTGGAAAAAGCACAATGACGAAGAAAAAAAGAACGTGAAGGGGCTTCGCCTTCACGGGAAGGTTTATTGCAGAAACCGGTAAGGGAAACCCTAACAGTTTTTGCGTTTATTTCTTCATTAATTAATACTCTTCAAGAGTTGAGAAGAAAAGGTGCATACTTAAACGTGGAATAGCTTCAAAAACGTGTTCTTCTCTTGATTAATGTTTATTTGATAAACATGCTCACCTATTTTAATAATTTTTAAAAATTTATAATTCTATTAATTTTGAAAAAAATTCAACTATTTGCATTTTGCATTTATTTTTTTATTTTTTAATATAAATATTAATATTTATTACTTATCAAAATATCATCACTCTATTCTCTTTCCTTTTGCAACCAGCCAACACACCAATAGCGTGTGAGTGACGGATTCTCCACGTGGTATTCGTAACGGATTCTCCACGTGGCCAATCCCCATGCCAGAACTGCCACTAATAATGTTTGATACCAAGCATTTGCCATTACTCTTATTTATCAAATTGAAGGAATGTCATGGGATCATGTTATGTTAGAACAGAGTACTTTATTATATACTAGTTCACTACTATACTAATACAAAATTATATAGATCATTTTGTATTATAATAATATAATAATTTTATTAACTAAAACACGTGTCCTTAATAATATGTTTACATTTTTATTACATTAAATATATAATATTTTATAAATTTATCACTTTTATAATTTTATCATTTTTATGAATTAATTAAACATAAAAAATAGTACAATTTATTAAAAAATTATATAATTTT
>Ga0123341_1003661_pt1 | contig 13257 bp, 8 predicted proteins | sample Turbeapinknodule_FD_89959 | JGI IMG/M metagenome (GOLD analysis project Ga0123341, IMG submission 89959) | Root nodule microbial communities of legume samples collected from Mexico - Turtle bean Mexico pink nodule | ecosystem: Host-associated > Plants > Roots > Nodule | place: Mexico: Nepantla... | reverse complement strand
GTGTTTCGGAAATAAAAATCCAGAAACAAAAATAAAAAATCAATTCCGGATAAAATAATCCGTAATATAAAATTTCGTTCCAGAAAAAAATATCCGGAACACATATTTCGGAAATTTTTTTTAAGGACAGTTTCGTCTTTTCCGCTAAGATCGGGTGCAGTGATATGGTGCAGGAAGCAATTGCCTCCATCAGATTGCCAGCAATTTTATCAATCCTTCCTGAATATTTTTTGTTAGATGAAAGAATTTAGTTTTATTGCCCCCAAAAAGGAAGAGTCATTACGTCATTGTTAACGAAAGTGGCAATCTGAGGAGAAAAGACACCTAACTAAAACACTCCGGTTAGAATTAAGGCATTCCAAAAAAATTTGATCCAACAAGTACATTACAGATGATAATAATAACAGTAATAGTGCATCATTATTTTAATTCACAAAAATCTAGTGTGCTGCATTAGGAACCAATAAAAAATTTTACAAACTGAAAGATACTGACAAAAAATGATACAATGGTTATATAACAACGAAGGAGAGGAATTACTTGGTCAAGGGGAAACTTCATGCTGCATGGCATAATGTCTGTAGACTGTAGAACACGTATAAGATTAACTCCCCAGCACCTCTCAAGCAATCAAATAGCAAAATTCAAGCAATGAGCATAAATGGGAGTATATTTCTTCATGAACTTCAAGCAATGAAGATCCGAGATAAATGTGGCATTAAAAATGGAGCCCTATTTTTGTTCTGTATTCAAGTGAAATCCATATTGTGGCAAGTGGGATTGCACGGAAATGAAGAGCAGTCAATACTCTTTACAGCTTTTCGATCAAAGTACCAATCACCAACAGATTCAGCAATTGTCTGTTCCAGGGGGCAACAACAGTGAAGAGTAGTAGCAAAAGGAATAGTATGACAAAAACTAGTACAATGTAAAGTAAACCATACTAGGATAGTTTGCTGAAGTTTTTTTAATGTACAGAAGGGTGATTTTAGAGGGAAAGGGGAGGAGAGGACACATCTTTCAATTTTAGATAAAATAACTATATAATGCTTATAAAAATAAACAAAAAATGTGAAATTAAGTTTTAGTTATTTTACTACTTCACTTTTTATTTTAAAACATTATGTTACTTTGCCTATGGTCCGGTGACTGATCCCAGGCCTAGGCAAAAAAGGAAAAATTTGTTAGACTCTGACGACAATTAACATAAAAGTTGTCAAATCCCCAATACGGATCAACGACAACAGATTATATGTGCTAATGCTAACTGCTAAGCCATTATCCAGAAGTAATGCATTGTTTGTCTCAAGTATAGTGTTAAATGCACTATATTCACTGCATCAACACCCGAATCTAGTGTTGACTATTAAATAAGTAAGGATCTTCACATTTTAATGGACAGATGTGGATAAAGAAGCTAGTCCGAAGGAGTAGCTAATTAAGTTTGGCACTTAAAATATCAGTACCATTTTCTGATTCTAAATTAGTGTTAACTGTCAAAAGCAAATTTCTCATTGTATGACCTTCCTCTTGGCTATACATCTCCATTAGCAGTTGAGTGCTTAAATTTTCAGTAAACTTTTCTGCAAGTACTTTTAGGAAAGAAAATAAGAAGAAAAGAACTAAAGAAACTCTCAATAAACTAAAACTAACTTATGCATGCATTAAAATTTTCACTTTAGATAAACTAATATTAGAATTTTTTACAAAATAACTTATGGAGAAACTTATTTCCTTTTTTCTTCATATTTTTTCTCTTAAAAGTATTTATAGAAAAGTTCATTCAAACAAGCCCTAACCCACCATCAACCTCTGATCCACATCATACAATTTAGACCAAGTCTCAAGGTCCACCTACTAACCCCATTAGATCCTCTCCAGATTGCTATCATCCAACTACACAACCTCCCATCTCCTTCCAAGAAATTTTTGTATCTAATGTGCTTCATTCACAAAACACTGCTCAGACACAAGGCCTTAAAACACCCAAGGAAATCCATCAACTCTTCATGCCACTACAATCTTACCATAGCATTTTCATTCTCCCAAAGTAGCTAGAGATTTCCAACCTAATTATACAATAAAAAAAAATCCAATCCAGGAGAGAGTTTAAAAAATGTTGGAAGATAGTTGTGAGTCTTGCAAGGAAGTAGTTATGGCTTATTTGATGTTATAGACCTTCATAACGCTTTTGAATGTTGTAAAAAGGCCCTCTCGAGATTAATGCACTAGCTAAAGGATTCAATATGTATGTTTTGTCCAAAGAATCATTTAATAATTTATTGCAGAAAATAGCATCACATATTCATGACATTATTGCTACAGTTTTTTTCAATATAGTTTTACCAAATATACCTTTAGTTCATACAAGCATCTCGAGAGGACTTGCATCCATTCTTGGAAAGACTAGCGGATGACTTCTTGAAACAATATAAGTACAATATTGACATTGCCCTTGATAGGTTGAATTACAGAATATTATAAAAGGATGGAGAAATGTTCAAAGTTATACTATGCGGCTAGGGGAGGTGTACCCAGGTAAAGTCTCCCCTGTATGATAAAAATGCTAGCAATGTTCATTGAAACCCTCAAATCTCCTTTCACCGACTGAATGATCAAAAGTATGTTATCGAATTTCTTGGACATCATCACGGGAAAAATGAACAAAAGTACTTATAAAACTTATATTATCTACAATGTAAGGTTCCAAAACTATGATTACCTTATCATTTATTTTAGGAGAGTTGGGTGAATGCCACGTTGCTTCCATCTCAGTCTGGCAATGGATAAAGCAGGAATTTATAAACATTCCAATGTCCTTTCGTTGTTGGAATTCATTCACAGTCTTCAGCAAAGAGCCACGGTAACCTGACAATCATAATTTCCCAAGTTATCCATGCCTCGGTGTGGCTACTATATTTAGGTTCCAGGTTAGAATATCATTAATCAACATCTGTGCTATTCCAAATCTAATCCAGTTGAAGGCCTACAGAAATTAATAAACCAAGACTTCAACAAAATATCCAGAAACTATATGGTAGTGATAGTGTTTACTTACTATCAAGTTTATCAATCATATTAGCATTACAGTTGCGAATGTTCAGCCTGCAGCTTTGCCAGTGACCAAGGGGATCTGATCCTTGAGGTACCAAAATATTGCGTATCTAAATACACTTTAATTTGTATCAAATGTCTGAGAAATTTATTTAAAAAATGTTAACAATGAAACACGCATGCTAAGGGAGCTTACCTGCCAGAAATCATAAGCTGGATGAACAAGGAACAGTGGAGTCTTTATGTTTTTAACAATTTCTTGCGGAAAGAGACACTGCATTACAAATATACAGTTGGTTGTTCTTTAGTTGAAATATATGACCAACTAATCAAATTTTACAGTTACAGATTATACCAAAGGATGAGGCAACAAAGTATAATACGAAACTAAAAAACCTGCCTTATATGGTTCCATTTTAGCAATGCAATCTTTGTGCAAACTTTTTGCAAGACCCTGACAACATGATATACGATTATTACATAATTAAGAGAAAAAATCACATTGCACTTTTCTTTATTTATACTAATATACTTAACAGATAAGTATAATTGTAGTTCCTAAAAGAAATATTGCTATAACAATATAAGCAACCACACCTGAAGCTGGGCAACATCATGATAGAAATATCTCATTGTACTGTTTCCACTAATATCCTTCCTGAAATTTATGTAATAAAGGTTATACATTTTACTTGGTAAAACGAGATGGTGAGCACGCCATGTACAGGTAATTAGAACTCAATTTATCAGTAGCATGGTTTTTCAAATCCCAATAACAGTTAATGAAACTCTGGTCCATTACCATTCACAACTTTTTTTTGGTCAAGAAGTATCGTCCGGGGATCACCCATAGTGTGATAAAATAAAAAGGAGTTTCGGCAATTTTCAGTTTACATTTACTAGAGATTATTATGGCACAAGAAGGTATATATATATGGTTGAGAGAAACCTACTCATCTAGAAAGAAGCCTGCATCAGAAAGGCACTTAACAGTTGCTTCTTTTGGAAGTACTTGACGGAAGTTGTCACAGTGTATAAGAGCTGCTAACCCTCCAGCAGAGCATCCTGAGAGCAATGCCTACAGAAGTAGTATTATCTATCATAAAAATGCAAACAAGTTTTAAATCAAGGCTAATGCATCATAATTCATAAACAGTGCAATACATCAAAAGCATATAATCTGGAGTTTAGAGTGAGATAATAATATCTATTTAGAATTAAATTCATGTCAAAAGACAAGAATCAACATAGTAATTCCTTTCACACTTGAAACTGCACTGTTCAAATTGAAAAGCAAAGCTTTAATTTAATCCATAATGTTACCGTCTATTCTTATTGCACAAGTTCATTTAAGAGAAAAATGGAAAATATTTTTGCTTATTACTGAAGTTCATTTACAATAAAGGACAACCACTTTCTTATGTTAATCAACTCAAGCAATAATTAGAATAAAGAGAAGTTCTTCAATATAAACTAATAACAAAAAGATTATTAAAGAGTTTTTTCATTGTTGTGAATTGTGTGTTTAATCACACATGTAAACTTTTTATTTATAATCATTCAAAGTATGATATAGGGAAACCTTACGAGAAGAAATTTATATGGAGCAACCTCCCGATTTTGTTGCTCAAGGGGAGTCTTCTGGATTTGTATGTCGTAAATCCTTGTATGGCCTCAAGCAGTCTCCTAATCACAATGGAATGCACCATTTTGGGTTTTTTTTTGCAACTCGGTGACTCGGCCTTAGACTCGCGAGTTTGGCCGAGTCAACTCCGAGTTTACTCAAAAACGAGTTTGCTCCCGAGTCGACTCGGCAACCTTCACTTGACTCTTAAACTCGTAAGGGTTTACGAGTTAACCCTAGAGTTTGATAACCTTGGGTGTATCTATCTCGTAGCATATGTTGATGACATTGTTCTTACATGTAGTGATCATCATGGCATGTCATAGGTAAAACAACACCTTTGTCAACACTTTCAGACTAAAGATCTTGACAAACTTAGATATTTCTTGGGGATTAAGGTAGCACAATCCAATATTGGTATTGTTATCTCTCAAAGAAAATATGCATTGGATATTTTGGAGGAAACGGGGTTGATGAATTCAAAATTTGTTGATACATCCATGGATCCCAATGTCAAACTTCTACCCAATTAGGGGAACCTCTATCAGATCCTGAAAAGTTATCTTATTGTTAATGTCCTGATATTTCTTTTGCAGTTAGTGCGGTGAGCCAATTTCTTATTTCCCCATGTGAACACCATTGGAATGCAATCCTTCGTATACTGAAGTACATTAAAGGCTCTCTTGGAAAATGTTTGTTATATGATTCCAATAACCATACTAAAGTTGTTTGTGATTCAAATGTTAATTGGGCAGAATCTCCATCTGATAGAAGATCAACTTCCGGATCCATTGATGATAACTTGATCTCTTGGAAGAGCAAGAAACAAAGTGTTGCTTATTTGGCTTAAACAGATACTTAAATAATTGCAATTTGGAGAAGTCACTCAAATGACACTTATATGTGATAATTAGGTTGCTCTTCATACTAGCTCAAATCCATTTTTTTCATGAAAGGACCAAACATATTGAGATTGATTGTCATTTTATTTGGAAAAAGATTGTATCAAGAGATATCAAGATTGAGTTTGTTAATTCAAAATGATCAATTAGCAGATAATTTTACTAAATCCTTACGTGGGTCTAGGATTGATTATTTTGTAACAAGTTTATATGCACCAGCTTGAGGGGGAGTGTTAGATATTATGAGATATTACCCATATTATAGATATTGTTAGATATTTCTATCTATATAATCCATATTTTTTGTATGTTTCTTTTTCTAATTAAACATAACCTTGTGTGTTCAATATACACAAGGATTTATCCTACTTTTCTTTTATTTTATTTTAATATTAAGAAGCGGACTTTAAGCCTAACTCAACATTATAAAATTAGCTTATAAGGTGAGGTTTAAACCCACTTATATGAAATGTCCTTATATCTAGTCAATGTGGGATCTCCAACACCCCCCACACTGAGACCTGTCAACTCGTGCATGAGACTATATATTTATCGGTGGTCTTGTAGCGACCGGATAGCGAGTAACCTGATAAGCCCAACAAATTCTCGCTAGGATAGACTCTAAATAGCTCTGATACCAAATTTAAAATAATAGAAAAGAAAAAATAGGATAAATCCCTTGTATATATTGAACAGGTTATGTTTATATAGAAAAAGAAACATATAGGCTAAGCCCATTAAATATATAAAAATATCTAACAATATCTATAATATCTCATAATATCTAACAAATATAAACTAACAAAAAGATTATTGAAGAGTTTTGCATTGTTGTGAATTGTGTGTTTAATCACACATTTAAACTTTTTACTTATAAACATTCAAAGTATAATATAAGGAAACTTAATATTGGCTAATAATGGAGAATATTCGTGATTATCACCAATACATAATTCCCTAATTACTAAGATCGAATCATCACTTGTAAACTTAGGAATAGACACAAAGTCCAAAGAAGAGTAAAAGAAAAACAGGAAAGAAATAAACAATCACAATGTTGAGCAAAGGCATATAAAGGGTTAGGATTATGAGTGAAACAAATACCTTTATGAAGTGCAATGGGAGGTTCAACTATGAAGGTGACATTGATGGAAGAGAAGTTGGAACCTCAGTAGAGACTAGATAAAATTGTAGTTGAGGAGAGAAACATGACAACCTTTCTAGAGTTGGAAGCTACCCAAAAAAATACATTTTATGAATTTATAAGAGAAATACCTGGAGTGAGATCATGAACAAAACATGTGTTCCTAAACATATATAGACAAAATAAAGTTCGTTTTTGGGGTTTAATATGGAATATGGAATTTGATTGTTGAGAATGGAAAAAGGTATGAGTGTAATTAGATGACATGCAATAAGAACATCCCCAAAAGGCATAAAGGAACATTAAAGTGAAGAAGAAGAGTACAAGTTGTTTCCACGAAGTGGCGGGTTTTTGCACTCAACGATATCATTTTGTTGTAGTGTGCGAGCACATGATGTTTTATGAAGAATCTCGAGTTTAGACAAGATTGAAATTGGGAAGACAAATACTCTCTTGTATTATCAATTCATAGAATTTTAATTTTGTAGCCAAACTGAGTTTCAATTTCAACAAAAAAACCTTGGAGAACTGGAGAAAACTTAATAATGATTCTTCATAGGAAAACCCAAGTACAAGAAATTGTCTATTAAAGTGGAAAAATAAAAATATCCTAATGTTGAACAAACGTGACTAGAGCCCCAAATATTAGAGTAAACAAAAGCAAACGAGGATGCATCATGCTTATTGATGTGAGGACCATAACGAGTACAAGTATGTTTACTTAGTTCACATAACTCACACTAAAAGGACTTAATGGTAGAAAAACTAGGAACAAGTAGACACAATTTTCCCAAACTCAAGTGTTTAAGGCGTTGTTGGTGTACGATAGGGATAAGGCAAAAGAGTCCTGGACTCATGTCCTCCAATCATCAATCCACTGCTTCAATCCTATACAAGAACAAAATTATTAACAAACAAGAAAGAATAATCAAGAGTGAGTTAGTTTTCTATAAGAGAATAGATTAAAAGGAAACTCATGGATAAATAAGACAAAGTTTAAAGAAAGTTTAGGAAGAGGATGGGTTCATCCAATGCCTCGAACTTTAATCTAAGAGCAAGAGTAACAGAAAGCAAGGAGTTGAGAAGGGTCAAGGAGAAAAGAAAAAAGAGATTGGTTACTAGTCATATGATCTAAGATATTGGAATCAAGTATCCAAGGTCCAAGAGAGGAAGACTAAGAAACAAAAGCTATAGAATATCCAGAATGTGTCAGAGTTGAAACAAATGACGTAAGTTGGTTGGTTGCTTGAAGCTTGAGAAGTTCATGATACTCAACAACACAAATTGTGATATCTAAAGTAGGAGTGGTGGCTTGGGCCACATTTGCTAGTTGAGACGGTTTAATAGCTTTGGTGAGATATCCTTCTTCAACATGACCCAACAATTGCAATAGTTGCAATGGGAACTTCCATGACCACCACCACATCCTCCACAACGTCCCCCATTGTGACCACCATGATGAGAGAAGTGAGAAAGTACCATGAAAAATTGATTGTGTTGTTTCTAGAAAGTCTCTACACCAGTAGTGAAGGCCGTAGAAGTAGAAAATTTTGCAATCGGGCAATCAAGCTTTCCAAGATATGTTTTCATGTTTGTGTTCTCTAACTTGATGTTCATCAAGTTGGTGAGTACATTGTAGAAATGATCAACACCGTCTGAATAAATTTTCTTGGGCTTTGCCATACATCATAGCAAGTTGTAAAATGTTTGGTAATGTGATAGAAAATTGGGAGCAAGAGAGAACTAGAGGATGATACATAAAGAGGCATCAATTTGCTTCCAACGAGGTTGCTCAATGTTGGAAACAACGGAGGTCAAAGTTGACATGACGAGTCGTACCTTGGCCCTGAAAACATGACTGGACAGCAGCAGCCCAAGTGCTGTAATTTGCTGTCCCTTTGAGTTTTTCGCATGGGATCATTGATACGATGGTGAAAGTCACAAGAGAATGAGAGAAAGCCAATCAAATGAAGCCATGGAGTCAAATTGGGCCAAACAAAGCCCAAAAGTGGTTCATCGAAGAAGGAGAAGCATGGCAAGGAGATCATCGGAGGTTGGGACAATCACACACTAATTTGAGGGTGGCACGTGCAACAAACATGTCAAAGATTGGAGGTGTGTGTGACGGAGTTAGGCAGTGATTCTTGCACAATGGTGGTTGTTAGGAGACAACTTTGATGGTTTTTGGAGAAAAGAGGGCTCGAGGGTGGTGAATGGAATCATGGTGGCTGCTTGAACAGGACGCACAAACAGCACCATATGAATTGGGTGTTTAATCACACATGTAAATTCTTTATTTATGATCATTCAAAGCATAATATTGGAAAACCTAATAATGGCTATTAATGGAGAATATACCTAATTATCAGCCTGTACATATTTCCCTATTCACTAAAATCAAATCATATATCTTTTACATTTATGATTGCAGACCCCCAATTAAAAGGACGTATACTACTAGAAAGGAGTGTGATTGTCAACCTCCAATTAAAGAAATTTATAGAAGAAGGAATAGGGTAGGCCAAATAGAAATTCCTCAAAAGCAATTTTCCTTATGAGTTGTGACAGAATGTTACAGTTAGATAGCCAACTAGGTAAATCTACAGTGGTTAGTTAACTAACTATGCTAAAGGTTGTCAATAAAGGCAGGGAAGCTCAAAATCCGGGATATCAGAATTATTTGGGAAAATTGCTAGGTGGACAGTCTGGGTAGCATCTGATCCAGTTCTATTAGAGTGCATGGAATTAAGGTAGTTAGTCAATGCTGCTGTTGTGCTGGCAGCAATGATAACAGCAATGGCAGTTTGGATGTAGAAATGATTGGTCGTGCTGTCAATTACTGCCAGTTAGTTGAGAAGGCTTTAAAAATAGGAAAATGATACTTTGACAACCCTTAAAGTTGTATACAACTCTTGATGTGATGAGTTTAGAAATAAATATATATAATAAAGGGTAAGTTTGAAATTAAATGATATGAAAAAGTATTAAAATAATAGTATTGGGAGTTGTATGAAAGATGTGAGTTGTCAATGTATCATTACCCTTCAAAATAAGAGATAGGGAGGAGAAAAATCATCTTTCTGGAGGATTATTGAGAGCAGTGAGTTGGGTGATAAGTTCTTTCTGAACATTGACACTCTTCTATCTCAAACTTGTGATCTCTCTGACCAAGATCTAGAGAACAGAATTCAATCAATAAAATCTTCATTATTTTTCTATATTCCTTCATCTATTTCTGACCCTGTTCTATGAGAATAATTACATAATATGACTTTCACTATGCATCACATGAGGATAATAAGTGCAGAACAAACAGAATATCAACCGCATTGGTCCATTCATTCAATTCTTACAGTACAAGTGATAAAATTGAGTAGAAGACTGACAACCAGGTATTATATCCATTTTGATAAGCCTATTTGTTTGAAACAAGCTCAGAAAATTTTAAAAGATATGTTGGAATTTTGTTGTTATGAAAGTATAACCTGCTTTGCTTTGGATAGGCCAATTGATAAGAGTTCATCCATAATAGCTTCCCATATGACCTGGCCTCTGAACAACAAATCACTTCCTCTCTGCTGTATAAAATATGTTTAAAAAATACATCCACATAAACCCAAATATATAAAGGTTACCAACAACCGGTATCAAATGTAAAATCAATCCTAACCTCGCTCTCCGGGTGACCAGCAAAAGATGCACCATCACAATAGCGTATCTTCACCTTGTTCCAGTTAAAGAAATCTGAATAAGTTTGACACATCACTTATTCAATATGAAGTAACATCACTTACTCAATATATCAGATCGCATCTATCTATTTTACCAACATACAAACACACACTCTACACTTTCAAGCAGTAAAATCTACACAGCGGCCACATATGCATATCCAAGGGTGAGCTGGATATGTACTTATTCAAATTTGAGGGAAAATGTCACCAATACAATCAATCATGAATATTAGAACAGTATAATCTATTCCACAATCTGTCTAATGACATAATCAACAGAACCCAGAGTACCAAAATGCGCAAATTAGAACAATGATGTCTTACTCTGTCTCTAAATATGTCACCATATCATTCAATGATGAGAATGCAGCATCAGATAATTGGATGATAATAGGAAAATGTCATAAATCGAGGCATTGAAGTTAAACTCCTCAACAAATTTTAAATTCCTACAGAATTAGGGTAAAGAAAGAGAGAAAGATAGCAAGATATTGCTGACAAGACAAGTATCAACGTGTGATAGAAGCAGCTAAGTGCTACTTTGACAGTACATAAGCCAAAGGTTTAAATTGCAAGTTGCATCTGTTTCCATGACCTCAAAACGTTGATATTGCTGGAAATTCTAGACAGACGCAGCCTGTGGAATTTAAAAGTTAAAACAACGATATAAACATGTTACAGTTACAGTTACAGTTACAGATATCTAACCTGGGTTTTCAGAGGGGTCAGAGCTTAATATTCCTGAAAAAGGAATAAGTTTTTCCATATAATTGGAAGACCCCAAATGTGTGAATTTTCGTTGAGTACATGAAGCTATTGAATTGCACCACCCTCCTCCCTGCGCACACAATTGAAACCAGGTAATAATCAATAGCTACACTCTCTTCCCTGCGCACACAATTGAAACCAGGTAATAATACTTTGGAGAGAAGTGCTAGTAACACACCCTTTCTAACACGCTTTACATTATCAGTTAAAAGTCATTAGAAACTATAAAATCACGAATAAGACTTCTTAAACAAGAAATGAATGAAACCCTTAATATTTCTGGATTTTCAACAGATTGAACAAATACTAAAGAGTGCATTTAAAATGAATTATTACATGGTTAAACATCCTAACTTCTATATGCGACAGATTACTAAGTTTTCAATTATCAATAAAGAGCTAATAAAATTCAATTATACGTCATGTAGAGATTGTCCAGTGACTATAGTAGTCCCAAACTATATTACATTTTTATGCTGGAGTGTTTTGAGAACATTTCTGTATTTAACAAAGTGGTAATAAAGGTAGATTAAGTATCACACAGACATTGTATAAGGCTATGATAGTACGGAAATATAAATCTGGAACCGATCAATTTTCTGAAGAAGAGAAAAAAAAAACACAGCAATAAATACTTGCATAGTTTTTTTTTCTAAATTCTTATTTTTATGCATAAACTAATTTTTAATTTATAAAAAAACTGTTTTCTTTTTCCTTCATATTTTTCACTTCAAGAATTGTTTCCCATACACAAAAATTTTTCTTGCAGTGTGTTTCCAGTTTTTCTCTATTCTGGAAAACAAACCGAATTTGACAAAAGCAAAATGAGAACCTCAATGTGGAGCAACCAATTGCGAGATCCGGATCCGAACCCGCTTTGGAAATGGTAACCGGGGGCGCTCCCGTCCAAGCAAACTGCACACACAGAGATGGAAATTTGGTATTCAGTTAAGGCGAAAAACGGAGACGCGTGGGGGCGTTAGGAACGTACGCGCGCGCGTTCGGTTGGCGTTACGGAGGAGCGTTAAGGGAACGAGGGAGGAGCGTGGATGGGAGGGGTAAGGGGAACGAGAACGAGAATCTAAGTGGGAGAAGAGAGTGAGGGAGAAGAGGAGGAGGAAGACGAATGCGGCGATTGCGTAGTTCTTGGAGGACCAAATTATTAGGGCGCGAAGACGGAGATTGGAAATGGTTGAGACGGAAGAAGGAGGAGAAGAAGAAGAAGAATGCGGCATCGTTTTTGTGTTGTGAGGGAGAAAGGGAATGGAAAGAGACACTGGAAGGGTGCAGGTAGTCGTTGATTGGATTTTAGTCAACGCAGCGTTGATGTAGATGGATTTAATTAACAACGTGCTCAATGTGTTTAATGCTAATATCCTTTTACACTCAATATTCTACTTACATTCATTTAATAACTATTTTTTATAATAAAATATTATATTAAAATAATAATAATAATAAATATAAAAAAAAAATTATAATAAAATAATAATTTATAAAGTTATAATTTGTGTAGGCACTTGTGAAAACTCCTACATGTTACTCAAACTCTTCACAATGCTCATTATATGGTCGCTATTAGTTTGATTTATTACCTATAAAAAGTGCATTAGATAAAACAAGTTTTTTAAATGTGTCTTTTTCGTTATTTTACTTTCAATCAAAAATAGTTTTTTTTTTTTTTTAATTGATATCGTTGTGCAATGTGGTGGATCATAACATATTAAAATGTTTTTAACGTAATTTGCTTAAAACTTTATGTGTATTTTTTTTTAATTTTGTATTTAGAATTAATGTGTGTAGTCTTTATTTTTATTTTTATAATGGTTGTGATGATTTTTCTAAAATTGAGGTGTAATTTATTTTCTTTGTGTTGCTAAAGATAATCTATCGGATTAGTTAAAAAATAAATGAGAAATGTTTAATGAATTAATGATGTATATATTATTTTTATCACCTATTTATATTATTTTAATGAATTTTTATTTGTAAAAGTCTATATACCTATTTATATTATTTTAATAAATTTTT
>Ga0123341_1003660_pt1 | contig 13257 bp, 9 predicted proteins | sample Turbeapinknodule_FD_89959 | JGI IMG/M metagenome (GOLD analysis project Ga0123341, IMG submission 89959) | Root nodule microbial communities of legume samples collected from Mexico - Turtle bean Mexico pink nodule | ecosystem: Host-associated > Plants > Roots > Nodule | place: Mexico: Nepantla... | reverse complement strand
TTTGTATTATTGATTATTAATATAAATTTAAAATAAAGTTAATGTGTAATTGATAATGTAATATATTATTTGAAATAGTAAATTAATAAATGATTTTATTAACATTAAAATAAGTATAATTTGAATTTTAATATAAAACTCTATTAGATTCAAAGTTCATATTGCTAAAATCATGTCTAGAATATTATATAAATCTAAATTTATTTCATCCTACATTTATATCTATCAAAATAGAGTTCATATTTAATTTTTAAAATGTATACGAATATGAATTATTTTATTACTAATTTATTGTTGTTAATATTTTCTAAAATAGAATCCAGAATGAAAAAAATACGTATCATAATGTAGTGCAATTTGCACTGTGACGACCATATTCAGATAAGGAAAGATGTGTGTCCCAAGTTGCTACAAATGCGCATTCTATAAGAATAATAATAATAATAATTATTATTATTATTATTTGCAAGGTTTTTGTCTTCCGTGTTTTGTGCCCCTCAGGTACAGTTTTGTCCCTTTCATGTAAGACCATGTATGTGAAATAGAATCAATATTTCAACTATCTGCATTATTATTACACTTACAATTTCTTAGTAAGTGATCTCCAACACAATTATGTATGTCCTTTGAGTGGGTTAATAAAGCAACCATAAGTAACTTGTCACAAAAAGCATCAAGAACTGTGCAGTGTCTCCACTCTCAAAGTTAATGGAAAATTATACATGTCTACCCACACCCTTCGTTGAAGAGGAACTCTTTTAGCCAAAAATGTCTTCATCTGATTTTTAGATGTATTATCTAGAACCAAATTATTTAGAATATAATTTTCACTTGAAATAATTGAGCCAAACCATTTAGAAATTGAAAACAGACTAATCTTTTTTATAATCACTTTATTGAATATTTTACTAGTTCGAGTAAAGTTTTACCTTCAAGACACACATAGAATTTTATGCTCTTATATTAATGAGTAAGTTTAATTATAACTCGTCAATTATTATTATTTTATGTTTTAAATATTTACTAACTCTTTTCGTGGATGATATATGGGTAATTGACAGTTACTTGTCTTATCAACGGTTGATAAAACTGTTGTGTGATTTTGTTCCCTACACAAGAAGTCATCCACAAATATGAAGAATATCATTGATAAGTAAATACACTATAAACTTAACCCTGTATGTTACTAATTAAGCCTCTACTAACGCAATTTTTTTGTATTAATCAGTTCTTGGTGTGGATATAACATCCTCAAAGGTCGATCCAATTCAAATTTTCAAAAATCTGAAGTGGATGCACTAAAGGTTTGTAATTTTGTCTTTCTCTTTTCATTGTTTATCAATATTAACTTTTACTTTTTATTGAATTATAGTGTAATAGACAACCAGGGAGCTATGAGTGTGGCTATTACATTATGCAATGGATGGTTACTATTGTAAGACTAGGCCTTAAAAGTGATTGGGATGAGATAACATGATGGTAAATTATTTTTATAATTCTTTAACATATATGTATCTTAACACTAATTTATGTGAACCTTATTTTGTAATGCAGTTCTTCACGGATGAGCGACCAATGTCTTCGAAAGCCATAAAATATGTGAGACATTCTTGATCCACATATTTCCTAAATTTTTATAACTATAGGATAGTTTATGAATAGTGTAGGAATTAGATAGATAAATAGAGATATATTATTAGTGTTTGTAATTCATTTTTATCAATATATATAATTTGATTATCTGAATTTATGTATTTGTCTGGTGGGTTAAAAATGAACAAGTCAATTTAGATGAGAATTAACATTAAAAAAAATGTACTAAAAACAATAATCATATACAACGACGCCTATTTATCATAGTCGCATTCTTATATGCAACACAAAGATTTATAAGGACGGCTATGGTAAAGAGCCGCATTCTTAAATGCATTACTCCTCCCTTTCAAAAAATCATTCAGAAGCATACAAGAATGTGACTATTTACCATAGCCGCATTTTTAAATGCAATACTCCTCCCTTTTAAAAATCATTCAAAAGCATATAAGAATGCGGCTATTTACTATAGCTGCTCATATAAATCAACATTTAAGAATGCGACTAAATAGCCCCTTCGTCTCGGTTGGATTTTAGACTACGTGTAGATCAAATGCAGCTAGAAAACCGTCGTTTTAAATTGAAAATAGCCGTCGTCTTTAAACCTTTATGCACTAGTGACCTCACCAATTATTTTGCAATTTTCTTAATTAGGTTGCAAAACAATAACCCCAATTCCTTAAACGAACTCATTAAACACTCATTAACCTTTGGAAATCCTATTTTCATTCATAGAGCGAATGAAATGCATTTTAAATCTCAAATCATCTTAAATTTATTGTAAAAGTTCTCTTGTAAAAGTTAAAAAATTATTTCATAAACATTTCTCACTCAAATAAGATTATGTCTTATGATAATAGGCAAAATAAGTAAGATATGGAAGAAGGAGAAAGTGATGGTAAATTGAGAGTTATATGCGCAGAAACCCAATTAAAGTATTGGGCTTATAAAAGTTAATAAAAAGTAAAAAAAAAAATGGATTTGTAAAAGTACGAAGTGCGTGAAATTGTTAGGAAAAGAAGGAACATGATATAGAAGTAGCAAAAACAAAAAGTATATGGGTGCAAGTGTGATTTGTTTGCTATTGGAACTTCGGTGCTAGATTTATCATACGTCCTTATCTTCTCCATATATTTGCTTGCAAAAGCATAGAATGAATTCGAGACACAATATAGACAAAGTATAAACAAATAAGTTGCAAGAGAAAAGTGAAAATGGATTAAGAAAAGAGATAAGAACACATTACCTTTCAATGAGGGTCCATCATTGAATAAACTCTCCTAAATAAGAATCAAGACAATAGTAAAACACTCTCAAGACACTCAAAGTTGTCTTAAAATCAATTTGCATTCAATTATTCAAGTGCAATTACATAATAGTTTTGGAACTTATGTATTGTTAGAGCAAAATTACAACAACTCTATGATTTTGACTGAGTGCTTAAACCAACAATATGAATCATGATCCAACCATGTCTAACAAACACTAAAGGAAAAAAAAACATATCATACAAGTACAAGTGCTTCGTTTGATATATGATAGAGCACTTTGTAGACCTTCCACTTTGTCTGATAAAGTCTTGATGAACATCAGACGATAAATGCAGAAGTTTTTAAAGTTAACATAAACATAAAGTATATTCTTGTAGATTAAGTGTTTGCAGAAAATGTCTTCACCATGTCGTCGAGATGATTTGCACTCAAGGCAAGACAACATCAAAATCTCTTGGATTTCGAGCTAAAGTTGCACTCCTCACTAACTTTCATTACTCAAGTGTTATTCAACTCTAGCTCAGTTAAATGTTTTGTACAATGTGCATTTTTACCACAATTTGGTGCAAAAATTTTGCTATCGAAGAAGATAAGTACTGTCAACTATGAAGAAGGTTGAGTGAATGAAAGAATAAAATTAATGTTGCATGAAACACATTTAATGATTCTCAGCGTTCAATGTATTATTTGTTGCGATCAAAATCAAGGTTGTCCTTAGTCTAGATACTTATATATAAATTTGTGTTTGATCATGAATGAGTCATTTATGCTTTAACAAAATGTATTTTGACTGGATTCTCATATTTTAATTGTGTTGTAGACATGAACGCTAGACAATCCATAACTAGCTAAGCGTTCACAATTTCTTTGCTTAATTTTAAAGCTACTTTCCACCAAGATTACTTCCACCTCTTTCATAAACCATAAAAGATCATGTAGCCAACCAAACTGATACAACATTCCACCAAGATTCTATCAAGAATCAAGTTACGTTTCATGTAAGAACCAACCTACTTTTTTGCCAAACACCAAGAACCACCCAAGATCACCTCCTAAATTCAAACCAAATGTACCTAAACCTTCTCCTAGTTGGCTGAAACAAAACCCTTCCAAAAGAATTCTAGAAACCCCAATTCTACATACCAAAAACCTAAAAAAATTCTAAATCATATCTTCTGCAACCTTAACTTTTAGTTTTCTCCATGTAAATAAACCTTCAAGATCTTGAATAACTTCTCCAAACACACAGCTAGGCTTATTCCCTTAACTCTACCAGCCCTAAACCGAGACATATCTTATGTCTTGATCTCTCTTGTCTGTGAAGCGTTTTTTGGAGGATCCACCCTTTTCTTTTGAACCTTAATCAAATAAGACAAAATGTTTAATGATAAATTTAATAGAACCAGTCTAATTCTTCTGATACATGATATCACAAAACTTGAGATTTTGCCGAGAAAAAAAGTACATTTTATTGGCGATCATGTCTCTACAGTTTTCCAAATACTAGCACCAAGTGCAATGAAATGAGCCCAGGTAGAAACTTGTTCTGTACAATGAATAAAGTAGCAGTTTCTAATGCATCGCTCATTGCAACAACAAAGTTTTCCATTGAAGCATGAAATGAGATCAAAGGATATTCTGAAATTCCTATTTTAGAATATAGAGGTTCTGCCACCTCATAACTTTGGAGTGATTCTTGGGCGATCCCACTCTGTGATAACATGGTCACGCCTTATCTCCTTGAGTGAACGGCAACCGGTTAGTGCCATAGTTAGTTCAAACTCATCACGAAGCATTTGAAGTACTTTTCTCACACCAGCCTCTCCATCAGCAGCCAATGAAAACAACACAGGTCTACCAATCTGAAATTTTAGATCAAAGCCAAAGATTTAAACAACACAGCTACACTTTTTTAGATCATCAGCCTCTAATCAAACACCAGTAAATCAAAGTAAGTTTCTTTGACATTTATGGAAAATCCTCAGGAAATTACTAGGATCAAGATCATGTGCTTCTTTGTGGAACTTAGGAACTACACCACTATGATCCTTATATGCTGGAGTAACTCAAACAAGTATACATATACTGTAGTTAAGCATTCAACAGTTTAATTTGCTATGTTGGTGATCAAACTTTCGTGTACTTACAAACACACCAGCTGCTCCAAGGGCTAGTGCTTTAAAAACATCTGTTCCTCGGCGAACTCCACCATCCAGAAACACTGGAATTCTTCCTTCTGCAGCTATAACTACCTATTCAAGTCAAAGCAACCAATATTTCCAATTTGTTAAAGTGAAAGAGGACATTCATCAATAGGGACCAAAAATTTAAAAGAAAATAAAAATGAAAATGCACTGTCGACAAGCAAGGAAGCAGGCAATGAAAAGGAGTTTTGCAATGACTCAAATATAGCAGCTTTAAAGTTTTAACGCAAAATGCACAACTTAGTAAAATTAAACAAAAAATGAGCAAGACTTTAAGTTACACCACCGAGAATGCTAGCATTAAAAGTGGTACCTTTATATTTCAATTGTTGTGGAATAGCTCTAAAGAAACTCAAGTAGAGAATCCACAAATTAAACAGGTAGTACGAAGATCAAAAAAGAATCACACACATAGTAACGTGGTTCAATTGAAGTATTAACAAACTTCAATCTATGTCCATAACAAAATTCACTATGAATAGAGATTACAACTCAAAGTTTATCTTTCAGTGAACTCTCACTCAACTCTCACAATTTTATGTTATTACAGATGAACAACTCTAACTTAACAATAACTGTCGATACAGGTTCTTATTTAAAGAACATAACTACTATAACTAATTGTCGTAAAACACGCATAAACTAGCAGAGAAGACACGTGAACAATACTTTCTACAACTAAACTAAAATGTCACTTACAGGTCTTTCCAATCCGTACTAATCCTTGTAGACACCAAGATACTAGACGTTCTATTAAGACTATCTACACTAATACTACAAGATACACTTCTATTGGAGTAGTTAGACAATGTACAAGCCTTACCAAGATTTTTTACATAACCAATCTTCACAAATCACCACCTTGGTTCAACACAAATCCTCTAAACAAGAATCACTACCTGCCACTACCCCATTACGGACTTAATCGCCAATTATTTGGAACAAATCAAAGCAATGGAAGAACTTGTTGCCTGGCAAAACCTTCATAATCATATCAAGGGATTATGATCTGTTGAAACCTTCATCACCTTCACAGATCCTCGAGTAATCTCCTCTCTTATGAAATGTAGCTTGATGTCAATATTTTCGTTCTTGCATATTAGACTTTCTTAGATAATTGCATAACATTGTTGTGGGTAAACAATGACAACCTGGTCTTGCATGTTCAGCCTTATAGCTAGACACCATAGTCATAAGGCTTCCTTCACTGCTTCCATCATGGCAATATATTTTGCTGCAGTGGTTGACAAAGTCATTACCTTTTGTAGACCAACCTTCCAGTTGATTGCAGTGCTAGTACCACATGCACTAAACACATAATATGTGAGAGAGTGTCCAAACACCTATCTTTGGCATATCGTCCAGCTCCACTAGAAACTAAAATTCTTCCAAGAGATCCTTTCAGTGAGCTTTCCTCTAAACATCAAGCTTATTATTGCTTGCTATCAGAATATCATCAATATATAAATACTATGAAACGATCTTTTGATATGAACTTCAAATAGACGCTAGTATCATACTTGCTCCGTTCAAAGCCAATACTTGAAATGCATTGTTCGAACTGCTTGTTTCATTGCCTTGGGGATTGTTTCAAACCATACAAGGATATATTTAGTTTATAAATATAATACTTCATGTCTCCTACCTCATATCCTTCTGGTTGCTTCATATAGATGATCTCCTCTAAGTCTCCATATAGAAATGTAGTCTTAAAGTTCATCTGTTCCAACTAAAGGTTAAGATGCAACCATGACTAACCCCATCCTAAGGGATTTGTGTTTTACTAAAGGAGAGAAAACACCATTATAACCAACTCCTCTCTCTAAGTAAAGCCTTTATCCATTAATCTCACCTTGAATTTTCGTTTATCAGTTCCTAGATTACCATCTTTACATTTGAAAATCCATTTACAAGTGACCAATTTAGAACCTACAAGTATAGGGACCAAAGTCTATGTATTGTTCAGATGAAGTGACTTCATCTCATTCATGGTGTCTAACCATTGAGTTTTTGCCTTACTTGCAAGTGCAAAGGATACACTAGAAGGTTTATCTTCTAAAATCTCACTAGCAACTACTAAGGAGTATGCAATAAGTTTGCAAATCTATACCTTTTCAGAGCCCTGATCATTCTCCTTGTTCTATCTTTGGAAATATTGTAATCATCATACATTTATCTTCATCAAAAGCATGTTGTCTATCATCTACCAAATCATTTAACTCATCATTCTATACAAACCCCGACGCTTCTATTATGCCAAGACTCCACCTCAATGTTTGCCTTCTCACCATCATGATTACACCCAAACTCACATTCTGAAACTTTTGACTTATGAGTCATCTCAGTTTTCCTTGAAGAAGACGTCCCAACTGATGATACATCTCTTGAATCCTGGCTCAAGACACCATAGATGGTATCCTTTCACCATTTCACGTCCTCAACTTTGACCTCCTTTTACATCCTCTGTTTTCACTAGTAGACGCTCTTCATCTTGCTAAAAGGTCTTCTCCAACACTAGATACATTAATGTCAAACTTCTCTTTCAACTCCTTCAAGCTCCAAGGCCTAAACCTCTTCAAGAGAGAGAGTCTCTCTTTCATACAATAAGGCTTCCTTGAAAAAATCGTGCTTCTTAGGCAAAGAACACAACAACAATAACAATGGGAACGCATGATCCTCATCACCAAGGCACAATCATGTCGTTAGCCTTCTCTATCACCGTTTTCTTGTCCTTCTTCGCCACGATTACATCAAGCTTGGATTCACCTTCTAGAGCTTCAAGGAGGCCTTGTTAAACCAGAAGAGCACGCATTTTCAAGCGCCAGAATAAAAAATGATTCATGAATCTCTCAACACCATACTTAGCAAAAGTCGTGATGATTGAATTCATGTTCACCACACCAATTTGTTGTGGAATAACTCTAAACAAACTCACTACAAACACGACTACCACAAATAATAAATGAAAAAATGTAAGAAGATCAAGAAAGAATCACACAATGAAGTAACATGGTTCAATCAACGTGTTAACGAACTTCAATCTACATCCACAACAAAATTCATTATGAATAGAAATTACAACTTGACTTTCTCTCTTAGTGAACTCTCACTCAAATCTCACAGTTTTATGTTATTACATTTGAACAACAACTGATGAACATATATTTATTCACACTCAATAGCTTTAATCATAGATTATTGGATTATAATAATAAATAAATTCATTGTTTTAATTAATATTTATATAATTGGGTTTGTTTGGCCTGAACTATTATTTTTATTAATTTTTTGTTTTTAGAGTAAATGGTCTGGGTCAAATATGCAAAAGTCTAAGTTATTTCTTTGAATCAAAAGAGAAAACAAAATTTGAGGAGAAGAAGGAAAAAATAAAATCTACAATATCTCAGAAACTGAATTAGAATAAAATCTTATGCAAAATCTAAACCATAATATTTTCCCAAGATCCTTGGAACAGAAAAACATACAAAAAGACACAGGCTTCAAGGAGAAAAGGGAGATCTTCATAAGGTTTTCTTAGTTTTTTTCTTTTTTGTAATTCTTTTGTTTAGCCTTCCACAATTATATTATCATCTCTCTCTAGCATAAGAGAGTTCCACGCTGGAATCATTTTAATTTGACAGCAAAACGACAACTATCAACAACAGCAAAACGACAGCTATCAACAACCCTAAGTTAATAATACCTGCCAATACAAGTTCTTATTTATACAACATAACTACTCTAACTAACTTTTGTAAAACACGTTTAAACGACATGTGAACAATGTTTTCTACTACCTAGCTGAAACACCACTTGGGTGATTTATTGCAATTGTATTAATCTTCGTAGACGCTAAGAGATTAAATGTTCTAGTGAGACTATCCACATTGATAGTAGAAGATACATATCTTCTACTGGATGGTCTGGAATATTTAGACAATCTGGGAGTCATAACAAGATTTCTACTGACATCAATTAATAAAAGAAATCTATAAATGATTAGAGTACAGTACCTCTTCCAAAGCCGTAATAGTTGCTGGGACATAGTCTAGTTGGCGAGCTCCGTGATTGGAAACAATGATTCCAGAAGCACCAGCTTTCAAGGCTATCCTTGCTACATTATTAGCATAGGATATTGAATTAGATTGAAGATTGGGAAAGCAATCCTAACAAGAAAAAATGGACAATGAAGCAACATAGGGCATCTGTTTGACAGGCTTACTATCTTCAGCAGTAAGTACACCCTTTACTAAAATTGGTAATGAAGTGATTGTTTGAAGCCATTTGATATCCTGAAACAAGATTTACCATAAAATTAATATTCAGTGTCACAGATTCTGAAATTGCATCTGCAAATGCTCTATCACCTTCCAATTGAGTGACCGATCAATTTGGCCAGCAACGTAAGAGGCAAGACCAGAGTCACTAGTCTGCAATGTAATCCCAAGGAGCAAATAGCAACAGTAACAATAAGATGACCAACAGCAAAAAAAAACCACCTGATTTCAAAATTCATTCAAATAATGGAAAATAGCAATTTAATCACACCTTGTCCAGCTTTCCAAGATCCAATCCTTCAAAATTCTTCAATACCAAGTGTGCTGGCAATGTAAATCTACAAAATACCCCATCAAACAAGCCAATAGTATGTATCTTAAAGCAGGAAGTATATCAACCCAACCATAATGAAACCATATAATTTTTAAGGAGACTGTTCCCCTTCAAATTTCCAAACGGTTGCCAACCTGTTTTTGATGTCAGCCTCCCTACGACCAAGAATTGGAGTGTCCACAGTAAGGGCAATTGCCTTGAAACCAGCTCTTTCAGCTCTTCTCACAAGCTGAGCAACTACATTTCTGTCTTTAAACACCTGAGATAGAGAGAACAGCAGCATATTAGGTGTTCACAAGATTTTTAAATAAGATGAGATAATACATTAGTGCTAGCATAACTGAAGCAAGGGGAATAATATTTTGTTGTGTGGAGGAAATTATAGAGGAAGGCAAAGAATTATTTGTCAAAATTATGAAGATTTTTTTGGCAAACAAAATGCAAGTAAACACATTCCCGTGGCAGCATGCAGGAATCAAACCTTAATTTACCAAACTCATTAAAGCATTGATAAAAGTGCAACCAAAAAATTATATTAAGAATTCATAAAAGTGATTTAGTGTTTAACACTGATTGCTTGGGAAATGTTTCATAAGAAAATGTTATTTTATTCAGCGGGGAGACTTTTAATCACAGAAAAGAGAAATTTAGGAAGAAATGAGGAAATAGAAACCCACATAGAGCTGAAAAAAGCGAATGCCAGGACCTGTTGAAGCAACCTCCTCAACGCTGGAAGTGGCCCAAGATGATAGTGTCTGTGACAAAAAAATCATGAAAATTAATCTGTTAGAAAGTAAGTACAACAAACAAATGCAGGTTAGTAGGCCTACACAATTTCATATTAGAATCAAATAAATAATAAAACAATAACAAAATATAGTTTTTGTCTGCAAATAAAACCATAGTGCATCATGAGAAATATGGTGAAAGCCAAACCATGATTGTGCCAGCTGCTGATGCTGCTCTTGCAGTAGCGAATTCTCCTGCACAAAAGTTGCATGATTTGTTAAGATATATTAAGAATCGGGGACTTAACTATTAAAAAAATCAACATGGTTAATGTATAATTCAGATGAATTTTACAATTCGTAGTATATACTAGAAATACCAACTACAAGAGTCAAGATTGGAGCATTTTGCAATATTCTCCACTTTAAAACACTAAAAAAAAAATTCCAGAAGCTCCCAACTCTTTTCTGTTCCATTTGAAAACACTAGTTTTCTTGAGATCGTCTTCAATTCATTGCAAACATTTCAGAAAACAATTGAGCAGACTTAACCTACTGGAATTTTCTCCCCAAAATGGTTAAACGAAATTGACTTGTATTTTCAAGTTCATCCGCTTCATATTAGATTGTAGTCCTTTCCTATTTAAGAAACGATAACACCAGTTATTGTTCAGAAGACGATGTTCTATTGTCTATGTATTAACCAAAGCCTCTTTCAAATCCTCCATTTACATCCTTGTGCTTATAGCACACTAAAGTATACATACGATGACATTCTACATCTCATACTATAATCATTCCACCTCAAGCCAATGGAATGCGAAATTCCGTGGTTTTTGCCTTTATGAGAGTGATGTAGTTGTATATAACAGCAACAACAACAAAGACAGTTTAGTTTTCGTTTGGGAAGCTTTCAACATCCACTCAAAAAGTAAAACCAAGAAAAACTTTTGTTTAATTTTCAGTTGGGTTTGATGTGAATTTTATCTTAAAGTTGCCTCGAAACTCAGTTTGAAATAAAGGAAGATTTGCTTTTGCATACTCAATTTGTAAAATGAAGCTCATAAATTCAAACTGTAACCTTAAAATACAAGGAATGGAAATATCTTAATGTAGAACAGCGATGAGTCTGATGACATACCTTCAGGATGAGCCATCTTCTGCATGGCTGTCGGAGCAATCATAATAGGCATTGAAACTTTGAAGCCCAATATAGTTGCAGTCAAGTCTATACTGCTTACATCAACAAGAATACGTGGCCGGAACCTGTTTGATATGGAATAGATATTGAGAACAGAGCTTCAGAATGAAAAAATGGTCAAAATTAATTAACGGAAGCAAAGTTGCAATCTCACAACACGGGAATTTTGATGAGTATCTTTAGTAATCCAAAGAAAGTTCAACTTAGATTTTGATGAAAAGTAGGTTCCTGAGATAAGAAGATTACAGAATCCTTGCGAATGCATTTCGATTCTCTTTCAAAGTCCACTGATCCTCTGCCCCTGATGCATAGTAGTCATAAACCATCTTTGGCAATTTTTCCTTTGCAATTGCTTCATACTCAGTAACATTAGTTATCATCTCCATTTTCACAAGATTGACTTACGAAGTCCGCAGGATATGCTGAAAGTGAGTTTGAAGTATAATGATTAAATGATATCAAATGCATTCGGACATGCAAGTACGAAATACGAATATTTCAAACGATATAAAAGCAGAAAAACATAGTCTTTTGGTGTTCCACAATGATATTTCAATTAATCACCATCGAAGTGTAGTCTTTTGTCAAGAGTTATCATTCCATGTCAAATGAGAAAGCAGAATCTTCTGAAATTTTCACATCAAAACTCCAGTTTCATGATTTGTGTGTTTACTTTAGAGGAAACGGATCCCGTTTTATTTGATTTGATACTGATGAGCAATTCCACTAAAAAGATAACTTTATTTTACACTCAAATGAGCCAGGATCAGATTCAGAAGAAACCCGTGACAAAAAAACAAACCAGTAGATTAAAGATCAAAACTTTCAAACTGCTTAAAGCTCAAACAGAGCCCAAAACAATGAATTGCAAACGTTAGCACAAAAATGAAAGTAACAATAAATTAAGACTGCGGAACAAAGTTAAACCGCGTTCATAACCAATCAGAAAAACAAAAACTCACGTTACACAAGAAAGCAAACAACATGGAATTAAAATGAGGTACTATGTTGGAAGGGAGAACCTTTGGCTTTGGCTAACCCGGTTAGAGATACGATGAACCTAAAAAGGAACAAGAAAAAGTGACGAGAAAAACGTAAGGATTGACGAGGTATATAAGAAAGGCAAAGAAATAAAAGGGCATATAATTAAGGAATTGTATAGTGACAAAATGAAGAGTACCTGTGACTCTGACCAGTGCTTGTGAATTTGTTGTCGTGGTAAGTGAGCAATCAGACAAAACTGTTTCATGGAAATGTGAGCCATGATGTTGTTGGCTATGGCCCACACCATTTTTGGCTGCTTCATGGGTTAATACCTCATACGTACTATATAGCTTTAATATAACAAAAAAATTACTTTTAATTCAAAATAATAAAATCAAATTATACTAATTGACTTTCTTTAATTGCTTCACTGTTCTCCATAAAAGATAATTACATCTTTTAAAAATTTTAAATTTAACTTGTTGACACAATTTATTTTGTAGAGTTTATTATTGTTGAATTTATTATAAATTTTGGAAAATAGATAGGAAAGTAGAGTTGGTTTTGACATTGTCAGCAATTATAGCTTGGGAAGTAAATAAAAAGTATTAGGAAAAATTGTAAAGAATAAAATTGCCATTTCTTTATTGTTATAAATTATTTAA
>Ga0123341_1003656_pt1 | contig 13259 bp, 5 predicted proteins | sample Turbeapinknodule_FD_89959 | JGI IMG/M metagenome (GOLD analysis project Ga0123341, IMG submission 89959) | Root nodule microbial communities of legume samples collected from Mexico - Turtle bean Mexico pink nodule | ecosystem: Host-associated > Plants > Roots > Nodule | place: Mexico: Nepantla... | reverse complement strand
ATAATTAATCATGCAAGTATATTGTTTAAATACTCAGCAAAGCAATTATCATGGGATACTATGTTTAGCTATATTTTGATAAAATTTATGTGTCTTCTTACATGTTTTTGTATTCATTAAAAAATGAACTTAAATTTATATTGATAATATAAGTATGTGAATAATAATATTGTTTATTTAATTTTAATATTAAACATAATTATATATAAATAAAAAATAAAAAATATGGATACACAGATATAGATATAAGAGCGCTAGGATTTATAATGTATGGGTGTGTACATGTGTATGTATGAGTAAATATTATCCATAAAAAAAATTTAAATTTAAATTAAAAAAAGTGGTTTCTCATTATTAGAACTTTTATTATGATACTATAATCCATACCAAAACAATATAAAATATCACTGTATACATTGTAGCTCCCAGTACGCTAGCATATGATGGTACTTTAGTATCAGCTGGTTCTTCACCTTTTGAAGCAAGCAACTTTTCAGGCTTCTCTTCTCGGATCAAGTTCACAACCTCAGGGCAGGCCAACCTGTTGAAAAGAACGTTAAAGAAATGAAAGAGCAGGAAGTTATCTAGTCATTCAGAGAGCTTGTGTCACGAGTTTCTTTTAAACTTGGATTTGCTGAACTTCTCCCAACCCCACAGTATTTGATCATATCAGCTTTGGTAGTGAAATTACGTCTCAATAAAAATGACACGAATGCTCAATAAAATATATACAAACAAAAGTTAGGTTTGTTAACACTTGCAATTCCAGTCCAGTGTCAAACCGAAGAATTATGTAATTGAAGACATTTAATTGAATGCAATAACTTATTAGATGTTGATGACGTAAGTGAAAGAAGGAGAATTACCTGCTCATCATCCTTCTTCGTTAAACCCATCTACCGTCAATCTGTATCCCACGGACATGGCACATTTTAGCCCAAATTTCACTGTCCTTTCTGTGGCATCGTTTTTGCAGCAAGGGAGATTCCTCTATTATTAATTTTATTAGAGAGACCGGCAGCCTTTCTCCCCCGATATTCTTCAGCTTTAAGCAATAGTTAATGCGCAATTCTTGTAGCGACGTTAGATGGAGAAGGCCCTTGCACTCCAACGTCTCCAGACTTGACAATCCACACAGATACAGAGACGTGAGGAAGCGAGGCAGCAATCCTTCCTTTGGGAAGGAGTTTATGCCATCACATGGACCGTAGATATTGAGATAGGTAATCATGTCAATGGACATCCATGCTTGGTTCACTAGTTTCTCACAATTCTGGATCTCAACTGTTCTCAAGTTAGGTGGCATATTCCCTCCTGGAAATGACTCAATTTGTTGGCAGTTCGATATCACAAGATATTCCATCTTTGGGAGAAGAGTAGACATCTGATCGGGCAATGCCTTCAACTTCTCACAATCATAAACATCTAACCTATTCAAATTGGGCGCAGACAATCCTTCTCCCGGGAATGATACGAAGTTGGGACAGTTCATAATACGAATAGAACTCAGTCTCTTAAACGACTCTGACCCTACGACCGAAAGAGATTCCATACTTTCACAATTTATGATTTCAAGACTAATGAGATTTGGAAAGGTATCCAGTGGAAGAGAAGTTAGCCAATCACAACTATTATTTATTGACAATGATTCCAGTAATTCGTGTTTGTGTTGCATCGAGAATTTCAGTTTCTTCAAATCACTGATGTTAAGAGTTCTCAGCCATTCTGGGAGACAATCACCTGGAAAAGATATGGCTGACGAACAATCCTTTAATGACAAGGAACGGAGGCAAGTAGGTTGGATGTTAGTCATGGCCTCCATCATGGACTCCACTATTGGGCTTCCTTCTATGTCTATCTCTTCCACCAAAAGAGGAAACACATGAAACGCTACTTTGTTGCTTTTGCGTATGTATAATATTCGAAGGATGGGAGTCCTTGGGATGGAAGAGACAAGAAGTTCGCAATTTCTAATCGTGAGTACTTGCAGAGCAGGAAGGTGATTTGGCAAGTCTCCCTTTAGTTTGGAACACCTTTCTATCAAAAGATTCTGAAGCACAGGAAAAGCTTCTGATTCGATTGAACTCCACACCTCCCAACAAGGCATATGATAAATGTGTAGAGATTGAAGGGAGGGAAAGGGCGTCACAGATGAACAATCTTCCTTCTTATAAAAGCCTGCATCAATAGTCTTCACAGAATTCATGTTTGAAATTTGGAGGCTCTTGAGAGATGGTAGTTGCCCAAGTGAAGGAAGTGTGCAACAGTTGTTACAATCTTTTAAAAACAGATGTGTTATATTTTGATAGGAAACATTCTCAACCCATTCAGGAAATCTGGTTCCTTTATAACCTCTGATTGACAGCGATTTCAGGTCTTGGTGAGGGTGTAAGTTGCTGAGTACATCTAATTCAATTTCGAAGTCGATGTCACTGTCGTTACCTATAGACCATTCCAAGAATAGATGATTAATGTTTTTCTTATCCATTATCCTGGCCTCTAATGCTTCTTCACTTTTGGTAACATTCTCCAATTCCTTAATAGAAAAATCACCGTGGAGATTTGGAAGTCCTCCCACTTCTTTGATGCTATTCTCTTTATGTTTGCCCACAATATAGAAATCCAACTTCAGTAATTGATTTAGTTTCCCCATTCTTTTAGGCATCTCTTTTATGCGAGTCCCACGAATTTCAAGATGACGCAAGTTTACGAGATTTTGTATGGCACTAGGCAACTTAGTTAGATTCAAGCAACAATACAACTTCAAAGTTTGTAGATTATGCAAATTGCACAATGACTCCGGCAGTGCTTCAATACTTGTTTTAGAGAGATTTAAATAACGCAAATGGATCAGTTCACCAATTGAATCAGGCAGAGGAAGCTTACTTTGGAACTTACAAAATGATAAAACTCTCAAGTACTTAAGCATCGACACTATAATAAGTGGTGCCTTTTCATTGTTGAATGGAGAATCTTTATAATTGATCAGCAAGAAAGTTCTTGGAAGTTTTACTGTTTCGAAAACTTCAATATCCGAGACTGGATCACTGAATCTTGTAAAAGACAAATGACGAGTCTTTCTATCAATTTTGGTGTCTTTTCCAAGTTCATCTGCTCTAAAATAGAATTCCCCGCCAATGAATGTTGCTAGATCATGCATCAAGTCATGCATTACAAAACAATTTCCCAATATTTGATGACTTTGAAAAAACGATCGGGAAACCAAATCATCGAAATACTCCTGACCAACTTCTTCTAAAGTCTTTCCTTTTTTTGGTGCTTTTACAAGATCTTCAGCCATCCACAGCTGGATCAGTTCATCTTTGTCAAATTCATAATCCTTGGGATACAGTGAGCAATATACAAAACACCGTTTTAAATGTGGAGGGAGATAATTATAACTAATTCTGAGTGCTGGAATAATTTTACACTGACTTTCAGGAAGTTCCCAAATTTCACTTTCAAGTACATTATTCCAATCCCTAATAGCGTGCTTTCTTCTCAACATTCCTCCAAGTGACTGTGCAGCTAAAGGCAACCCATTACACTTTTTAACAATTTCCTTTCCAATCTTTTCTAGAGTTCCTCTATTCTCACTGCCTTCTGAGAGAGGAAAAGCATGGTTTGCAAACACCAACCAACAATCTTCATTTGACAATTTGTTTAAATGATATACTTTAACAGTTTGAAAAGGAACTACAGCCGCTACATTTTCATTGCGGGTTGTCACCAGAACCTTACTTCCCCTAATCCCACCTAGAAATGGTTTTGTAAGACTACTCCAAGTGTCAGAATCCTCTATCCAAACATCATCCAATACAATCACGAATCTTTTACCTTTCAGTTTTTCCATCAAGTAAAGTTGAAGGGCATTTAGATCACTCAATTTACAAGGCTTCTGGGTAATTTCCTCTATCATAGTTTTTGTGACCTTCACAATATCAAAGATATCAGAAACACAAACCCATGCCTTTAAATCAAAATTCTGCTGCTTCAATTTGCCATTGTTGAACACAGATCTTGCCAAAGTGGTTTTTCCAACCCCACCCATGCCTACAATAGGGATCACGGACACCTCTTCATCATCACTGGTATCCTCTAACACCAACTTCATTATGACCTCCTTATCTTTATCTCTGCCATACATAACATATCTATCTTCCAGAGATGTTGGCTGAGCTTTCCATGACTGGTTGCTCTCCACTGGAATCTCCTTCAAATCAAGACACTCCTTTTGTTTTAAAATGTCATCTAATCTTTCAACTAAGTCTTCCAACTTACTAATACTAACAATCTTCTTCCTCTTGAAAAGGCCAGAAAAGGAATCGCTTACCTCCTTTTGAGTAGCAGCTTTAGTAGAGACTTCATCAACTAAGTCGTCAACCTCGTAGACAACATCTCTGAGAACATCGAGCCACTTTTTGACATTGGAGTCTGAGATTTGTCGATTCTCAGCATCAGCAAGCACAACTCTAACCACTATCAGCTGGTTCTCCACCTTTCGAAGCAACTTGTCAGGCTTCTTTCCACGGATGAAGTTGAGAAGCTCAGGGGAAGCTAGCCTTTCAAAAAGAACGTCAAGGAAAGCAGAGAGAAGTGCACCACCTACCACGGCTAAAGCCATGATCTCATCAAAGGAACAAACAAAAACGTAAAAGGAATTGGCTGCAAGAGACTATGGTGCTTCTAAATGAGGCCAACTTTTGTGAGGAGATTTGGATTGATTTAACTCTCTTCACTTCAACTTTCTATTGTCTGTCCGTACTTGCCATCAAAATGAACCGTTGGATAGATATTTAGAATTTTGATGGTTGAGATTGAAGATGCTTAGTTGAAAAGTGTAGTGGTATGTCCTTTTCAAAGACAAGGATGGTGGTCGGATGCTTTTTGAAAATTTAGCATAGATATATTAATTAAAAATTCATCAGATAAGAATCAAGACTTATAAGTGAAATACTAGTTTTTCATTTTGTATAAGTACTTCTAATCTAATTTTTTCTTTAGCGTAAGGGATATAAATTGATTTTACCTAATGTTTTTCTTACTTCCTTTCCCATAAGTATATGTAGAAACAGAGCCAAATTGTAATTGAGCCTGTTGCAAGTATGGTTAATGATGTAATACATGTGGTCATAGTTGACTAAAGATGTGAAAGGCAGCAATTAAATCTGATATGGGAAAAATAGAACTTGCATAATTCATGTTCAATCAAGCATCCATGATCTCTTTGGGTGATTTTGCAATAGTATGCATTTACTTTAAGATACCATCTTGTTGCAGCACGGTCCTTCTGGACATAATCCATCAAAGGGTAAATTCTGATGTATACATTATGACTTGTATCAGTTGTATGCATTCTGGGACTGCTTTTCAGTTTTTCCAAATCCGGTATTAGATTTATGGTTTATTGTGTCTAGCAATAAATTTCAAGGACTGAATTTAGCTGTAAAAATGCTTTGCTCTTTGACTGGTTCTTTTTTATTCATCACTTTAGTACTTAATGTGAGTATTAAATTTTCTTCAAGTGTAATGAAAGAGCATGAAGTTATTTGCTTATTTTGAAGGAGCTTGTGTCATGAGTTTCTCTTAAAATTTGATATTCTGAACTCTCCCAGTAATATTTTATCATATTATCTTTGGTAGTGATATAAGAGTAAAGTCAACTCAGAGATTGCAGTTTGTATAGAGGGAATGTAATGACTATTTACATTAGTATCACGGTGTTTTCAGACCCTTTTTTTGTGTTTGAGTTTTCTGGACAGATTGTCATATGGAAAATGATACAATGACAACTTGCTCCAGTATACAACTCTTTTTCTTTACCTAAAATTTCAACTTTTTGTATGAAATGACAAAAATACCCTTTTTTTATATCATAAATGAAGAGTTGTATAGTGGAGTAAGTTGTCCATATATCATTACTTTTGTCATATACGTGAACTTGCGCTCTTCAGGATAATGACCATCAATATATATAGCATTAATCCAAGCCAAGAATATCACTCACCGGGAATCATTATACTTTTCATAAATCTATAAGATAAAGTGATTGTTGAAGCATAAAGTTAAAGATGAGTATCAATGCTAGAAACATACAGCTTTTCCATCACTTGGTAATTTTTTTTTTATTAGCAAAGAATGAAATTAAATTAAGAGAGATACAAAAGGGTATTACAACCCTTTTACATAAACTAAATCACATTAAGAATCTCCAAGAATAAAGAGATGAACAAACACCCCAGAAGCAATAGATAGATAATGTTTGCTGCATAAGCTAGACATCCTATTCCAGCTAGCACCGTACTCGTATGGAATGCTATAAGCACTGCAAACTGTAGCTACAAAACCATCAAAATATTAGTTATCTCCACCACCTCATTGACATTCCTTTTACCCAGCTTACAATGGCACGATTGTAGCACTTGTCACATAATTAATCACTTCAATGCAGCAACTTCCATTCGTTCCTTTTTGGACTTTAGCTTCCCCCTGTTTGCTCCTTTTAAGCTCACTTCTATCATTTGGTAATGCTCATAGATGGCTATTGAAGAGGAATCCTATTAGCAATTTGTCAGAACTGAGGTTGGAATAGCAAAAATCCTAATCAAACAAATTAACTGAATATTTTGTTTAAGGAATTATGAATGTCAAATTACAGGACTAAGCTATCATGTGCAGTCCAAGTCTATGCAGTAAAACTTATGCAGAAAACAAAAAAGACTTAAAGTACGTTAACTTTTCTAGGTAGCAATTTAAGAAAAATTATTCAATGCGTAACTGGTAAAAGAAAAGATATTGAGTAAATTAATGGGAAAAAAATAGAAAATAAATCAAATTAACTCCTATACAGACTTATATGAAACATAACACCTGCAACAACGTTCCATGTCTTCTATGCCCAATATCAATTTTCATGATATAAAATAGGCCTCACAAATTTGCAGAGAAAACATGCCAAGGTTTAGGAATTTTCAAATATACAGATTACCTTCTCGATTATAGGTGTCATCTAGGTTTTTTAAAAAATGAGTTTATAGGTAATTCAACCTCATAAATTCCTCGTATATTTCACACTTCATTCTCTTTCCAAAAAAAATCCTACAAATTATCACAAATCACGTAAACCAAATACATACAATTATCGGATATTATCTCAAATCAATCTTCTTAAATCTCACAAATAATAAATAATATTTACTAAAAAAATTGTATTAAAAGGGAGAACATGACTTGTTGGTGGGATATCTTTCTCATATGTGCAGAGGACGATAATAGATATAGGATTGCAGAAAACCAATATAATTTTTTCTTTTGTTTTTTGTTTTCTTTAAAAAAATGCCTTAATTAAATAGATGTTAATTCAATATATAATTGACATAATATATATAGGTGTCTGTAAGTGATTTGTTGATAATGGGGATAGTTTCTTTAAGAAGTATAAATGCTAATTAAATCATATATAAAAAATAATATTATCTTTTCCAAACTTATGTAGATATATAATATGTTAAAGTTTTTTTTTATCAATAAAGAATATACAAGACAAGTAAAATACAAGTATGAAAAGTCAGAATTGGAAAAAAAAATGAAGCTAATAATCAAAGTTAACACTTATTTTGATTAAGCAATCTTAACTATTCGGAGGAAGGAACCATAATTCTAAAGTTAGCAATTCATTGTGGGTTTTTAAGTAAAGTTGTTGCTGCAGTGTTTTCGAAGAGGGTACAATCTGTATCAGGTTCACCAAATAAAGCAGTTTCCAATTAATATATAAGCTACCTTCAACTCAAATTGCTTCACAAATTCCTCTTTAACCTCTTTTACAATTTTCTTATAATGAATTAAATGCTTAGATTGACGTATTGGCTTATACTTTATTGATCAACATGTGACAGTGAGGCCGCACCAATTTTTGAAGAATATAACTAAGAATGCACCTCAAATCTCTCTCTGTTCAAATCTCTTGTTCTAAGAACAAAACTCCCACATAAAACTTTTTCCTATATATAACCCTAACTATTAGCAATACATTATAGTAAGAGTTGCATAACATCTTTCATGAAAATGTTGAGCAGCAAGAATATTTTCCTCCAAATTCTGTGGTGTTTTTCCTTGATCACTCTTAGTTCCCAAACACAGAATCATTACAGTTTTGTTGTGAGTCCCATCACATATTATTTCATTTCCAAACATGGTGAAATGTTATGCTCCATGGCGTTCATGAATATACTTTTCTTTCTTTTGTTTAGTTTCCCTTTCTTGAAGTTTATATGACAGATATAATAATAATAACTTGGATAGTGGCCTGAGGCGCGTAACAGTATATTATTGAGTATCTTTTATACATAAAAAGTACAGGGATAATATTTTCTTTAACAAATGTATCGTTTTTTTTATAAATTTATCATATGAAAAGTTATAGATAAAAATAGAGGTATATTCATGAGTATTTTAGTAAAAGTTTGGTTAATTTTTGAAGCACGGGAAATTAAATAATTTGATTAATCTTGCAGGTTAGAGAAGCTCAGTATACAAGACTTTGTTCAACAAAAAGTATATTGACTGTGAATGGAAACTTTCCAGGACCAACTATCAGAGTCAACAGAGGAGACACAATCTACGTTGATGTTTACAACGAGGGCAACTACAATATTACTATACACTGGTATTCAGTTTTCTATCTTCAGCAATTAACCTATGAATGAATGAAAATGAACAAAAGCCTGATTAATATATATAAGTGATTTATGGACAGGCATGGAGTGAAGCAGCCAAGGAATCCATGGACAGATGGCCCATCATACATCACTCAGTGCCCCATCCAACCTGGAAGAAAATTCAGACAAAAGTTGGTTTTTTCTTTCGAGGAAGGGACCATATGGTGGCATGCTCATAGTGAATGGATAAGAGCCACTGTCTATGGTGCTATCTATGTTTATCCAACCAAGAATACTCCCTATCCCTTTCCTCAACCCGATGCTGAGATTCCCATCATATTTGGTATGAAAAAGTCCCTTAAAATTTTGTTCTCTGCCTCCTTGTGATTCACCGAAAATAGGGTGTTTGACAGAAGTTGAGAACTTTTACTCTTTATTATCAAATTGTGATGTTTTTAAACTTGGGAAAATCATAATAACGGACATGATTTCATTATGAATTCAGTTGTGACCAAACCAGGACTTTAGTTTGAATTGATTATAATGAAGAATCTCATTTTAACCTATTTTAGTTGAAGCGTAAAAATTCTCCCAATTTCGTCAAAAGACCCCAAATATAGCTAGAACATTATTGATAAAAGCACGAGTAAAAATGCAACGTTTTATTTATTTATGGATATGCAGGAGAGTGGTGGATGAATGATGTCAACGAGGTCTTCAGACAGTCTTTTGAAAGTGGAGGAGCTCCAAATATATCTGATGCTCTCACTATAAATGGTCAACCCGGGGATCTCTTCCCTTGCTCAATGCCAGGTCTGCATCAATGTTTAAACTTTATGAAGTTAATGATCAATCTAAATATTTTATATTCAACTAATTGGTATATTCTAATTAGATTCATGGTTTCAACTTTCAACTTTCAACTATAACAACCTTTCTTCCTTCAAAACATTTTGTATCTTTGAGGTTAAGCTCTAAACACCACACTCTCTTTTAATTTTCAGAAACGTTCAAGTTAAATGTAGAACAAGGAAGGACTTATCATCTCCGAGTTATTAACGCCGCAATGAATCTCATTCTCTTCTTCTCGGTTTCCCAACATAACCTCACTGTTGTTGGTGCTGATGCTGTGTACACCAAGCCATTCACAAGGGATTACATTTGCATATCACCCGGACAAGCAATGGATGTGTTGTTGCATGCCAACCAAGAACCTAATCATTATTATCTAGCTGCAAGGGCATACTCAACTGGTGTTGGTGTTGCCTTTGATAACACCACAACCACTGCTAGAATAGAGTACAGTGGCAATTATACTCCACCTTCATCTCCTTCATTACCAAACCTCCCTAACTTTAATGATACACAAGCAGCTTTGGATTTCATTACAAATTTGAGAGGCTTACCTGAGAGATACCCCAATCCAGTCCCAACAAACATCACAACTCAAATAGTGACCACTATTTCTGTCAACACTTTGCCATGCCCTAATGGCAGAAACGACTGCCAGGGACCAAATGGAACCCTTTTCTCTGCTAGCATGAACAACATAAGTTTTCAAACCCCCAACATTGACATTCTAAAAGCCTACTATAACCATATCAATGGGGTATACGAAACGGGATTTCCCAGATTCCCACCTTTTATGTTCAACTTCACTGCAGACTTTTTGCCTCTGACATTGAATATACCACAGAAAGGGACTAGGGTTAATGTGCTGAACTATGGTTCAACAGTTGAAATTGTGTTCCAAGGGACAAACGTTGTTGGAGGGATAGACCATCCTATCCATCTCCATGGGTTCAGTTTCCATGTTATTGGATATGGATTAGGCAATTTTAACCAAAGTACAGATCCCATGAATTTCAATCTCGTTGATCCTCCTTACTTGAACACTGTGATTGTGCCAATAAATGGCTGGGCTGCCATTCGATTCGTGGCTGTGAATCCTGGTATGTAACACGAAATGCGAGTTTATATTTAACTCTTGTTTTCAATTTTTAAATGGAGAGCTTATTTAATATTTTCAATTGCAGGAGTATGGTTTATGCACTGCCATCTTGAACGGCACCAATCTTGGGGCATGCAGACAGTTTTTATTGTGAAGAATGGAAACTCTTCGAAACAAATATTGCCACCGCCGCCGCCAGACATGCCCCCATGCTGAAGAATATTCTGGACTTTCCCTGTTTAGAGAACTTTACACTGAAAACAATAAGTTACATGTTTGTTTTACCTTACCTTTCAAGAAGGCATTTATTCCAAATTTGAACAAATGAGTTTTCCGAGTGCATTGCTATTTGTAATAATCTTGTTCTTTTATTACTTTTGGCCAAATGTATTGTAGGGCTTTCCATCAGCATCTGAGATTTACTGTATTAAACGGTCTTTCAATTAAGATTTTCTTTGGGCTATTGGTGTGTAGTCTTTGGTTGCTCAAGTGTCGCATGACCATCGCCAAGTCATATATAACGAAAGGCTCAAACATTATTGATATTGCTACATGGATAGAGCAATTTTATCAAACAATTTGCACGACTATTAGAAACAAAGTGGAATATAATTGTTGAAATTGTATTGGATGGGTCAGAAAGAGAAAAAGACTTTGTCACCCTGCTTAAGTTATTCAACTGATTAAAAAATAAAGCAGCACATGTAGCAGAGAAAATTTACCACCTTACCCACTTACCAATTCTGTTTTTAATATGCCATATCATATGTCACTCTTCAGGAGTGATAAAGAGAAATTGAGGATTAAATTGATCTATGTTTTGATCGTATTATTTTTTATATTTTTTTTCTGCTTATATATATTAGTACATCAAATGTATTTTAAAAACTGGAATCTTTCTCTCATTTCTATTTCTTCTTTAACAATCTTCGTCCAAACTTATTTTTTAATTTTCCCTTCAAAGTGTTTTAGGTTCACAATATAATAATTATATTTTCTATAAATCACTAAAACTCTTATTTTTTTGGAGTTAAGTTCGGAGATTTGTGGTTGAAAGACTTGGATAAGAGTGAGGAACTTAGTCTATTTAGGTAGACTTAATTCTTCATTTTTGCTTTTATCATTCTCTCATTTTTGCTTTTTCTGCTTATCAATTCCAAAAAACTTTCTCATCAAATATACAACTTATGTTTGTTTTTAAAGAAAAATTGAAGAAGTTGAAGGCTGATTTAAAAATTTGGAATAGGGAGGTCTTCGGGTTTGTGAACCTTGCAAGGGACAAAATGCTCAAGAAAATACAAGAGTTGGATGAAAGATACGATGAAGGGGGTCTTGATGCGCATGGAAAGGAGGAGAGGCGGGTGTTGCTGGCAGATCATAGTCGGCTTCTGTTTAAGCAAGAAGCCATTCTGAGGCAGAAAGCCCGACATCAGTGGCTGGAACATGGAGACCTTAATACAAGGTATTTCCATTCAGTTGTCAAGTGGAGGAGGGCGAGGAATGGTTTAAATGGAGTTTTTGTGGACGGTCTTTGGAGTGATGAAAAAGAGGTGGTGAAGGATAAGGTTAGGAGTTTTTTTAAATCTCGGTTTGACGGAGTTGATGGGGTTACCGTCAGGCTGGATAATGTCCAGTTTAACTCAGTTTCTGGGGAGGAGAATAGAATGTTGGTTGAAAATATATCTGAAGAAGAAGTTAAATTTGTTGTGTGGAGTTGTGAAAGTTCGAAGAGCCCTGGTCCTGACGGCTTTAACTTTGGCGTTTTAAAGTTTTGTTGGGAGATTTTAAAAGAAGATGTTTTGAAGGCTGTGAACGAGTTTGCAGATAGAGGCAAGTGGCCCGCCCAGAGGGTCAAACGCATCTTTCATATGTTTGGAGGTTGGGGTACAAAAGTTAAGATAAATATGCTTCAATATGCGGATGACACTTTGTTTCTGTGTGAAGTTAATTTTAAATCTGTCTGCAATTTGAAAGTCATTTTACACTGTTTTGAATTAGCCTCTGGTTTGAAGGTCAATTTTTCAAAAAGCAAAATTGGAGGGGTGGGGGTTGACCACATTGTGACTCAGCAGTTTGCTGCTATCCTTAATTGTGAAGTCACGAAAACCCCTTTTAAGTACTTGGGGTTGCTTGTGGGGGAGAGCCACAAGCGAGTTTCGTTTTGGGATGGAGTGCTGGAAAAAGTTAAGAGTAGGTTGGGAAGATGGAAAGGCAGATTTCTTTCTTTGGCCGGGAGAGTTTGTCTCATTAAGTCAGTTCTCTCTGCTATCCCGCTTTTCTATTTATCTATGTATAGGTTGCCCTCTGCTGTGCTAAAGGAGATTAAAAGAATTCAGAGAAGGTTTTTGTGGGGTTGGGGTTCAGATGGAAGGAAAATAGCGTGGGTTTCTTGGGAAAAGGCTTGTGAGCCTAGAGAAGCTGACGGTCTTGGTATTTTGAACTTAAGGCTTTTCAATGTGGCTCTTTTGGGAAAGTGGATTTGGCATCTGGAGACTGAGAAGGGCGGTTTGTGTAAGGAAATTCTTGACTCTAAATACGGAGGTTGGAGGGCCTTGCAAGATCAAAGGAGTATTGCTAAGGACTCCATCTGGTGGAGGGATCTGAAGGGGGTTTGGGGGATGGAGGAATGGGATAGTACCTTTGAGAATTGT
>Ga0123341_1003655_pt1 | contig 13264 bp, 6 predicted proteins | sample Turbeapinknodule_FD_89959 | JGI IMG/M metagenome (GOLD analysis project Ga0123341, IMG submission 89959) | Root nodule microbial communities of legume samples collected from Mexico - Turtle bean Mexico pink nodule | ecosystem: Host-associated > Plants > Roots > Nodule | place: Mexico: Nepantla... | reverse complement strand
AGGCTTGGTCCTCTCTTTATTTAATTCTTCTTTAATTTTTTAGAAGACTAGAAGGAAGAACTTTAAATTCTTGGGTGGATGGCCTCTTCCTCCATTAGTGAAATCCTCTCTTACTTGATCTCCATCAGCACGTCAAACTCTGATAGCTCTACTACCCATCTCACTATCCTTCCTGTCACATCCGACTTCTGTAAGACCTTGCGAATTGGAAGGTCTGTCATCACTATTACGATGAAGCTCTGGAAGTAGTGGCGAAGTCTTCGTGCTCAGAACACTACCGCTAGGGCTGCTTTCTCTATGGCCTGGTATCTTACCTCAGGCCCCTGCAATACTTTACTAATGAAGTAGATTGGCTTTTGTATCTGGTCTTGGTCTTGCACCAGAACCGAATTGATTGCCCTTTTTGTTACTGCGAAGTACAAGCGAAGTGGAGTACCCAGCTGTGGCTTACACAACATTGGTGGACTGGCCAGGTACTCCTTTAGTTTCAGGAACGCCTCTTCGCACTCCCTAGTCCATACAAACCTGCTATTCCTCTTCAAACATTGGAAATAAAGATGCCCCTTATCTCCTCCTGCTGATACAAATCTGGACAGAGCGGCCATGCGCCCTATCAACTGTTGCACCTCCTTCACTGAGATTGGACTCCTCATTGCTATGATTGCAACACACTTCTTAGGATTCGCCTCCATCCCACGTTCAATGAGTAGGAAACCCAAGAACTTGTCTGCTTCTACCCCGAACACACACTTCTTAGGGTTCATCTTTAACCTGTACTTAGCTATTGTGGTGAATAGCTCTTCTAGGTCTGCTACATGTTGCTCCCTCTGCTGGGATGTGACCACCATGTCATCCACATACGCTTGGACAATCCGCCCTATAATGGGCGCTAGCACTCTGTTCATCAGCCTTTGGTAAGTCACCCCTGCATTTTTAAGCCCAAAGGGCATCACCTTATAACAATAACAAGACAGTTATGTCATGAACGCTGTCTTGCACTCGTCTCTAGGGTGCATCCTGATCTGGTTGTAACCAGAAAAGGCATCCAGGAAGCTGAGTAATTTGCAACCAGATGCACTGTCCACCAGAGCGTCAATACTGGGCAATAGGTAGGAATCCTTCGAACAGGCCTTGTTGAGGTCTGTGAAGTCGACGCACATCCTCCATTTTTTGCTAGCCTTCTTTACCAGTACCATGTTCGCTAGCCACTCAGGGTACTCAATCTCCCTGATGTAGCCAACCTTGAGCAACTTCTCTTTTTCTTCTCTAATGACCTAACGACTTTCGTCATTGAATTTTCGTCTTCTATGGCGAACAGGTCGGACCTGGGGGTCCATGGTGAGACGATGACACATGAAGTTAGGATCTATGGCAGGCATGTCTGAGACAGACCATGCGAAAGCATCAAGGTGCCGAGCTATGACTTCGACAATCTGATCATGTGTCTCTTGGCCTAAGCATTTGCCAAGCTTAAACTTCTTCTGCCGATCTCCCTCTCTAACACATCTTCGGCAGGTTCAGGCCGTCTCTCCCGGGTGATCTCTGCGCGGGTGACCCCTTCTTCCCTTGGAGGCTGAGTGATAACAACGAACACTCCTCTCTTCGTCTTGAGGCTATTCTCATAGCAGTTCTTAGCCTCTTTCTGATCAAACTTGATGGTGATCACCGTACCCTTGAGGAAATGCAACTTCATCTTCATGTGCCTCATAGAGGCCACCGCTCCAATCATGTTCAAAGCAGGTCTACCCAAAAGTATATTGTAGGCTGACGGAGCGTTAACAACGAGGTACCTGATGTTTTCAGTGCGTGAAGCTGTGCCATCTGTGAATGTCGTTCTCAGCTCTATGTGTCCATGCTCCTCCACCTGGTTTCCAACGAAACCATACAAGCAACCGGTATAAGGCCTCAACTGGTCTGAAGACAACTGTAATTTGTTGAAGGTCGACCAGAACATCACATCGGCCGAACTTCCCTGGTCCACGAGGACGCGATGCACCCTCATTCCTGTTGTCACTACTGAAATCATCATCGGGTCATTATCATGTGGGACGACGTCCTGGTGGTCGGCCTTGGTGAAGACGCGGTCGGCATCGGGAGTATGATCTGCCTCCTGCACCTCCACTGCCATCACCTCTCGTGCGTACTTCTTCCGTTGGAAGGCGGTGCATCTTCCTCCTGAGAACCCTCCAGAGATGGTGTTAATCTCACCATGAATGGGCACCTCGTTCCCCTGATCTATTCCTGTGGCTATTAACGCCTGATCCTTCTGCAGCTCTAGAAGGTAGTCCTTTAAGAAGCCGTTTTTCACTAGTTCGTCTAACTGATGCCCCAGTGACAAGCTGTTGTATATGGGGTGACCATATGCTTTATGGAACTCGCACCAAGCATTCTTGTTGGGCCTCAACTTTTTGTTGGTCTTTGGGGGCCTTCAATCTTGCCGCGATGTAGGGAATAACGATCAACTCCTCGAGCTCTACACGAAAATTGTGCTTGGGAGGTGGGTCTCCTCGTGTGTGTTCTAGTCTGGGGCTTCTCGTAAGGTTGCTGCTTTCCCGTGCCTTTCTTTTCTATTGTCGCTTCGTGCACCCTCATGGGTTGAGGTCGACCTGATGCTCGAGGTTGGACAGGAACGACGAAGCTACGTTTCTTTGTGACTTGATCTTTCGCGGCTATGTGCGCCATAGCCCGACGTCTGATCTCGCAGAACGTCTTCGGGTAATATCTAAGCAACGATTCACTGAAGGGTACTGGTAGCATTCCTTTGGTGAAGGCGTGCACCGTCATGGCCTCATCTGTGGGTTTCAGCCTTACCAACTGGACTTCAAACCTGTTCAAGAACTCTTTCAAGGATTCTCACTGGTACTGTTTAATGTCAAAGACATTGCAAGAGATTCGAGGGGGAGTCCTATTGATAAGGTACTGCTCTTGAACAACATTGCGAATTAATCGAAGGTGGTAATGTGTCCGTCAAGGAGACTGACGAACTATTCCAACGCTGCGCCTACCAATGTGCTCATTAACAACTTGTAGTACACAACATCGGATCCCTCTGTAAGCATCATCTAGGTGTGGAACGCTGTGAGGTGAGCCTCTGAGTCCTCTACACCCGTGAAGGTGACTTTTGGGCCCAAAAACATGGTTGGTAACACAATATCCATAATCGTCTGAGAGAACGACATGGGGCGTGCCCTAGGTTGTATGGGTGGGGCACACTCATTCACCGCGCGCTCCCTTGCCTGTTGTAAACTCCTGCGCAGTTCCTCATTGCTTCTGCGCAGCTCTTCGTTGTCTGCCTGTGACGTAGCTATGTCAACCCTAGTCGCTGCTACCGCCTCTTAGAGGGTGCACATAGTTTCCATGAGTTGTTGCATGGTGACGTTATCCCCTCTAGTGGGCACAACAGATCCTTGTTGCGTACTCCTCATATCATTGGTAAACTCTTAATCACGATTGCGAGTGGGACCTTAAGTTATCGTGCCCCACAGTGGGCGCCAAATATTCTCTAACTGGTATGGGTGGGCTTTTCGCATCACCAGGTCGGCGATCCGAAACTGCCGAGGTCTCAACTTGGAGTTGTACTTGTACTCTACCCTTCTCTTCAAGGCTTCAACATTGATTCTTGCTTCCTCCCTCACTTCATCCAGTAGATCCAGGTTCACCTTTCTTTCTTCATTGGACTCTTTGACCACGAAGTTCTGGAAGCGCGACGAGTTCTCATGGATCTCTACAGGAATTATTGCGTCCAAACAGGCTAAAGGGTGTTTCTTTGGTGGGGAGTAGTGTGGTAAGCCCATACGATTCTAGGAACTTCTTTTGCCCAAGTCCCTTTGACTTTATCTAGCCTTCTCTTCAGACCTCTGAGCAGAACTCAGTTGGCAGACTCGACTTGCCCGTTCGTTTGGGGTGTTCGACCAATGGGAACACCTACTTTATTCCCAGTTTCGTACATAGTTTGTCCAAATGTTGGCTCGCAAACTGGGTACCATTATCAGACACCAACCGTTTTGGGATTCCAAAGCGGCACACTATGTTTTTCCGCACAAAGTGCTGGATCTTATGGGCTGTGATCTGCACTAGTGGCTTAGCCTTAATCCACTTTGTGAAGTATTCTATGGCAACCACGAGGTACTTCATCTGCCGCACTGCTAAAGGGAAAGGCCCTAGAATGTCGATCCCCCAAGTATGAAACGACCATGGGCTATAGATCGACCTAAGCTCTTCTGGAGGCGCCTTGTGCCAGTCAGCGTGTTGTTGGCACTGCTTGCACCGCTATGCATACCCCGTGCAATCTCCCCTCATGGTTGACCAATAATATCCTGCACGAATGGCCTTTGATGAGAGAGATCGGTCACCGATGTGACTTCCACATATCCGTTCATGAAGTTCTGCCGTAATGCGCGTGCATTGCTCACCACTTACACACACAAGGATAGGGTGGGTGAACCCATGCCTGAACAACTTTCCATCGAACAACCAGCTCAACCAGCTTATTCCTCTTCTCTGCGTTAAGGACCATGTTTGCATAGGAACAATAAAAGGTGAGAAACTAAACCAACACAATATGCAATTAGCAGCAAATACGAAGCAGAAATAGTAAAGGTACCAATATAGCTCTTGAGAGCCTTGGTGCAGAACTCGAGCTTGATCAGTTCAGCAGTGTCAAAGACCACTCCCAAGCTCGAAAGGAGTTGGCACATCTCAAGATCAGAAGGGGTCAAGTCCTCAAGGCTTCTAGGTTTCTTGACTCCCAGTTTCTCCACCCAGTAAAGTGGAAAATCATCCAACAAGTTGGGGTCGTGGATGCTGCAACATATCTTCAAGAACTTCTTCTTGAAGCCCTTATAAGACTGTTAGAAGAGAGTCAGGAGGACTCTCCCCACCACTCCGTTGAAGTTCAACCATAGCTTCTTCCCAGGATTCTTCGCCTCAAAGAAGTAGAGGAAGACATCCATGGAGGGTGGGCGACCAAGATGGTCGTAAAGGATCGCGAAGGCCCAATTGTTAGGATGCAGCTAGGAAGGGGCCACGTTGACCTCTGTAAGAAGAGCGCACTCGAACTGCGAAAAGGGAAGGAGGAGCTTAAGTCGCTTGAAAAGGGTGGTGTACATGAAAAAGAAAGGTTCTTCAGGATCCGCGCGATCGTTAGCACACACGGGAACGCCTTCCCGACAAGGCATAACCTTTAGGTACACGTCGAGTTCCTTCCCAAAGACATGGAACTTGTTGTGGGATTCGCCCTACTTGTACGTGTCGATGTCTTTGAAGGTTTTCATTTGGGAAGTCTCAGCTAGAAGGTCCTCTGGTGCCCAGTGGTAGAGGGTTTTGTAGTTAACAGAAGGTGGAGGGTGCAATGTGGTTTTTGTTCTGGCCATCTCGATAAGGAAGCTAAAAAGGGAGAAGAGAAAAGAAGAAAAACGAAGGCTTTAGAAGAAGAATAGGGATGTGACTCAGGAAACCCAGAAAAACAAAGACTCAAAGCGAAGAACAGAGAAAACATAAAATGCGGAAAACATAAACAGTCCTAGAACAGTTATGACATGTTATGAGCATCGGAAACATAAAGCAAGAGTAATCGCGGAGTAAAAATCATACCTTTAAATAAATTAGGTTTTGAAAATGGATGTTTTGAAGAAGAAGAGAGAGTGCTTCGAGAACGAGAAATGTTGGGGAAATGCTTAAGTGAGGTAATGAAACAGTGAAGGCAGCGTAAGGGTTTAAGGGTTTAAACGTATAAGAAGAAGCGCAAGCGGCAACAAGCCCTAGCCGTTGATTTTGCCACGTGTACGTTGATAAAAAAGTATGGTGAGATGTCACTTCGGTGCACCGTTCACGTCCTATCACCTTGAGCCACGTAGGTTGCCTAGGACGATCACTTAGTCTCTTCGCTAAACAAGTTACAGCTCAAGACTGGGGGGCTTATGTACCGACCAGCCCTCAGTCATCGACTCCAGAGAAGATCTCAGACATCGGACATTGGTATTAGACAGTAAAAAGGGGCCACGTAAGGTAGGCCCTAAAATCATATCAGTTATCAGATGAAACACTCAAATATAAGAAAGCCTAAGTCACGAGGGATCCTTGCATGTGAGGTGTATGGCGCATTCGGGCGCGACACAAGTAAAGAACCCTTGAAGGCGCTAAGGCCCATTAGGGTTAGGGTTTCCAAGGGTAGCCTGCATGCATGGCACGTAAATACTTAGGGCACCCATAGAACAGATTGTCCCGCAACATTGGTGCATGAGTTGGTACCTTGGCGGCCATTTTGTTAGTCATTGCACTCTAGTAAAGGGAAGTCCTATGCGCCATATTATGTTAAGATTGTGTAATACCGATGCAGGGACATTCTCCAAGGAATCCTAGACACGAGTAACAGAACAAAGGTAAACCCTAGTTTCAACCTATAAAAGGGGTACTAAGAACCCTAGCAAGGTACATTGTTTCTAAGATTGGAACTACTTTATACACTTATTGTTTCTTTGCGCTAGTACTGACATGAGCGTCGAAGTGCAAACGGCCGTCAAGGCGCCCTTCGTCTTTGCAGGTGAGAGATTCTTCAACCAAGGAAGTTTGATTCTCAGGCAGAGATAAGCGGGCCAGAGACTGCCGTTCGAGTCAACCGACGAGAACATATATATATGTTCTCGTCGGTTGACTCGAACGGCAGTCTCTGGCCCGCTTATCTCTGCCTGAGAATCAAACTTCCTTGGTTGAAGAATCTCTCACCTGCAAAGACGAAGGGCGCCTTGACGGCCGTTTGCACTTCGACGCTCATGTCAGTACTAGCGCAAAGAAACAATAAGTGTATAAAGTAGTTCCAATCTTAGAAACAATGTACCTTGCTAGGGTTCTTAGTACCCCTTTTATAGGTTGAAACTAGGGTTTACCTTTGTTCTGTTACTCGTGTCTAGGATTCCTTGGAGAATGTCCCTGCATCGGTATTACACAATCTTAACATAATATGGCGCATAGGACTTCCCTTTACTAGAGTGCAATGACTAACAAAATGGCCGCCAAGGTACCAACTCATGCACCAATGTTGCGGGACAATCTGTTCTATGGGTGCCCTAAGTATTTACGTGCCATGCATGCAGGCTACCCTTGGAAACCCTAACCCTAATGGGCCTTAGCGCCTTCAAGGGTTCTTTACTTGTGTCGCGCCCGAATGCGCCATACACCTCACATGCAAGGATCCCTCGTGACTTAGGCTTTCTTATATTTGAGTGTTTCATCTGATAACTGATATGATTTTAGGGCCTACCTTACGTGGCCCCTTTTTACTGTCTAATACCAATGTCCGATGTCTGAGATCTTCTCTGGAGTCGATGACTGAGGGCTGGTCGGTACATAAGCCCCCCAGTCTTGAGCTGTAACTTGTTTAGCGAAGAGACTAAGTGATCGTCCTAGGCAACCTACGTGGCTCAAGGTGATAGGACGTGAACGGTGCACCGAAGTGACATCTCACCATACTTTTTTATCAACGTACACGTGGCAAAATCAACGGCTAGGGCTTGTTGCCGCTTGCGCTTCTTCTTATACGTTTAAACCCTTAAACCCTTACGCTGCCTTCACTGTTTCATTACCTCACTTAAGCATTTCCCCAACATTTCTCGTTCTCGAAGCACTCTCTCTTCTTCTTCAAAACATCCATTTTCAAAACCTAATTTATTTAAAGGTATGATTTTTACTCCGCGATTACTCTTGCTTTATGTTTCCGATGCTCATAACATGTCATAACTGTTCTAGGACTGTTTATGTTTTCCGCATTTTATGTTTTCTCTGTTCTTCGCTTTGAGTCTTTGTTTTTCTGGGTTTCCTGAGTCACATCCCTATTCTTCTTCTAAAGCCTTCGTTTTTCTTCTTTTCTCTTCTCCCTTTTTAGCTTCCTTATCGAGATGGCCAGAACAAAAACCACATTGCACCCTCCACCTTCTGTTAACTACAAAACCCTCTACCACTGGGCACCAGAGGACCTTCTAGCTGAGACTTCCCAAATGAAAACCTTCAAAGACATCGACACGTACAAGTAGGGCGAATCCCACAACAAGTTCCATGTCTTTGGGAAGGAACTCGACGTGTACCTAAAGGTTATGCCTTGTCGGGAAGGCGTTCCCGTGTGTGCTAACGATCGCGCGGATCCTGAAGAACCTTTCTTTTTCATGTACACCACCCTTTTCAAGCGACTTAAGCTCCTCCTTCCCTTTTCGCAGTTCGAGTGCGCTCTTCTTACAGAGGTCAACGTGGCCCCTTCCTAGCTGCATCCTAACAATTGGGCCTTCGCGATCCTTTACGACCATCTTGGTCGCCCACCCTCCATGGATGTCTTCCTCTACTTCTTTGAGGCGAAGAATCCTGGGAAGAAGCTATGGTTGAACTTCAACGGAGTGGTGGGGAGAGTCCTCCTGACTCTCTTCTAACAGTCTTATAAGGGCTTCAAGAAGAAGTTCTTGAAGATATGTTGCAGCATCCACGACCCCAACTTGTTGGATGATTTTCCACTTTACTGGGTGGAGAAACTGGGAGTCAAGAAACCTAGAAGCCTTGAGGACTTGACCCCTTCTGATCTTGAGATGTGCCAACTCCTTTCGAGCTTGGGAGTGGTCTTTGACACTGCTGAACTGATCAAGCTCGAGTTCTGCACCAAGGCTCTCAAGAGCTATATTGGTACCTTTACTATTTCTGCTTCGTATTTGCTGCTAATTGCATATTGTGTTGGTTTAGTTTCTCACCTTTTATTGTTCCTATGCAAACATGGTCCTTAACGCAGAGAAGAGGAATAAGCTGGTTGAGCTGGTTGTTCGATGGAAAGTTGTTCAGGCATGGGTTCACCCACCCTATCCTTGTGTGTGTAAGTGGTGAGCAATGCACGCGCATTACGGCAGAACTTCATGAACGGATATGTGGAAGTCACATCGGTGACCGATCTCTCTCATCAAAGGCCATTCGTGCAGGATATTATTGGTCAACCATGAGGGGAGATTGCACGGGGTATGCATAGCGGTGCAAGCAGTGCCAACAACACGCTGACTGGCACAAGGCGCCTCCAGAAGAGCTTAGGTCGATCTATAGCCCATGGTCGTTTCATACTTGGGGGATCGACATTCTAGGGCCTTTCCCTTTAGCAGTGCGGCAGATGAAGTACCTCGTGGTTGCCATAGAATACTTCACAAAGTGGATTAAGGCTAAGCCACTAGTGCAGATCACAGCCCATAAGATCCAGCACTTTGTGCGGAAAAACATAGTGTGCCGCTTTGGAATCCCAAAACGGTTGGTGTCTGATAATGGTACCCAGTTTGCGAGCCAACATTTGGACAAACTATGTACGAAACTGGGAATAAAGTAGGTGTTCCCATTGGTCGAACACCCCAAACGAACGGGCAAGTCGAGTCTGCCAACTGAGTTCTGCTCAGAGGTCTGAAGAGAAGGCTAGATAAAGTCAAAGGGACTTGGGCAAAAGAAGTTCCTAGAATCGTATGGGCTTACCACACTACTCCCCACCAAAGAAACACCCTTTAGCCTGTTTGGACGCAATAATTCCTGTAGAGATCCATGAGAACTCGTCGCGCTTCCAGAACTTCGTGGTCAAAGAGTCCAATGAAGAAAGAAAGGTGAACCTGGATCTACTGGATGAAGTGAGGGAGGAAGCAAGAATCAATGTTGAAGCCTTGAAGAGAAGGGTAGAGTACAAGTACAACTCCAAGTTGAGACCTCGGCAGTTTCGGATCGCCGACCTGGTGATGCGAAAAGCCCACCCATACCAGTTAGAGAATATTTGGCGCCCACTGTGGGGCACGATAACTTAAGGTCCCACTCGCAATCGTGATTAAGAGTTTACCAATGATATGAGGAGTACGCAACAAGGATCTGTTGTGCCCACTAGAGGGGATAACGTCACCATGCAACAACTCATGGAAACTATGTGCACCCTCTAAGAGGCGGTAGCAGCGACTAGGGTTGACATAGCTACGTCACAGGCAGACAACGAAGAGCTGCGCAGAAGCAATGAGGAACTGCGCAGGAGTTTACAACAGGCAAGGGAGCGCGCGGTGAATGAGTGTGCCCCACCCATACAACCTAGGGCACGCCCCATGTCGTTCTCTCAGACGATTATGGATATTGTGTTACCAACCATGTTTTTGGGCCCAAAAGTCACCTTCACGGGTGTAGAGGACTCAGAGGCTCACCTCACAGCGTTCCACACCTAGATGATGCTTACAGAGGGATCCGATGTTGTGTACTACAAGTTGTTAATGAGCACATTGGTAGGCGCAGCGTTGGAATAGTTCGTCAGTCTCCTTGACGGACACATTACCACCTTCGATTAATTCGCAATGTTGTTCAAGAGCAGTACCTTATCAATAGGACTCCCCCTCGAATCTCTTGCAATGTCTTTGACATTAAACAGTACCAGTGAGAATCCTTGAAAGAGTTCTTGAACAGGTTTGAAGTCCAGTTGGTAAGGCTGAAACCCACAGATGAGGCCATGACGGTGCACGCCTTCACCAAAGGAATGCTACCAGTACCCTTCAGTGAATCGTTGCTTAGATATTACCCGAAGACGTTCTGCGAGATCAGACGTCGGGCTATGGCGCACATAGCCGCGAAAGATCAAGTCACAAAGAAACGTAGCTTCGTCGTTCCTGTCCAACCTCGAGCATCAGGTCGACCTCAACCCATGAGGGTGCACGAAGCGACAATAGAAAAGAAAGGCACGGGAAAGCAGCAACCTTACGAGAAGCCCCAGACTAGAACACACACGAGGAGACCCACCTCCCAAGCACAATTTTCGTGTAGAGCTCGAGGAGTTGATCGTTATTCCCTACATCGCGGCAAGATTGAAGGCCCCCAAAGACCAACAAAAAGTTGAGGCCCAACAAGAATGCTTGGTGCGAGTTCCATAAAGCATATGGTCACCCCATATACAACAGCTTGTCACTGGGGCATCAGTTAGACGAACTAGTGAAAAACGGCTTCTTAAAGGACTACCTTCTAGAGCTGCAGAAGGATCAGGCGTTAATAGCCACAGGAATAGATCAGGGGAACGAGGTGCCCATTCATGGTGAGATTAACACCATCTCTGGAGGGTTCTCAGGAGGAAGATGCACCGCCTTCCAACGGAAGAAGTACGCACGAGAGGTGATGGCAGTGGAGGTGCAGGAGGCAGATCATACTCCCGATGCCGACCGCGTCTTCACCAAGGCCGACCACCAGGACGTCGTCCCACATGATAATGACCCGATGATGATTTCAGTAGTGACAACAGGAATGAGGGTGCATCGCGTCCTCGTGGACCAGGGAAGTTCGGCCGATGTGATGTTCTGGTCGACCTTCAACAAATTACAGTTGTCTTCAGACCAGTTGAGGCCTTATACCGGTTGCTTGTATGGTTTCGTTGGAAACCAGGTGGAGGAGCATGGACACATAGAGCTGAGAACGACATTCACAGATGGCACAGCTTCACGCACTGAAAACATCAGGTACCTCGTTGTTAACGCTCCGTCAGCCTACAATATACTTTTGGGTAGACCTGCTTTGAACATGATTGGAGCGGTGGCCTCTATGAGGCACATGAAGATGAAGTTGCATTTCCTCAAGGGTACGGTGATCACCATCAAGTTTGATCAGAAAGAGGCTAAGAACTGCTATGAGAATAGCCTCAAGACGAAGAGAGGAGTGTTCGTTGTTATCACTCAGCCTCCAAGGGAAGAAGGGGTCACCCGCGCAGAGATCACCCGGGAGAGACGGCCTGAACCTGCCGAAGATGTGTTAGAGAGGGAGATCGGCAGAAGAAGTTTAAGCTTGGCAAATGCTTAGGCCAAGAGACACATGATCAGATTGTCGAAGTCATAGCTCGGCACCTTGATGCTTTCGCATGGTCTGTCTCAGACATGCCTGCCATAGATCCTAACTTCATGTGTCATCGTCTCACCATGGACCCCCAGGTCCGACCTGTTCGCCATAGAAGACGAAAATTCAATGACGAAAGTCGTTAGGTCATTAGAGAAGAAAAAGAGAAGTTGCTCAAGGTTGGCTACATCAGGGAGATTGAGTACCCTGAGTGGCTAGCGAACATGGTACTGGTAAAGAAGGCTAGCAAAAAATGGAGGATGTGCGTCGACTTCACAGACCTCAACAAGGCCTGTTCGAAGGATTCCTACCTATTGCCCAGTATTGACGCTCTGGTGGACAGTGCATCTGGTTGCAAATTACTCAGCTTCCTGGATGCCTTTTCTGGTTACAACCAGATCAGGATGCACCCTAGAGACGAGTGCAAGACAGCGTTCATGACATAACTGTCTTGTTATTGTTATAAGGTGATGCCCTTTGGGCTTAAAAATGCAGGGGTGACTTACCAAAGGCTGATGAACAGAGTGCTAGCGCCCATTATAGGGCGGATTGTCCAAGCGTATGTGGATGACATGGTGGTCACATCCCAGCAGAGGGAGCAACATGTAGCAGACCTAGAAGAGCTATTCACCACAATAGCTAAGTACAGGTTAAAGATGAACCCTAAGAAGTGTGTGTTCGGGGTAGAAGCAGACAAGTTCTTGGGTTTCCTACTCATTGAACGTGGGATGGAGGCGAATCCTAAGAAGTGTGTTGCAATCATAGCAATGAGGAGTCCAATCTCAGTGAAGGAGGTGCAACAGTTGATAGGGCGCATGGCCGCTCTGTCCAGATTTGTATCAGCAGGAGGAGATAAGGGGCATCTTTATTTCCAATGTTTGAAGAGGAATAGCAGGTTTGTATGGACTAGGGAGTGCGAAGAGGCGTTCCTGAAACTAAAGGAGTACCTGGCCAGTCCACCAATGTTGTGTAAGCCACAGCTGGGTACTCCACTTCGCTTGTACTTCGCAGTAACAAAAAGGGCAATCAATTCGGTTCTGGTGCAAGACCAAGACCAGATACAAAAGCCAATCTACTTCATTAGTAAAGTATTGCAGGGGCCTGAGGTAAGATACCAGGCCATAGAGAAAGCAGCCCTAGCGGTAGTGTTCTGAGCACGAAGACTTCGCCACTACTTCCAGAGCTTCATCGTAATAGTGATGACAGACCTTCCAATTCGCAAGGTCTTACAGAAGTCGGATGTGACAGGAAGGATAGTGAGATGGGTAGTAGAGCTATCAGAGTTTGACGTGCTGATGGAGATCAAGTAAGAGAGGATTTCACTAATGGAGGAAGAGGCCATCCACCCAAGAATTTAAAGTTCTTCCTTCTAGTCTTCTAAAAAATTAAAGAAGAATTAAATAAAGAGAGGACCAAGCCT
>Ga0123341_1003654_pt1 | contig 13264 bp, 11 predicted proteins | sample Turbeapinknodule_FD_89959 | JGI IMG/M metagenome (GOLD analysis project Ga0123341, IMG submission 89959) | Root nodule microbial communities of legume samples collected from Mexico - Turtle bean Mexico pink nodule | ecosystem: Host-associated > Plants > Roots > Nodule | place: Mexico: Nepantla... | reverse complement strand
TGTGTAGCATTTAGGTCATCAAATCTGGTCCTCTTTAGCCTATAAAAAGAGGAGCCTACACCTTGTATTTTCAAGATTGAATAGAGTATTGTTATGCTGCCAATTTAGTGCCATACATTACTCTTGGCCTAGCTTCTAGGTTTTAATCTTCATTTCACCACCTTCAAAGGGGCTGGCCGAACCTCCCCATTTCCACACTCTTCATGCACCTTCAAGGTCACCACACCTCTCAGGAGGACCTTGTTCATCTCTTCCATTAAGCTTCCGCACCATCTTCCACAAACATCCAAGAAGAGCTCCTTGAGAATGTCCTCAATCATACCTTCACAACAAATGCCTCTTACTTTTTTTTAGAGAAGGAAACCAAGTAGCTCTTTGAAGGAGGCATTGTAGGCTAACTCCTTTGTTGGAAATAAAATTAAGGAGTTAGAGGAAAAATGTTCCAAGTTGACCATGGATGATCATCTAGGAAGAAACATGTTACATGATTAAATTTTTTAAAAGAAATATATTTTAATGAGTCTCTTTTAAGCACCGGTTGATAGAAGAGAAGCCATAGCAGCCATACATCTTTGAACCATGGTCAACTTGAACATAGCCAAGTTATTAGAATTGTCGCATAAACAGATGTCATTTGCACGGACATTATGATTCTTTAAAGCCAATGGATCGCATTTTATATGACAAAAATATGCTACCCAAAGTCACGAAAATTAAAAAGGTAACTTCCCTCTGCCAGCAGAAAAATAAGAAGAATATTAAATATAATTGGACGACAATCTTGTAAATGGTTGACCACAATCCACAAGAACATCTGAAGTGAACCTAGACCTCATTGCGTCCAGATGTGGAATCACATGGTCCCATAAAACATTGATAGTTTTTGTTACTATTATTAAGTATTGTAATTAAGGTTAATCTAGTATTTATATTTTCCAATTTTATTTTCCACGTTGAATTCCTTCATTGCTCCATCCGCAGCATAACACTCTGCTCTCTCCCTAATCGCATCCAGGTTCATCCACCTTCCCTTCTTTATCTACCTTCCTTTCCTTCTTTCTTCTATTCATTCTCTCACCTCACACGCACCATTTTTTCATCTATCACTCTTTCTCCCAATGCATTCACTTTCTATACCCACACTTTCTTCAGCATTCCCCTGTTTTCTCCCGTCCCCTGTTCCTCTGTTCCCCTGTTCTCCTTGTTCTTGTTATTGTTGCACTAACCCATAACCTCAATTCCCGTCAAAAAGCAAACTTTCCCCTTTCCCATTTTGTGATTTCGGGTTTAACCCATGGAACCGGGTCTCTCTCTCGGGTTGAGCGCGTCGTCAACCGCGGCTCCTCTCAGTGACACCTCTGTTCCGTGGCGGTTCCGACACCTCAAAGAAGAAGAAGAGGAAGAAGACAACGGTGAGACGATTAACTTCATGGACCACCGGGTGAAGAGGAAGATAGAAGGACATCAACAACCCTGTTTCCCTTCGAAGCGTGTGGCGATGGATTCTTCGGTGGGATGGTGGAACCAGCCTTTGGGAGTGGCGGACCCCCAGATTTTTGAAATCATGGAGAAAGAAAAACGAAGACAGTTCAAGGGAATAGAGTTGATTGCTTCGGAGAACTTCGTGTGCAGGGCAGTGATGGAAGCTTTAGGAAGCCATTTAAGCAATAAATATTCTGAGGGAATGCCTGGGGCCAAGTACTACACAGGAAATCAGTACATTGACGAGATTGAGCTTCTCTGTTGCCAGCGTGCGTTGTTGGCCTTTGACCTTCACCCTAACAATTGGGGTGTTAATGTCCAACCTTATTCTTGTACTTCTGCTAACTTTGCCGTGTACACTGGGATTTTGCATCCCGGGGATAGGATTATGGGTATGGATTCACCCTCTGGGGGGCATTTGAGTCATGGGTATTATACTCATGGGGGTAAGAAGGTTTCTGCTGCTTCTATTTTCTTCGAGACTTTGCCCTATAAGGTTAATCCTCAGAGTGGTTACATAGACTACGATAAGCTTGAGGAGAAAGCAATGGATTTTAGGCCCAAGATACTTATCTGCGGTGGGAGTTCGTACCCCAGGGAATGGGATTATGCGAGGTTCAGGCAGGTTGCTGACAAGTGTGGGGCAGTGTTGATGTGTGACATGGCGCATATCAGTGGTCTTGTGGCGGCTAAGGTGCTTTTTTCTGTCTTTTCTCTTGTTTCTGTTATTATTGATTTCATGATTGTTTACGAATTTTAAAGGTGAGTGGAGTTCTGATTTGGTTTTCTTTGGAGGGTAGAGGTAGTCGTTTTGTATGCTTTAGAACTAGTAAGATAGAGTTGCATGAAATACTTTAGCCGTCTGTTGTCCTCCTCTACTATGAATCAAACTCTTCAGATCCTCTTCAGATAGAGTTTCTATCTATACTCCTGTGCTATGGCACGTACAGGAAATGAATTTGACTCCTCTAATGTGAAGGATGGCATGTTAGAGAGTATATAGTGCAGTTACAAGTATTAGTAAGAAAATCTACAATGAGATTGTGATTACATACATGCTAAAATATAAAGACTATGATATTGTTAGAATCTCAAATGATGATACTCTTTGTTTGCAGTGCTTTCTCCTTGTTTTAGAGGGAGCTGAATCCACTAGCAATATGATCTAATGGAGTCAAGTATAAAGATTACTTTTTTATTTATAGGCCTGTAGCAACCAGGAGACACCAAAAGCAAAAAATTACCTCTTTTTTTTTTCCCTATCCCCCGCTGAATATTTTTATGCTTGAAATTCGATTAATTTACCTTTGTGAATGGAAGTTCTACTGGAAATTATGTAATTGTTTTCCTTTTCATTAAGGGCACCGAACTTACCCTTAGCATGTTTGATATGGTAGATTCATGTAACCGACCTCTACCAGTTAGACAAGGCCGTTTTTTTTCATGAATCGCCTCTGTATATGTTCTGGCTGGAAGTTAAATTGCTTGTGTGGACCTCAAAATATGCATCGATTAAAATTGTGTTTCTAATTTGGTTCCATTTGGCTTCATTTAATAATATATTTAATTGAAAAATTGCCATGCGTTTCAACTCTGCTGTAGTTTTGACAGTCCTTTATGTCTTAAATGGTTGTGTCAAATGGTTTTAAGTATATTAACAGTGGGTTTTACAGGAAGTAGCTAGTCCATTTGATTACTGTGATATTGTAACGTCAACTACTCACAAAAGTCTCCGAGGTCCAAGGGGAGGTATCATCTTTTATAGAAGGGGGGCAAAACCGAGGAGGCAAGGTTTTGTTCTTAATCATGGAGACGATAGTAATTATGATTTTGAGGAGAAAATAAACTTTGCTTTGTACCCATCATTACAAGGAGGCCCCCATAATAATCATATTGCTGCTCTTGCCATAGCTTTAAAACAAGTTGCAACTCCTGAGTACAAAGCGTACATGCAGCAGGTGAAGAGAAATGCGCAGTCATTAGCCTCGGCCTTGTTGAGAAGAAATTTCAGATTGGTGACAGGTGGGACCGACAATCATCTTTTGCTATGGGATCTAACAGCACTTGGTTTAATTGGTAATTCACTTCTACCTGTCTTTTTCTTATAAATTATGTTAAAATTGAAACTGAATTTGGAATTATTTTTTTCCCGTTATTAATAATAATGAGTTATTATTTTGGCGTACTGATGTCTGGAGATGGGAAATGATGCTAGTACAGAAGTTGCTTAAATGTTATGATTTTGTCCCTAACAATATCAAATTTGTATGCTTATTTTACTTGAGCTTGTTATGTATTTCTATGCAAGTTAATCTTAATTTCAAATTATTATTTTATATAAAATCATAGAAGCCGTATAATCAAATGTTTTGATTTTAGTTATATTTTATTCTTTTTCAATAGAATAAATCACAACAATGTTTTTAGTGTTTAGTTAGAGCACTGCATAGTTTTCAAATTTTGTGATGTATTGACACAGAGCTTGTGTAAAATTATGGACCTCACCGCTTATTATTGAAACGAAAGCCATATGTTATCCCACTAAGTAAGCATTGTAAAAATAAATGGGGAAATTCTACGATGTAAGCTTCTTTGATTTGGCCTGTTTTCATTTAGCTGCCATGTGGTTTAAACATAGCAGTATCACTCTTCTTCCCTAGAGGATTAATTTGCTAGTGCATAACCCTTAGGTTCTTTCAAAATTTTGAACATGAAACAAAAGTTAAACACAGCCCGCCTTTTATTGTGATTTGTAATGTCTGTTGAGCTGGCCATCAAACTTCATATGTACTTTGTGTAATTGGATTGGATACTTAGTTTCTTCAGTTAGGAGGTATTTTCTAATTTAATCTCCTTAGTTTCTATCACAGTAACTAAGATAGATTGGGATAATATTTAAGACATACGGAAAAGTTAAGGCCAAGAGACTTGATGAGCTAATACCTTAAGATGAAAAATATGTTTGAAGAGGGGTTGGCTTGCAAGTTGTACATGGATGATTTAGGAACCGGTTACATTGAAGAGAAGAGAGAATAGAGAAAAGACTGATGCTCATGCATAAGGTTTCTAAATTGGCCAAGGGTTAAAATGGGTGTATTAAAAATTTGTCCCTTTTGAACTTATATGCATGGTTTTTGCTATATCAGTTGCTTTGATAATTAGGCCATGCTTATAATTTTTTTCCTTCTTGGCTTTCTGATCAAGATATTTGGTCAGCCCAAGGCCATGCATAGATTTAACCTCTCTAAAGTGAAGAGATGTGTAAAGAGAGAAAGTAAAGGTGTTTCCACTGTAATTGATCCCATAAACTTAAATTACTTTAAATTAATGGTAGATATACCCATACTTTCTCATTTTACACATTTACTCACTTTAGAAAAGCTAAATTCGCTGTGGACTTGTAGGCTATGTCTTGGATTCTAAATATATTAACTTGAAATTGTGTTTTCTAAATAAATCATGATGGTCAGATTTAGCATAGGTTGCATGAAATTGCTACTTGAATTTAATATGGGATTTTTCTTGCAAATTCAATTGACAAATAATATTAGATGAGAATCATCTGCTATTTATTGAGATGCAAAACGATATTTAAACGTGACTGCTATGTAGGAGAGGATCCATCCCATTAGGGAACAGGGCAAAAGAAAATAATAGAAAAGAAGAAATAGATATTAAGTGTTAACATTTATTGTTTGAATTTGAGTTGTAAATATGCTAATGTATGTATCTGTTTTAACGACTATTTCAATTTTTAAATTCCATTATGCTTGTTCTGTGTACACTACTCATGATTCGAAGACTCCTTTTCCAGTTTTTTACAAATTATATCGTTAAAATTGACATGAATATACTCTTATATAATTTTACTGTCTATTACAGATAGAAACTATGAAAAGGTTTGTGAGGCGTGTCACATCACTCTCAATAAATGTGCCATTTATGGTTCCATTTCTCCTGGAGGAGTGAGAATTGGTGAGTACCTAACGTCTTATAAGTTATTGTATTAGTATAGCGCACTATAATTTCAATCTACTTAGTTTTTCCAGCTGAGTGTTCAATATCACATTTTTGTCATACCATTTGGTTAGCATTTAAGTGTTCATGGTCCATGCTTGTTACTCTGCTTATGACTGTGTTTAGCAGCAAGACTTCCTTAAGAACACTCAATTGTAATAGCTCCTGCTTCCACATATTTAGTAAACAGTCCTTCAAATATTATATTCTCCAGGGAATTGATTGGTAGAATGAAAGAAATGCGTATTTATCATGTCTAGTGTCTACCACTTCCTCATGTGAATCTATCAAGTCACATTTTTGTGTGTACTTCAAGCCCATTTTCATTGCTATTGCTGCTAAAACGTATTACTTTTGGGTTTTCTCTATTATGTTTTGTTCTCATGTTGCTTTCATTGGTATTCAGGTACTCCTGCAATGACATCAAGAGGCTGTTTAGAGGAAGATTTTGAGACCATATCTGATTTTCTTCTGAGGGCAGCTCAGATTACCAGCATTGTGCAAAGGGAACATGGGAAATCATGCAAAGATTTTCTCAAGGGTCTTGAGAATAATAAAGATATTTCTGAGCTTAGAAATCGGGTTGAGACATTCAGTTCCCAGTTTGCAATGCCAGGATTCGATACTTGATTTGAAATTGTAGACCTCTATTGCATCGTTATGACGCGTCTTGGCTTACACCATCTTTTGAATTTTCTTTGCATAGTAACCCATAGGTTTTCCCCCTTGTTCTTGTATCTATCAAATTAGTAGTCAGCTTATGTAAATTACGTATGCTAATGGAAGTCATGTCCTCATACCATATTAACAACCTTGAGATTGTAGAAATTGTTCGAGGTTGCTACCTTTTTCTTCAACCACAACTTCTGTGGCTACCCTTCTTTGCTTATAAAGAAACTCCATTAAAGTTAAAAGGAAATACATAAAGATAAATGTTACTATTGCACATGAATTGAAGTGGTCATGAAATTATTTTACCGGCTGTCTTGAATATGTTATTCTATGGTATTCATGTTTATGGAGGGTGACACATAGGTTACATAGGCATATATAGATTAAAAAATGGGAACAGTACGTAATATCCGACCAGCAAAGATTAATGAGAAGCTGTGATTTGAGTGTACAGTAACAACTGTACGTTTAACCAATGCTTTAAACACAAAATCTGCCCGTCTGGCATGAGGCATGCTGGATCATATCCAAGATATATTACTCGTGTTTTGTTTTTTTGTCTGTGTCTTGTGTGTGCACTTTAAATGTTATTTTATTTATTGTTTGGTTTTAAAGCACCATTCATGTGGAACCCTTGTGAGGAGGCAAGGCATGAATTTGCGGCAAGGGACAAAAAGCATGAGATACGGTTAGAAGTGAGAAAGTGACCGCTGCAATTTTTGTAGCATATTAAACACCCAAAACCCCAAAAAGGGGAGGTTGAAAATTTTTGAAACAGAACAAAATTGTGTGTGAGAGAGAGAGTTGTCAGGCAATGTGGTGAGATGAAGTTTTCATCATCATCACCTCCATTGCTTTCAAAGTGAACCGAATCAGACAAAAGCTTCCCAAGAGCAAAAGAAGCTGCCTTTGACGTTAAAGCAGTCCAGGAATCTCAGAGTGCTTCTTTTCTCTACAGTCCTAAACCTCCCTTTCCATTATTCTTTCAGGACTATAACCCAATGATTAGTCATTTTCCGTGCCAACCAAACTCTTCTTTCAAATTCAATCTTAATAAAGAATAAAAACAATAATAATAATAATAATCAATCAACAAAACCATTTTAAAATTATAAGATACACAATGTCATTGTGCGGTTATCCGTGTCTAACTTTCTCTTTTTTTTTTTAACTTTTTCTTACCTTGTATTCTTTTGTCTTTTTCCTCCTTGGCTGCCATTAGAAGAGGAATCGAAGTTTCTTTCTTTTCTAAAACAATTCGCTAGCTTATTATCTCCAATGCAAGAAGAATAGTAATTTCATTCATTCATTGATTAACCCATATACGAACCCAGAACTACATTCAATTTGAGAGAACCTTCTTTACATGCTTCTGCGGGGAAGAAAAAGACTTGGCAGTCGCAGCTCATTTTCAACTAGGGTAACTGTGAAAAACAATAGAAAGACATAGTAATAATAAAATTATAAAAAAGGGTTAATAAAAAGTACAACAACCCATCAACTATTCCTCTACCTTGTCTTTGTTTCTATTTTCCTTTTTTTTTGTTATGTTTTTTGGTTTTTCCTTGCAGGCAAGCAGATACCTAGTGGCTATTTGAATTCCTGAATAGTCTTGGTCCAATTTTGTTTTGTTTCAGTTCACTGACTCAGTTACCTATGACTGCAAAAGTCCAACAACCTCTTCCTCCCTTCAACAATCTCGTCAAAGAAATCATCGAGCTGAGCAACAATGTTGTCTGCACCAGATCTGAGAACCCCAAAACACGCTCTCACATTCTCCACTCTCTCCCTGATGGCAACCTCACTCTCCCACTCCACTCCCTGCGACCCTCTCCTCTCCAACTCCCCCCTCAGCTCCTCCATCGCCACCTTCGACCTCCGAAACTCGTGCAGCAGCATACCCTGCGCGCCCCCCATGTGCCCGATCTCCGCCGCCACCCGCTGCTGCAACCTCACCGTCGACATCATGAACGCCGATCCCAGAAACAAACACCCCTCGTACCCGCCCAGCACGAAATCCGAGGACTCCCCCCAACAGTACACCAGCCCGTACAGCAGAATCATGAGCAGCAACGAACTCACGTTCCTCATTGCGTACAGCACCCCTCTGAACCCGTTGAACCCGTTCAGCTTCGACTCGATCGACACCCTCTCCTCGAACCGCAGCGACAGAGGCTGAATCCGCGTCTCCATCAACGCCCTATTCTCCTCCTCCAACCCCACCGCCTCTCTCCGGCACCCCGATATCGCCCTCATAACCTGTTCCAAAACAAATTCCCCCGTTAACAAAAGATTGTAATTGCCTTCGAAATGTCGGAAAAAAGAGAGTGGAAATTTAAGAGCAAATGTAAATTGAAAAAGGGGCGCTGACCTGGCGAGAGAGTTGTGGGGTGATGTGGCGGTGGGAATCGAGGGAGGTGGTGATGGTTAGCGCGGCGGAGTAGTAGGTTTCTATGCCGGATATGCCTGACTTGATGACGTGGCAGGCTTCCCAGAGTTTGGAGCTTTCGTCCATGTACTCGTCTAGCCACTTGTCGCCGACGGGAAGGTGGAGTTTTTGGACGAGAAGGGTCAATTGGGTGTGGAAGGATCGAAGGAGAGAGAGTGTTCTTTGGATGAATTGGATTGACATGAAGTTGGTGGTGAGGAAGACTCGGTCTAGATCGTCGATTCCTCGCGTGAGGAACGAGTAAAACCCGTTCACTGAGTTGGTGGAGGAGGGATCCATTTTAAGTTTGGAATTATGAATGAATGGGGAAAGATAAGAAAGAAGTAGAAGAAGAAGAAGAAGAAGAAGTGGAGGGGAGAGGTGGATGTAGAGAAAGGGTTGATATTTAAATTGAAAGAGTGGAAGAAGATGAGGAGAGGCTTAAGAGGAGAATGGAAAAGAATGAGGACCCAAAAAGTGAAAAGAATGGAAGAATGGAATATCTTGGAAGCTCAGGTTTCTAAGGTTGAAAAGGATTGTTGGGAGCAATGATGGGTGTTTCCTGCAGAGGGGAAAGGATGATTGGTAATATGCCATTTTCATTGTTTAATGGACACAACGCAACACACCAGGTAAAAATAAATTAAATCAAATCAAATCAAAATTAAACATCTCTGCAATTTCTAAACAAAAGCAAATAAATATAAACGAGAAAGAGTGAGAGAAGTGAGAAAGATTAGATTAGATGGTTGAATTTGTGTATATAAAATAGTGGCAAAGGGGTTGGAAGTGAGTGAGATTTTGATATTTTATTTGCAAATAGTGAGGAAGATTGAGATTTTGGTGGGTGGGGTGATGCACGGTTTGACTGGATTGACTGAGTTGTTTGTCTAAACACGAGTTTTGCGTTCTATACAGGTCATTTTTGTTTTGAGTGGTGTTTGGCTTGTTCTTTCCTCAATTTCTTCCTCGAGCTATGAAATGTGCTGGGCTCTTGTTATTGAAATTTGGAGTTTTGTTTTTCCTAGACTATATGGTTGTGTTGGTTTTTCCAAAAAGAAGAAGAAGGGGTGGGGTGGAATGATGAGGGTGTTTGTACTTATGTGTTTCGTAATCTTCTTCTTCTACCATACATAAAATCACAAGTATTTCATTACCTTAGTTTTATGACAAAAAACAATGATGCTTCCTCACACTTTCCTTTTAATCCTCTGTCTTCAGTATTATATTTAATTCCAAAGTTGCGTAATCCAAATCTGAACTAGGTAGATAGATATACACACATACATATACATATTGTTGAAGCTATTAGCAAAGTACTGCTACTACTACTACTGGTGCTAAATAATACATATCCATGCCATTGATTGAGTAGGCCTTACTACCCATCAAGCGACAGATATATGGGTATAAAAAAGGAAAAAGATTTGGAGCTGCATAGCTTCATCATTGTTCAGTATTGGCACTGGGTCCCATTGTGTGCGCATCATACCGAATGGGTTTCAATTGATTGATCCTATTTAGTCACTAATTCAACCACACCAAATGCTTCCTTTCCTTTATTCTATTGCCAAAAGTGTATGTAATGTATGCGATTCTCTCTTTTATCTATATATAAAATACTCTAATTCTTATTTATATCTTTTCATTTTGCTATGGGGAATGGGGGACCATTACCCACCAATCTAAATTATGCATTGGGTAATGTAACATCTTATTAAATTTGGTTGAGACGAGTGCTCGTGGGTTTTCGGAGAATGGGACATCTTAGAAGCATGTTGGTCTTCAAAGATTTCATTGGAGATAGGTAAAGAAGAGATTGCACAAGAAATAACACTAATATGGACACCCGTCACAACAAACCTAGCTTACCAAAACATGAGGTCACAAAGGGTGCCCTTTTCATTTTCTTATACATTCTTGTCGGAAATTTTATTTCATCCCTCTTCAACACCTAATCTCAATTAACTTTACCTTATTTCAAAAGGGATGCAAACCAACACAAGCTAAAGTAGAAAAATCTACTTTAAACTTTTCTTTATTCATCAATATATAGTGTAAATTGTATATGTCTACTACTTAATTTTATTGCTGTTCATTTTATTTAAAAGTTTTTTAGTGACTACACCAAACAAACACACTTATATTATAAGTCACACTTGCCTCCAACATCATCGGTTAAATTGGATTTAATTTAGTTACAATTGACTTTCATTTATCTTAAAATTGGTAATTGAAAATTGTTTTGATATTTTAAATTTGTCATCGTCATATATATAAATAACTCTTTGATGCTTACGAGTGATGATGATGAGCAAAATACCTTATAAAAAAAGTAATTTCATTTTCTATGATTTCACAACTTTGTATATTACGCCATAAATCACCGCACATTGCTAAAAGTCTCAAAGCTTATTGATTATTTTGATTTACGAATATGAATGAATTTTTCACTCGCAAATTCTCATGTTGCGGCATTCAAATCAACACAATCATACCTAAGAATGACTAGAACATCCAAAAATCATGTATGCTAGAATCGGAATAATATCAATGTGATAATTTTGTTACAAAATTAACGATGTCAGTATAAAATGGGTGGACATTTTAAACATAAAGCAGTATTTTTTTATGATAGAAGACGTATTATTCCTATCAATAGATGAGACAATCCTTTAACCATGACATCAACATAAATAAGTGAGTCAATTCTTTAACCATAATTTAGAAAAATTGGAGGGTTCATTTATATTTATATGACAAATAATATTGTCAAACACGCAATAGAATATATGTTCTCTTCAGAAGTTGCACGAGCTCTTGAACAAGAAAAGAAGATCGGAAGGAAAAAAAATCTGAAAAGACTTTGATTGCTTAAACTTAAAGGGAACCCTTTGTCAAATGACATTTGGCCAAATATTAAAAAATGAGCACAAAAATTATTGGGACTCGTTTTTTCTATTTTTATATTTAAGATTCTTGTGGTGAGGCCAAATTTATGTAAATGCTGATGTCATCGTAATTAGAGAACTAGAAATAAAGAGGAATTTTGCATTAAATTGGTTATTTGGAAATAGAGTGATGAGTATTGTTGTATTATAGGGTGGGTAAAATGAAAAGGAAAAGGAAAAGGAAAAGGAAAAGGAAAAGAAAGGAGTGGTAGTAGAGTAATAGGGAGAAGCAGGAAGTGTAATTAAAGGGAAAAATGAAAGAAGGGTTGGATCCATCCTTGTGTGCGAAACAAAAGAAGAGATGAGAATCGAAACAGTGTTTAGTCAAAAGGAGAAGTTGTGGATATAGGATCCCATGGTGGCCAAGGGCTTGTTTCTTCCTCTATGGAAAACCTTCCATTTCCTCAATCAAAATAACTTAAACCAACTACTTTCTTACACTCTACAATTGTTAAAATAAGATTTTCCTTCATTCATCCAAAGAAAAACCAAATCTCTTTCATCCTCATCATCATTTTTACCTACAAAATCTCACCCAAAAATATTTCATTTCGTTTTTGCTCTTAATGCTCCATGGTCCATACCTTCAAACAATAGAAAATGACATACATCAATAATTGTTTACATGGAGATTTCACTTGCCAAATTTAGGTTTTTTTTTCATATGGTGTAATTTCATTTAGTGCTTTTTGAAATAAAAAAAATCATTTTAAAATTGAATAAGTGAAGAAATACGACTTCAGATTAGTCTAACATAATAAGTACAATTTCAATTTAACATAAAAATTGAAATAATACATGACAAGTATGACTTGGCCAATTTTTTTTTAAAAAAAAATCCATTCCAAAAAATATCAAATGAAATTACACTATTTAACCAAAGATAGAACACATGCCTCCTCTTCTACTTTTAAAATACTTCATATTGTTACATTCTTCCAAATATTATCAAAATATTTTGTTCATTTTAATTTTAATAGAACTAAAAATGTAATTAATCCTTCAAAATATTCATAAACTACTTTTATTTTCCATTTTTAGGATTTTTTTATTAGGTGGAAAGATATATAATGCAACTATTTGAACCACATAGGATGTGGTGTGGCATGGTAACCCTAGTCTTACAGGTTGGTTATCACATTAATTCCCAATTTAAATGAGTTTGGAGGGGACCACTGACACTTTTTTTTCATTCTTCTTTGTCTTAAATTCTGACAAGAGAATTTCTACAAAAGCCCACTTTCGTTTAGGACAAAAAGATATAGCAAAGCAACCCTAAAATGCTTGCAAATTTGTGCTTGTGCATGAGTGTCAACTACATATATAGATAAGCATATCATAATGTGGCTGTTCATTAATATAACTGAGTTTGTGATAAAGTATTCTCTAATTTTTTTCTTTTCTCTTTTGTGTAAATGCTTGTTCGTCGCTCTTAGGCTTTGCTTGTTTCCATAGATGTACTGATCATAAGGAAATAAGTGACAGAATATCATTGGTTTGGATCCAAGGTTTTGCAGGAAAGAGTAGGAGAGAATATACCTGTGAACAGTAAATATCCTCGCCCCTCAAAATGAACAGATGTAAAGAAAAAACCACATCAGCATTACTATTTATGAATTTACCCTCATTCATCTACAAGGGTTTTTAATATTAAAAAACAGTATTTTATTTATTTATATAAGATGTGATTTTTTTCTAATTTTATAGTATATAT
>Ga0123341_1003652_pt1 | contig 13266 bp, 6 predicted proteins | sample Turbeapinknodule_FD_89959 | JGI IMG/M metagenome (GOLD analysis project Ga0123341, IMG submission 89959) | Root nodule microbial communities of legume samples collected from Mexico - Turtle bean Mexico pink nodule | ecosystem: Host-associated > Plants > Roots > Nodule | place: Mexico: Nepantla... | reverse complement strand
ATTTTTAATATTATTTAATTTCAAAGTTATTTTTTATTATATATATTTATTTTTCAATTCATCCCATCAAAAATTATATACAATTTTATTTCATAGATTCATGAAAGTATCATTTTCCAAACAAGAAATTAAGGACACAAAATAACATATAGTGTTTCTCACTGTTATTCTTTCCTAAACAGCTAGATTATATATATTGCATTAATGAAAATTCAAATAATATATACATACAAGTATAATATTTTACATATAATATATTTCTCCACTGTCTCACCACTTTTATTATTTATGTTATATCTATTAACTCGTGTTTTAAATTTAGCAACGCTAAAAAATTATTTCCATTTTATGTTTTCCTTAACACTATTAGATTGGATTAACAGATTCAACAGGTAAATTTAGAATAATCAATGCAAAGAATAAGTAGTGAAAACTTTCAAATTACAACTTTCAGACTTGCATTTAACGTCACTTTGATCAAAGGCAAAATTAAGACAATCAATTGAAACAACCAAAAGGAATTTTCCTTGCTATATACATTTTTAATTTTTATGTTAATTATATTTTAAAATTAAAAAACATAGAAATAAGTTATCTAAATAGTAAAAATAGTTATACACATATTTAAATAGCGTAACACATTCCAACTATCTCACATATTTCAATTGCATAGTACGGAATGTATCATTCCCCGTTTTATTAAAATATTTAACCTTATAAGCAATTAATTTCATAATAAAAACCAGCGAGTGTGAAGCAAATATAAAAAAAAACACTAACGAAAAAAGTGGAGTGATTTTCTATCAAAACTGTTTTCATGCAATAACCTGAAAATACTTAATAAAAATAGAATTATTTTCATGAAACATGATGGTGTATTTCCCCAATGCATATAAATGAAACGAAAATGTTGATAAATAACGTGTAACTGCAAAAATAACCAAAATAATTATGTTAAAATATTAAGATAACACCAATGCAGAAAAAAGAAACAGGTGTAACATGTACAAAATAAGAAATACCAATTAAAAGGATTTAACTCCTAAATGAAGAGATACACTTAAAAATAAAGGTAACGTTAACCATCAATTAAAACATCAACCGTTAAAAGAGTTGACTAATGAATTTAACCTTTAAAAAAAAAGATAAAAGAAAATAAGGACATTTAAAATTTAAAAAAATCTCATAATAAATAAATTCAATAATTTGGTCTTCACCAAAATCCATCTTATAAAGAAACTGTCGATTGTTATACTTTCACTATAACTCCCAATGCATTTTCAAATTTGGGTTTAATTTTTTTTTAAATAAGAAAGCTATTTATTGATTCCTTAAGCAGTAGTTATGGAAAGCAATACAGCAACAAAATAAAAATAATAATGGGAAAATCTGCAACAAATTACGAAAAATGTGGTTGAAAAAAATACTTCCACCTGTGGAATGAAATTACAAAACTTTGTTGAAAGAGTGTCTGAGATAGAGTGCTTATTCTAGTTTAAGATATTCCCACAAGTTTCTCAATGCTAAAAATGGAATTATACTATTCTGCTCCAGCCGCATCCAATTCTATATATCACTAATACAATGTTTTCGTATGCAAATTCCCCGCTTCAGTCGCATGATTAAAACTTAAAAAAATGATCAGCTCCATTGGTGTTTAGCTGCCAAAAAGGGCTACAACACAGCCAACAAATTATTCAATGCTCAAAGCTTGAATTCAAATCAAAATGCATGAGAACTACAACCCGTAGCCTTTCTGATATTTCTGAATCTGGTTCAGGAAGATCCATGTCATCTGCATAACCAATTAATACAATCATATATCACAGCCATAAATCATAAAACTTATTGAACCCCTTTGAATGAAACATTTAATTCAAATACATAACAAATAAACCATAGTAAACGTGACATGAGACAGGAGAGAATATTACCATGACATGAGGAGCAATCCTAATACAATAGACAGGGAATCCAGTGTAAAATTTGAAGGGTCCTCCAGCTTTGAGGGTTTTTGCAGCACAATCAAGAGAGCCGGTGTATGGATATTTTCCATCAGCATCAGGTTGCATCTTCTGAATCTGGGTCTTGACATAGTCAAATGGTAAACTGCAAGCTGCTGCAAAAAATCCAGAAACGGAACTTGCACCTACAGAAGAACAAATGTTAGTTGGCAACAGTGAGAATAAAATCTTTGGCAGTTATTTTAACCTATGTTTCACTGTCCTACAACCAAGAGTCCTAAATTTGTATCAAAATTACAAATTGAATGCAAAAAGAAGAAACAAGAAGCAAAATATCAGCTTCGGCATTATGCAAGGGCGGCAACAGAAATGCAAGTGCCAGAATATTTGAATATGCAATCCCCCCTTTCCCAAGTATAAACATAAGAAATCATGGACACAAAGTAATGTGTATAATAAGGTGTGGATAAAGAACCAGACTCAATGTTCAAACTGACAACATCACTGTTCAGTTGAGGATCATATTTAAATACATGCAAGTTGCAACATGAATCCGCCTTAATGCATTAAAACAGGATGATACACTTCTAACCCATATAAGAAGGAAATATGGACTGAAAATGAATGAGCAAATAAGAGTGGAAGGACCAATTCAAGAAGTTGGAGAGAAGGCAAAAGAGGATTCTGATATACAGAGGACTGCTAGGAGGAAGTGATAGAAAGAGGGAAATATTGAGAATCGGTATGAGTAGGAGCAAAAGGATGGGGAAGGATCTAGGGATGAGGGTAATCTGAGAAAATTTAGGAGGGTCTGGTTAGTGGGAGAGCCCGCTGTCTAGAACCCCATCATTATTTAGTTTCTGTTTTAATTCACATCTTGTATTTCCTGTCTTCTTTCTGCTATTTCAGAATACTGGTGTTGATCTTCTTAGGATAAGAGCTACTGTCCAGTATCTATTATTACTATTAGTATTATTGTTATTATAAAGTTTTAGTCCTTAAGATAAATCACAGTTACTGCTCGTTTCTTTTACCTACCACTTTCCTTAATAGATAAATTTAAAACATAATTATTTTGAAGAGATACTCTTTGAAGTAATAAATGATTATGTATATTATTTACATTGTCTAATTAAGGATGATTTAATCTAGACATAAACTAATTAAGGATGAGATGCTAAACAAACATTTATGATTCATATTAGACCCTTCTCGGTGTTTGGGTAAATTATAGTCATCAACTAGAAGTGTTTGCCCAGATGAACATTGACGCATTAAACCTTAAATCATGTCATAAATAGTGTTTAGTTTCAAAAGGGCGAATTACTTTGGTAACAACATACAGATATGTAGCAATTGTTCTCTTTTTTATTTAGCCTGAAGAGCACAAACTTTACAAAAACATGCACTGATATTGTCTTCTAAAGCATACTAGAAGTTGACAATAAAAAACCGAGAAGAGATGTCAACAAATTCAGTTCCTAAATAATAGAAACTGAACAAGGAAACATTATGGGCTTGTTATGAAAATTGTTTCAAAAACAAGTATTTAAGAAAAATCAGAAACAGCTGGGAAATGTTTTCTCGTCCTCTTTGTTATCTTCAAGTGGGTGCTCGGGAGACAAACTTCCAGAAGATAGAAACGTGCTCGAGACACTTGCTTTTAAATGTGCTCCAAGGGGATAGACAAAATTTAGATAGCAAAAAAACTGCTCTGGTAAACATTAGTCAAGCCCCCGCCAACTATTGTATCTATTGGAAATTTTTAGGCTTATAGCGAATCAATAATAATAGTAGATTTGGAGGACGACTGTACTATATTGTAAGGTTTGACTAAATCGTTTTGTAAAGGGGTCAATGAGAGAAAGACATAGACTTATGAAACATTAACAGAAAATATTAAACAATCTGCAACGGAAATAATTTGGACAAAATCTTTAGGAAGGTGTAATTTGACCTTACTATCATGTTTTACACAAGATTATTTGCCTCATACATTCTATCACGAGATATAAAGCTAAAGCCAAAAAAATCAAATAAAATTTCATGACAATAGTAAAATGGTTTTACCTAGCACAGTAGCAGCTTCACCAAGACCAACAGAATCTCTGAAGAATTCAACACTTTGATCATAGGATGCAAGCATCCCCATGTTCAATGCCATGGCTCTTACAACAGTGGGCCCAGCACCTTTCCAGAGCGCCAAAATCCCTTCATCAGCACTAATTCGATAGAGTGCCTGGAAAGCATTTGTGTAGTTACGGCGCTGAGCAGCCGGTAAAGTTGCATCAGCTTGCATCCGAATGAGTGCCAAATCTGCTGGACTACCAACAGTTGCTCCGATAGCACCAGCCGTCAGCCCACATAGAGCTTTCTGATACAGTGGCAGGGGCTTCCCATCATTAGCCTCAATTGCTTTACTTGTCAAGATTCTAAAAATTATTAAAACCATTAAGTCAGACTCAAAGTATTTCCTTGGAAACCACAAAAGATTACATATATTTAAGCAATTAAAGCTATCATTGCATAAACAATGCACGAAATAGAAGAAAACCTTAAAAACAAAAACTAAAAATATTTTTTTTTTCATTAAGATCTGAGAGTCACAAACATAGTCACATCGACTCACTTAAACGATCCAAGACGAGCAGTGGTGTACGTAGCCTGTCTGAGTAATCCAGCAGATAGACCCTACATACAGTGATTCGTTTTAGACACAATTAGATATCATATGCAAAATCCACTTCCACAACCAGATCTATTACAGGTAAACAAGAAAAGTGAAAGAAACACAACAAACAACATTTGGCCATACTACAACCAACAAGACAAGCATACCACATTGGAATCATCACCCAAACCCAAAGCCGAAATCACCAATCGAGTAAATATCCATAATTTGATAGGATGAAAAAAATCCATCGACAACAAGAAGAACATGGGAACAAAATAAAAAACCTTATAAAAGGCAGCAACACCCTCATTCTTGAGCATGGTGGAAGTGACCTGCGCAGCCGATCCTTGCCCGAGTTGAATCCTCACCTACACCACCAAATCCATCAAACCAATCAAAACCCGTAACACATAAACAGGGATCGTACAAAAAGGCCACAGATCTGAATCCAACAACAAGAATCAGAGACACCCAGAAGACCATTCCGAGGAATCAAGTGCAAAAGGGCAGAAAGGTGAAAACTTGACGTCACCTTGATCATATCGATGGGCTGAATGACGCAGGTGGCGAGCATGCCAGCAGTTCCGCCATTGACGAAAGGCTTGATGGTAGTCCAGACGCCAGAAACAGCAGGCTTGGGCTTCTTCTCGTCTCCCATTGCTGTTGAGAAAAAAGGGGTTCAGCGAAGAAGAAGAAAAGGGAGAACGAGAAAGAAGTGCGAGAGTGGTGCTCTAAGAGCTGAATGGTTAGGTATGGAGCGTGTCCAAGAGAGAGAAACTCCACTGTTGAGTAGGGCACTTATTTATATATTGCAATTTGCAAACTTCGTTTTGGTATTTTTCCGCAACAAATGAGAGAACAACGTTTTGATAAAAATAATGTGGTATTCGTTTCTTTTTTTCTTACATTGTTAATACGTTATTAACCTTCCACTTCCCTGTAATTTACGAAACTAGTTTCCCATCAATGAAATCGATATTCTTTATTTGTTTTTTTTTTATGAAAACAAAATACATGCATAAAAATGTAAAGTTTTTTACCCTGTTGTTTAAAATTATATATTAAAATATGAATTAGGTTTTGTATCAGTATATATAAGGAGAGATGAGACTGAGGCAATGGCAATGGACAAAGAGATGAGAGTAACATAAGAGACAAAAGTAACCCGAAAAGAAAGAAAAGAGAAGAACTTAATTAAACAATGGTTTTAAAAATAATCCCCTTTTTAACTTAATTAATATACCAACAATTATTTTTATAACTATCCTTTGATGATTTTGTGAATGGTTCCCTTAATTTAATACAATTTATTAAGTTTTCAAAAATATGCAAAAATTAGTCTTTAAAATACATGATTATACTTTTTTTTGTCCTTAAAAAATATAAGTGTCATTAAAAAATTATCCATGTCTTATTTTCAAGTAAATTCATTAATCACATGTCACAATTAAAAACTGCAAATTATTTTTCAAAAAACTATAAAATAATTATGTCTTTTGAAGTTTTGAATGACTAATTTTTTCATATTTATTTTAAAAGACTACACAAATAATTTTGTTGATTTTTCTACTAAGCATGCTAATGGGTGATTAAAAAATACTTATTTTTTTACGACTAATCTCTAGTTATTATTTCTCAAAAGACTGAAAGGGATATTTAACCGTAATAAATACTGTTGACTTATACATTTAAGTGTAAACCATGCATGTCACTGTTTATAAGCCTAACTTTGACATTATAAAAGAGAAAAAAATATAGGCATAGCTTAATTTAAAGTCTATATTCAAACATTTTAACCATAAGAATGAAAGAGAATCAAATTTCTATTTGACAATTAATATACTAATATTTTAGTTATATATATAATTAAATTATTAGTGCATATAATTAAAACAAGGTTATTAAGTGATAATTTATTTGACAAAGAATGTTAAAATACAATTGTTAACGTGTCATGTTACATATTTTTTCCACAATAACTAATTCATAATACCAAAATTTGCATACTAATAATAAACAAATAAATTTATATAAAAAAAACATAATAAATTGAATTTGATACTAGGTAATATAAATACACATTTATATAGAGTATGATTCCTAGTGTTGAGTTTTGGTTGTATAATATAAAAAAATACAAATGCATAAAAAAATGCAAATTTTTGTGATGAGTATAGAAGTATTTAATATAATAGAAAGGAAAAGGAAGAGTTTGAGCTCAATTGCTTCCATTCATGTCTCAAAGTTTATGAATCCTTTTAAGGTTAATTTTGATATATAGATATGATTATTTATTCAACATGATACTTTAACACAACTTATATTAATTTCACCTGTAAACAAATTATCATTTTATATTATAATATAATATTTTATTTTAAAAATTTGTTTAAAATAATTATTTTACTGTATTAAACAAACTTTTTTCTTATCTATAACACTCTTTGTTAGTTTTCCATAATAGAAAATAGAAAAGTACAGATGTTCTATGCTGTCAGAAAATGTAAAAATCGAAAAAAATAAATACAAAATCGAGATAAAATCAATGCTGAATTTCCTTTTTAACTTGCTCACTTTCCTTTCTAACTTGTGAAGAAATACGCGAAAAAAGGGTATAAAATTAGTTGTACAAATGATATAATTTGATTATGTGTAACTGAAGCTTTATATTTTATTAATAATTATAGTTTGTAAATATATCATTAAAAGAAATATTAAAATAATAAATGAATAAAATTATTAACTTAAATTTTAATATAAAATAAAATAATCTATTTTATACATTATTATTTTAAATATATAAAAAGTTTATAATAATTTTGTGTTTAATTTATATTTTATTTTAATTTATATTTATATTTTCAAAAAATTACACTACATTTTTTAAAATTTATTTTATAAATATATTAATATATGTACTTATTCATCATAAAGTCGGAAATGTCTACACCTCGAAACGACGGTCAATATTCTACAACTAAGTTTTAATTATCATCAATGACAATCATGAGTAAAACAACTAATTTAACGAGCATTTATCTATTTATGAATCATGATGATGATCATGAAGGTCAACTTAAAAACTATTATCCAGGATCTATAAATACAAACTTTATGAGAATAAATCTTATCTTATTTAATACGTTTCTTCAAAAGGTTACGTCTTGTAAAAAAAACAATATAAAACACATTTCTTCAATTATATTGATCATACTATAAATTTTTTATTCAAATTCATTCACTTAGTCTTAATACGAAACATTCTTTCTCCTTCTTTTTCTCTTTCACTCACCCAAATTTAAACAAAAGCTTAATCTTATTCAAGCATTAGTTGCCCAATAGTTGATAATGTTGTCTACATGTTGAGTTTATAGTTATTTAAAAGTAAAAAAAAAATATAGGTTGTTGTTTTATTATGTTTCAAGTGTTTATATATCATCTTGTTACTAAAGTTTTGAAAGTAGGTAACAAATGGTGTGGGACTAAGGTGCATGAATTTGAAACATAAGATTGATCCTCATATGCATAACTCAATTCAAAATTCACAATCTACCGATTTTACTTTTTATGTGTGAGACAATAGGCTTTTAAGATTTTTTTTACCATAATTTTTATCCTATTATTTTTGCAAATTACCCTTGTTATAACACACATCTTATTAAGAACGTCACATGCTTGTTTAGAGTTTTAGACATTACTATGTATAATGATGACACTGATGAATAGAAAAAATAATTGCATGAAGATGGACATGTGATGGTGTCAACCAACAAACCAACGAGATAACACCCAACAACAAAGATATTAAATTGAACCCTCTACACCAAAAATGTGTTATATTTTCCTTTTTCTTCTTTTATATTTTTATATCTTTTCTTTTTTACTTTTTTATCTTAGATTTTGTTTTCATATAATCTAAATGGCTCCTATTTTACAAGTGAATCTTTAAGGATAATGATCTATCACCTCTTTGGAAAATATATAACTTATATTATTGTTATTTATACTACTTCAGCGAATTGTGTCATAATTATGGTGGTTTCTTTGGAATACTGCAAAGAAATGAGGATTAGGAAGAGGGAAAAAGTGAGGAAGGAGATGTCCCTCCATACTCCACGGGGAATTATAATATATTCTAACAATATAATAATTTATGTTAAAAAAATAAAATATAAAAGAAATATGATTAAAAGTGGTTGTATTTTCTTAAAGATTAGAAGAGTAAAATGAGGTATAAAAGAAGGGTATTATAGAGAATTGAGAATCGAGATTTGGGGAATCTATTATGCAATGTTGGTGGTCCACAAAAGGATGTGTGATTCCATGAAAGGTGCCAACTTGTGGAAATGGTTGTTGCTGGCGTGGATATAAAATTTGTGGAAACTCTTCCTTAGGATTTGTCCTTCAATCAACATTATCACATCCAACTTTTGTCTACTTCACACTCCTTTGTGTTTTAATGTGAAAAACTTGCTCTTTAATTAAGGACAAAAAAGACGTTACCATGTTACAACTTTTTATTCATTTGTTTAAGATTTAAATAAAGAGAGTAAAAGCTATCTTATTCAAAAGACCATTGAGATTCAATCTTCGTGTTTGGATCTACAGGGACGGGTATTGCAACTTGTAAACCGCACTTCACAGTTAACGAGGATGGCATGGCAGCATAACAATACTTTTTTACGTTTTGAATTTATATTTTTTAATGCCCATACTAATAATATTATTAACTAATTTAAAGCGAAAATTTAAGAATATTATTAAAAAGATCACATTGTTTTCCAATTTTAACTTACTGTCTAAGACTAGTTTTTAACGAAAATTGGCGTAAAAGAAGGAGAATAATTTTATATGTTTCTTTAAAAAACTGCTTAGAATAGAATCCAAACAAACGAGGCACTCCTTGTTTGGTTGCCTTTAAAGCATGGAAGCCAGAGGATCAACACACAAAAGGAATACGAATGATTATGACCATTGAGTGGGGCTGGGATAGAGTTCAACACTCTTTGTGAATAGCATAAAAACCTTTTAAAGAATTATGACCAACATATTATTCTTTCATTTTTCCAGCATGTACTTTAATATATACATACATATAATTTGTTAGAAAAAATAGCACTAAAATTATTCATCCCTATCTCGCAAGGGTAGGAAAATACTTGATACTGTAAGAAGGGTCAACAAAAGTGAAATCTGAAAGAGTTACACACACAACAAAGCCCTAGAAAAAATCCTAAGTGTGTTTGGATGGAGAATTTTAAAAGGGTAATTCATTTTTTTAAGAGGGTTTGAAATCCTTTGTGAGAAAGGCAATTTGAACTCCATAGCTACTGCGTAGAAGATTAAACGATGAGTATGCATGCTTATTTTTCTGCATAAGATTTCTAAATTTGGTTGTGCCCGATTGATTTAAGCTTCTATATGTTTGTACACACAAAGACAGTTGCTGCAAATTTTGTTTGCTTCCTTACAAAGACACAATCTTCAGGTTGACATTCATGAAGATTAAAGACGAAAATTCAAGGCCTTATCATCTATCCACGAAGGCTTCTTTGCATTGTAATAGAAAAATGCAATCATCTGAACCAGCTCATCCGCAGTTCTGAGTTCTGCAAAGGGACAAGTAACAGTGCATCATTTTAAAAGAATCTTGATACCAACCTAACAAAACTCTGGTTTACACAAAAAAAAAGTGAAAAGAGAGATTAATGGTCTCACCTTTCTCCCTGTACACAACCCTGTCACCCCGTAAAAATAAAATTTGAGGACATTCTTTAACTTTCAGAGCGTAAGCCAAATCTCTCTCGATATTGATATCTATCTTAACAGCCTATAAAAAGGAAATTCAGTATGTTCTATGGTATTAGAAAATTGTGAGGTTATCACTTGTAACATTTGTACAGTGATGAATGGCAGAAAATATAATTATATAAATCAAACAAGTAGAAGGAAGACTTTAATTGATTAAAAGTAGCATCATTATTTTTCATTTTAGGCATGCATAAATAGATGAAAATGAAGTTTTAACGCAAAAGGAAAACACCATACCCGAGGAGGCAACCGATTTTTCGCTTTCCAGTATACCTTTACTGCTTTCTCCAGCTCTTTCAAGTTTTTCCAGTTATCAGTTGCCCTGTGGATTAACAAAATCAAATGCTAATCCGAAGGTTGCATTTTCATATATTGAAATTTTAAGATACAAAAGGAAATATTTGATTGAAATAATTGTAACAAAAATTCTTTTCTAATAAATGTTGTTATGCATTCCCACACTCATGCGCGTTATCACGAGCTTCTAAATAAACGACAATTATCTCATGTGAAGAAATATCATGTTAAAAGAAGTAGGTATAGCAAACCATTTCCAGAGAAAAAAATCCTTTCAAAGAAGAAATTTCCATCCAGACAAGATAACCAAAATTATAAACTAAGAATGGATACATCCAGTTTCTCCCTTCTGAAAGAAAGTTCATTTTTACTTTCACACTTGCAGACGACGAGAAAGAAATCAAATGGCATGGTGAGAAGTTTTCTTTGGCCCCAATTCTAAAGCATATGGGAAAAAAAGTATCCAAAGTTAACAAACAAGCAAGTTGCTCCATCCCATATTTCTACACGCCGTCTTTTTTAAGAAAATATTATTTTGACAACTACAGAGTAAAAGACACCTAGAGTCCACATTTTAGCAAAAATTTACTTATTTTTCCCGTTGTAATCTAGTGCAGGATTGTCAAAGTATCAACACTTCTCTTTTTATATTGGAAATATAGGCGCTGAGCTCTAGTAGGTCTGTAAGTACTTACAAAGAAGTTAGAGAAGGATCCTAACTCACGCAAGAAGTTTGGTTCATTTTATTTTCTTGGCATGTGATGTGAGTGCTAGTTGAGAGGTTTTAACCATTTCATTAAGTATTATCAGATGTTCCATCGCTCTCTATTAGGAATTAGGAATCCAAATGTGAGTCTAACTCACGCTTGCCTAACATTTACCAGTAATTAATAATACTATTATTCTTTACTTCAGCAAATCCATGCATAGCCGCCAAAAGGAAACGCAGAACAGTGAAAATTACCTGTTATAACGTTCAAAGACAAGGACAATTAAAGGGCTGGGATGGAAAGCAAAACTCTCCCACTCCAAACAGTTAATCTCCTGCACCCAGTTATCATCAATCTCCCCTTCCCAGTCAATTTGACACCCATCCTCTCCCACCACATTCTTGATTGGATGATTCTCAAAATACTCAGAAGCTCTTACTCCCCAACCAACATCTGCATCCAATGGCCAGCTTTTACTTTCTTCCTCAATCACCATCTTCTTTCCTGTACCTTCACCACCATCTTCCTCTTTCTCATCATTATCATCGTCATTATCACCACTCTCAGTTTCAGAATTATCAACATCCCTCTCCTTCATTATATTCTCATAATTCTCCAAAGCATCATTGTTTTGTTGCTGAATCGTGGCAAATGTGTGCTCGAGCGTATCACGCACAATATCTTCCACCGCCACAGCTTCACTTCGGCGACCACGCCTTGGCTTCCTTGGAATCGTTGTGGGGAATGTCTCTGCAGAATTTTTAACATCATTGTTGGATGCCACATCTTTAGGATGGTCACTTCTGCTTCTTGCTTTAGGCCTTGCTCTTTGATTCGAACCAGCTTTAGGTTCGGGCTCAGACTCGGGTTTTGGATGAGACTTTGTAGAACCAGAGCATGAAATAGACTTTACAATGCAGCGGCTAGAGACAGGGGCGTAATGAGAAAAACTGTGAGTACATTCCAACATAGGATTCTTAATACTAAGTGATGATAATGGATGCAAAGTGGCATCACAAAAGGGTGAAAAGCGTCTAGGTGAGACAACACTTTGGATAAACACCATTTTCGTGACTTGACAACGTTGTCAATGAAAATACATCTTGAATGAAGAGTCTTTCCCTGTTCAGCAGAGTGGCACACAGGAGAAGAGTGTCAGAATCATTGCGGAGAAAATAAACAGAGTAACATTAAATTCAAAGAAATGGTTGAATTATTTTATCAAACAGTTGGTGCTCAAGAGTCAAAACACACATGATAACCCAAAATTAAGCCAACCAAGCCTTACTCTGTTTTGGGGTTCCAAACGCGGGAAAATAATTAAATTAAAGCTTAGAAATTGTGAGCAAGGGATATCCACTGTAATGAGGAAAGCTAGCTTTTTTCTCCTCCTCACTCAGTCACTTCCCGTAAACTTTTGTATATGAATGCAGAAAATGAGGAAAAGGCCCAAAAGCTACACATCAAGTTGTTTGGAACAGAGTGAATATAAATGTAAGAATATAATTGATAAAACGATAAATTAATGTTATTTTAAATTGTAAAAACGATAAAAAAAATAAAACATTTTCTTACAAATCTGACAATTAAAAAATAACTAAGATAGTATAAATTATTAATCTGAATTTTTGTGTTGCAAAATCATATATCAAAATTATATGTTTAAGTAATTTCAACATTTAAGTTTCAATAGATAATATGACTGGCACATTCAATTTCTCTTGTGATATTATTAATTGTAAATCAGATTTAGACAATTTTAATATTAAAATTTCTTTCAATAGTAATTGTTGTTAGTAATATTCTATGT
>Ga0123341_1003651_pt1 | contig 13267 bp, 13 predicted proteins | sample Turbeapinknodule_FD_89959 | JGI IMG/M metagenome (GOLD analysis project Ga0123341, IMG submission 89959) | Root nodule microbial communities of legume samples collected from Mexico - Turtle bean Mexico pink nodule | ecosystem: Host-associated > Plants > Roots > Nodule | place: Mexico: Nepantla... | reverse complement strand
CATTTTTTTATAAATGAAAAAAATGAATGCTTTCTACATAATATTTAGGTCAGTGTCATTTTGTAAAAAAATATAAGGAAGATGAATGTGATTTATCAATAACATATGTTATTAATTAAATGTGCATTGAGAAACTAGAAAAAGTGTAAATGTTTATTTCAAAACAAAAAAGTTTGAAGGACCATCAAAATAAGTTTATAAATCAACTTAAACCGTCATGAGTTCATGTTGAATAGAGTTGAGAAAATGAAATATTTTTCACAAAATAAAATATTTTACAATAAATTAAAATTTAGAACTCCAGCTACTTGAATTGAAACTTGTGTAGAAGGGACTTGACCCATCAACTCATTAAAAAAAGCACTTAATTGTCAAGATAATATTTAGTTAAAACTTTAATTTATTATGTGAAAACATAGAAGCCTGTAACAGTGCATTATACATATTATTTTGTCTAGAAACAGGTTTTCCTAGCCCAGTAACCAAAGACAATTTTCGTTCGTTGTAGTACTATGCTATGAACATCGCTAACACGACGAATTTTCAGACAAATAAAATCAAATGCAAATTCTCTATTGTATAGATCATTCTCATGAATGCAAACTACTCATCAGATCAAACTAACAAACAGAAACCATTCCTAAATTACTAATAACGACGATTATTCATAAGCACATCAAATACGATAGCAAGAACAAGGGTAAGTCATAAATTTCATATCGATTTCAACAGAAGCTTCAGACACGTCAAAAGAAGCGTCAAACCACACTAAGATATAAATAGCCTAACCATATCTCATCAAGGAAAAGTGATTTGAAATTTTCAGGGTGGGTTAAAAAAGTAATAACAAAAATGCATTTCACCATATTCCTCATACAAATTTAGGCAAGACAAGCATGTGCATCAATACCTAAATTGACAAACATATCGTACAGAATGTATGACGGTCGTTTAGATGTATTTAAGACCAGAGATATATTGTTGCCTAGAAATTAGATACTGAGCCAGGGAATATATAACTCCTAATATACCCAAGATCTTAATCTTGAGTACATCTGTACATGCAATGGGAAGCAGATTAAGAGGCAAAGTTATCCAAGGGGGTGAGTCACTTTGCTTCGTATGGCTCCACACGTACCTGTTGAAAAGTATATGACTGGGAAATGTGAGAATGAGGAGGGCCAAATTCTTCACCACAAAAATCCAGTCTGGCCCACCAATTTGAAGACCCCATCCACTGTTTCCTTGCCAAACGTCTTCCCATATGCTGTAGAGGGTAGTTAAAACAAAGTAGGCTGATATGACTACAGTCACAGGAAAATATCTATGTTTGTCCCCAAAACCAGCAACAAAATCAGAGTCCTGATTAAGCAGCAGCAGGATAGGAGCCAGGAAAAATATGGCCCTGTTTGAGCCACCAGTAAGATTAACATTCAGGACTAGACATATAGCAAAGCACAATACTGTGGCAACATTGCCGACGGCAGGCATCCAGGCTCCATCTGCAGCCATCTTCTTTATTGTAAAGGAGGGTGCTGTAGTAGCCCGACGATGCTGCATAAACCTCATTCTTGGCAGGAAACTAGCAGATGCAGTTTGACTAGCATGATTTTGTCTGCCCCCACCTGCATCAATAACCTTCTCCCGCAAAATTGACGCGAGTTTATACTTTATCTCCAAGGCTATAAGCATAAAGATTGCTGCATACAAACCTAGAAGAGATATTCGGGCACCCTCAATTGCTAGCAATGTTGTAAGCTTCTTCTCCTCCTCACCCAAAATTCCCAGCTCACTTTCTTCAAGAATATTTTTAATTCTCAGTTGGCCCTCTAAAAGATAAGTAACAGGAAAGAGAGCCACAAGTAGAGCAAATACCCAGGGCAAAACCTTTGTGCTCGTAGCAGAGGGCAGATGAGTGAAGACAACAAAAACAGAGGCACAAACCATAGTGACAACAATGAGAACATGCAGAACACCAGCCCAGAGAAAGTATTCAGCAGCAATATAAATACCAAGGGCAATCCCCATAGCAATGGAGTAAAATGTCCGTAATTCAACAATGTACTTAATGGGTATAATAGATGTAACTGATGCCAGAGTCAGCAAAATTGCAATAATAATAAGCCAAGAAGGCCAGGTAGGCTTGCCAGCTGTATACCCATAAATTGAGATATCATCAGCAGAGTGACGGGCAGTCTTGATTAGATCTGACCGGTAAGTCAATGACACAGGAAGAGGGGGCTGCATCAGAATAAAAAGCAGACCAGTTGCCACTACCAGCACTAGACATCTTTTGGCAGACTGCAAAGAAACCAAAAGTTTATGATCAATATTTAGAAATTAGAAGTAGATTAGAAAGGAAGACATGATTATTTACTTTGTCAACCACAGTTAATGTCTAATTGGTCGTGAATCAATTGACTAGCAAAAGTTTGCAAATTGCAATGAATATCATATGATCCCCACACCCAAAATAAACAATGAAAAACACAGGATTGGATAGATATGCATACCAAAACATGCGAGAAATGAATAGCAACAATTGGAACACAAGCCAATCCGGTCAACAGTATACAGAATCCCAAAATTAAACCATCTGAAGGAGACCTTCCATTCCACCACTGGAGAGCTTCAAAAATTGTTTCACGGCAAAACCATACAGACAAGCCAACTACACAGGCATGTGCATAACCTTGCCATGGTTTCATCCTAGAAGTTGTTTTTGATCTCTCCCTACAAAATCCAACAACAGTGAATTACCAAAAGTTCGACAATAAAGTCTAGAGGTGAAATATATGTAGGTTACTTAAGGTAGGATCCCCCCAAACCGACAAATTCCAGAGACTGCAAAGTTACCTGTAAAGAAGCAATGGAGGGGAAACAGCCAACAAGAGGACTGCAGAAACCCAAACAACAGACTTTGAAGAAATAAACAACATGGCTAGCTTTGAAAAATAGAGGCAAGTCAAAATCCAAACTGCTTTTCCTCCAATTCGATTATCCACAGATAGCCTTCTGACCAAAGCCAAACCCAATAAAGTTGTCATCACAACCATATAGCTAGGATACATCACCTCATCCTCAAATCCATAATAGTATATGCTAGAATAATTGAAAAATCGGTTCTCAATGTAGCACAAGAGCAGCGCATGACTTATCAGACCAGCCTCAGATAGAAAGTTTAGCTTTGAAGGCAGTAGAGCTAAACCGGGAATAGCCATAGCCAAGACAGAATTTGCTATTATGAGTTTGCAAAAAGATTTAAGGGACATCCCTGCCATCCAAATGTTTAAATCCCAGAAGTTGTGCAGAACAAACCATGTAACCATCAAGCTTCCAAGAATAACAAAAGCAAAGTATGACACTAGACTCTTCTTTTCAAAAAACCGAGCCAAATAAAAGCCAGCGACTGCAGGCAGAGGGAGGAACTGCAAATCAAAGGTTGAAATATGTCAGCAATAAAAAGAGAAAATCTACAAGGGTTAATGGAATAAAAATATTAACCACAAACATAAGCAATATTATCATTATCCTCCAAAGAAGTCAGGACACCAAAAATTGAATTCTTAAGAAAGATGCAGGCAGTTAACCAACCAATTGTTTCGTGAAGCATTATGGATTTTAGCGTATTAAGCGGTGTTTTCTGGTTTCTACATCTTAGATAGGTAGTTTAGTGGATCACCGCTATGCTAAAGAACACTATAACAATATAGTAGATTATAGAGTGGGCATTCTACCGAAGACAACAGAAATAATTAAATGTTACAAGGATTAATTATTTTAATACAAATGAAACTGAATTTTGCATTAAAATTAAACATACTAGCTTTAAATGTTATCCAAAATTATATCAATATTATCATTGTTGAGATCTCACATGGACTAGAAATATAGTCAATGTATTATAAGGCTGGGAAGTCCATTTCTCACTTATAATTAAGACTGAACTAAGGAGCTTAAACCCAGGTAACTTAGATGTTAAAACAGATTATTCCATAAAGGTTTACTTAACCTGGTCTCCACCATATTTCTGTGTGCCAGTACACCCAGACATAAAAAGATTGACCTCGAATATGTATTTGCATAAATCTGCATTTCCCATACTAAATAAAAACAATTGCACATTGCACAATATAAGCATACTCACATCAGACAAATTTATATCATGAAATAGTAATGTCAAATAAAACAATAAAACCAAAACAACCAATCAAGGTTTGCCTATCATAAAACATATAGATCAACAAGATTAAGAACCAATATGTGTGTGTGTCCAGACTGAATCTCAACTTACGATCAGATTAGGGACAAAATCAAACAATATCAACTTGATCGAACTAAATGACTAGTGGAAAAGCATTTTGGATCAGTTCTTTCTAAGGAAACACTGATTGATTTGGTTCTTGATTTGTACAAGTTTCTAACCAATATAGATCATACCAACCAAAGAGGTAACACAAAAGCAGCACCAAGCCAGCACAAACCTAACCAATTTTCCAAAGCTCACCCTCTGACCTAACTTGTCACACAACATAAATGATAAATATTTAGATGGATCCTTCTGTACATCTAATATAGTCATCTAAACATTGCAAGAAACTTAACATTTTTTAACTGAATATTTTTAAACCTCTAACCTATATATATATATATATATATAATTCAGCTCGGAGTAGATTAAAAACATGGATAAATCGAAATATATAGAAGTGATCTCGTACATTGTGCAAGACTATGAGCCTTTAAAGGGGAGATGTTAAAGAAAAACATTTGAAGCTTTAGGATTTAATAGGTCAGGATAATATTTTTGTGGAAAGATGACGGTATAGCCTATAGAAGATGCGAGTAAGAAATTTACAAGCCGTGTGAGGGGATCGTGGGGTTAGAATTGGGTCTGTTGGGGTGCTGTCTCGGTTTTGTATAATGATGTCCACAACCTACCTTTATTCAAAGGCATTCTAATTTACTATATATGTTCAACTAGAATAATACACACACAACTGCCTCATTCACTTGTCCTAATTATCACCAATTATTGTATACGCTAGCAGCACTTTCAGTGGTAAATAGTGAAATAAAGGAAAAAATATACAAAATGACAATAGTTAACTCAAATCTCTAATCTGAATTTAATGAAGCTATAAAGCTTTTACAAAAAAAAACAGGTTGGGACTTGTGAGGCTGACTTGAATCTAACTATCTGCAGTTCTACCCATTCCCTCGTATACGTGTTAGTTCCACGTTTCCATCAAGTGTGCCAAAAAGCACACGTTAAGGAAAAATTGTTTCAGGAAAATACACACTTAATTTATTTGTTACAATGGCAGGTAGCACAGGGGTTTGACCAACAAATGAATCGAACTTGAATTGTAACACTAGCTCACTCCTATTCCAAGTACCTTTACAACACTGCAAAAATCTAAAGACTGAACGGTGAATAAAATTAACAATCTCAAACTGCTTACCAGCAAGGGAAACCCCACAACAACTGCTCCAGCAGCACTGACCACAATAGCAGAAGTAGTGAACGCAACAGAGCTGAGGGCATCGGAAACCAAACCCATGGCATAAGAACCGGCAGCAGCAGACCCTCCAAGCATGGTAATAGTCACAAGAACATAATTCAGCGGCGGCGGCACCTGGATGTACCTTCCAAAGGCATGGAAAACCACCCTGACCTCCAATGCAACGACGACAAAAACCAATGCAACAGCGCCATTGACGACACGAATGCTGTGGAGCTGGTTGGGGTTGCCAGTGACCCACCAGAGCGCACCCCTGGTGGAAGCATAGAGTTGAAAGAGGAAGGGAAGGAAGAAGAGGAGGATGAGGTCACAGAAGGAAGCAGCGGAAGAAAGAAGGAGAGAGTAATGGGAGGCAATGTGGAACAAGAGAGGAACGAAGAGAAGGTTGAGAGTGTGGACGCAACTCTCCAGAGGGCCGAGGATGAAGCTGTCACGGGGAGCCTCGCCGCCGTGATACCTGGCCTCGTGTTTGGTCTTGAAGGAGGAGACGCGAGGGACGGAGAAGAGCCAGTAGAAGCAGCAGTTGAAGGCGGCGAGGTAGTAGGCGGCGTTGTTGATTCCGACGGCGGCGATGGCGGCCCAGGCGAAGAGGGAGGATGCGGAAATGGGGAGGCAGGCGAAAAGGAGACGCTCGAGGGCGACGGCAATGGAAGGGTTTTCGAGGAGGAGCCACTTGAACTGGAGAGAGGACCACACGCCGAGGAGGAAGGTGGTGTGGGCGCAGAGGAAGGAGGCGATGGCGGCGACGGCGACGGAGGAGTTGAAGGCGGCGAGGAGGGAGGAAGAGGCGGAGAGGAAGAAGGCGAGTTGGGCGAAGATGAGGGAGAACCACACGGCGAAGAAGGCGGCGGGCTTGAGGCTGAGGGCGTCGAGGATGTAGGAGATCATAAGGCCGACGACGAGAGTGGCGACGACGGAGGTGCCGCCGAGGTCGAGAAGGAACAGTGCGGATGGGACTAAGGCGATGGCGATCCGGTAGTTGTGGGCGAATGATGAGGGGATTTTGAGGGATCTGGAGGAGGAGGAGGAGACGGCGGTGGAAGTGGAGGAGATGCCATTGCCATGGAGGCGATGCGACGGCGACGGCGAAGGGTGGGAGTCGTTAGGGTTTGGGGAGGAGGAGAATGAAGGGGCGCTGTTGGATGAGGACAAAGATACGTGAGGGCGAAATGCGCGTGGTTGCAGCATTTTACAATCTCTTCTTCACTTTCTCCTCTCACCAAAACTTGATCGCTGAACAACCCAATTTCTCACTTCATTCGTTCATTCTTCTCTAACAGAGCTAGCTTCAGTAGAGTCTTTTCTCAACTCTATTTTTCCTTTGGTCAAACTCGTTGCTTCTCTTCTCCTCTCCTCTCTTCTCTTCTCTTCTCCTCTCTTCTCTTCTCTGTCTCTGCATTTCGTGGGCCTTCCTTTTCTCAAACAGGCTTTTTCTTTATTCTGTCTCTTCATTTCGTGGGCCTTCCTTTTCTCAAAGTCTTTTTCCTCCTACACCCCCTCTTATGCATCTTCCTCTCAAAGAGTGCAACAATGGTAGAGAACAAATGTGTAATTGGAGGTGCATCAGTAACAATTGTGTGGTGCAATGAGGGTGAATATTTTAATCTTTTTGTTGTTGGTAAGAAGATGCAGGTAGTAATCACAGGGGTGCAAGTAGAAATAGTATTTTCATTTCTTATTCGGCAATTGCTTCCTGCACCACATCACTGCACCCAATTCCATTCGAAAAGACGAAAATGCCCTTACTTTCTTATTTTTTGTATTGTGGATTTTCTTATCCGAAATGGGCTTTTGATTTTTTTTCTGAATTTTTATTTCTGGAACACAAAAAGCTCTTCCGGTTCTACTTTTCTGGAATGTATTATTTTCAATTCTAGATTTTCATTTCTGAAATAAAGGGTATTTTTTATAATTTTAAAATTTTGTTGGATGCAGGTTAAAAATATTGGGTGTAGGAAGAATTTGCCTTCTTATTCCCACTCACCCTTTCTTTCATTAAAATATTCTCACAATTGCTCTTCACACCCCATCATTTCTTCTTTCGCCTTCCCATTATAATGCAATAACCTAATCGTTTTTGAAAATTCTTATACTTTTCGTAAATTGATTACACGTCACATTCTGAAAAAAAAAACTGAAATGAGAATTCCAAAATACGCTTTAGAATGCATAATTAAAAGTTATTTTTTAACCGTTCATTTGCAAAACCGCATAATAAGATTTATTATCATGAAATAAAAAATTTCAAAATACCTCAATTTATTCTAAAATGTTCTCTCTGAAAATTTGCTATAACTTTTTCAAAATACATTGTTTCTAAAATATCTCTGCAATATTTAATTGGAAAACTTTTTAATACACTACAGATAACATTTATCAGAACGTGAAAACTCTAAAAGCTCGTTTTTATCAATCCACTTTAATGGGAAGGTGAAGTAAACAACTGTTGAGGTGCCAAAAGAAAAGGCCGAAAATTATTCAAGTATCATTTCATTTTCTTAAGAACACATCATTAGAGGCCTATAGTGTGGTTTTGTACAAAAAGAATAATGTTTTTTTCCTGTATCTTTACATTTTTCCTTTCTGCACCTCTATATTCTTCAAAATACTCAAATTACTCTTGACACTTACACTTTTGGTTGATTTCAGAATACGGGGTATTCCATAAAGAAAAGATGTTCCCAAAATATAAATTTCACAAGACAAAAAAAAACTATTCCAAAATTCTGGAACACAATTTTTCACTTCTGAAATGATAAATCCAGAATTTATAAAATGTATTTCAGAAAGTATGTTCCAAAAACATTCTGAAAAAAATAATTCAGAAGTCATTTTTAACAGGAATAAAATAGATTACCGTGAATTTGGGCTCAAAGAAATGGTGGGGGTGCAGGAAGAAATTTGTTCGGGTGCTACACAAAAAAAAAAACTATAAAGTAGATTTGTATGAATTTGGGCTCAAAGAAATGGCGTCATGTCCTTTCTAGTAATACTCGTGTTCTATTTCTGCTATTTCCCACCTGTTTTTTTGTTCTTGCATTCTACAACAATTTAAGCGCGTTTTTTGTGAACATACAGTACATAACCTGATTAATACTACATGTGCAATTGTACTCATTGAGAGTTTTAATTTCAACCTTAATTTTCCCCAATAATCGATATTTAAGCTTATATAAATGAAATAGAGAAGCTACAGTACAATGTGCATAAAAATTACAGAGAAGTAACTTGTAGTAATGAGTCCACTTTGTGTCAGACAGTGGAACCAAACACGCAACAAGTTGTCACAAGTTGACAGGCACAGTGAGTTACGTTAGAAAGTGTTGGGAAAATCAGAATAAAATCTTCCTCGTTGGTGTAATGGAAGGGACAATCTAATTTCATCCCGTTAGTTTCTTGATCAACATGTTGAATCAGATTCAAACTCTGATATCACTATTGAAAAAATCAGAATAAATTCACCTTTTGTGGTGGAGATACAAAATGGACACTACTATAGGTTGTATTATTTTTTCTTTTATTCTATTTTTTTATATGCTTATTTTTTCAGCAAATGTTTACTAAAAGAAGAATTTGTTCTGACTTTTCTGATTAGAAGAGAAAGAACATGAGTGGGTTATGTTTGTGCAAACTTAAAACCTAATTACATTAGAGCTTGACGAGGAGGTTTCCTAGGAGGACAAGATATGGTCCTTTGTTGTTGTCGGCATCGTATAATTTCGTAGAAACTGTGATGCCTGCGCTTTCACATACGAAGCTTAATTAAGTTCCATGATAATGACCGATGGGACGGGTGGTTCCCCTTCAATGCCAATGCAGCCACCCGTTACGCGCATTTACGCTGTGCAACACCACTTCTGCACGAATCATTATCACCGTCATTAATATCCAAGATTATTTTGCGTACAATTCACTCCACCACTTCATTTTTTCAATACTGCTATTCTGACCTTTTCAAATTACAAGGTTACACACTTTTGTTATCATTCAGTCCAATTTAACGTTCATAACTTCTTAACAACTCAATCTCTCCTAATTATTGCACACAAATGCATAAGTCTTTTTTGTATGTGACACTTTTCAACACAGTTCAAACATCTTATAATGCTAAAACGCGTACAGACACCATAACACATTCTTCCCATCTATTCATAAATCGGCGTAATTGGTGTAGTTATTGGTGTAGTAGTAATTGGCGTAATTGTAACGCTGGATCTTTACTCTGAGTTTTAGTACGGAAAATGTTCACATAGCACCACCAAGCTGCCACACTCACGATGCAACACCCCAGCTTAGTTCATGATCAATTTTGCAAAGAATTAATGTAGAAGACTTTTTTTTGCTGAAATTTCAGGGATTTTATTTGTAATTGAATAATAAACCTGAAATCTTAGGACAGGATTCTAGGAGAGAGAATATCTTTTATTTCTGAGTCAGTTTTTCAGTACTTATTTGGTCATAGGGAAGGTTTGGAACTCTATAAATACGATGAATCCCATAGGGTGGAGGACTGAATCATTATGGCTGAAAATGGCTTAAGTTTCTAAACTAGAACAGATTTAAAAAAATTCCAATCTCCAACCAAAGTCTAAATAACTGAACTGTGATGTGCAACTACCACAAACTAAACGATGATCAAGTCACAACAAAAACATTTATAGGGCTGTGTGTATAATGTTAATAATACTAAACAAATGATGACCCCTGACCTTTTCTAAGGTACTCCATCTCTTCACTACTCGATAAGGTAGGTCCCTAATCAACGGGGCTATTTTTGCTGGGTGGGATTTCAGCTACTGAAACTTGGGTTGAATACTTCTTAATTCTCAGAGAAATAAGTACACTAGACAAAATACCAACTACAGGAAAAAAGTAGGACCAAATTTGAGATTTCTCAGAGCCAGAGGCCGTAGCGACAGCAGCACCAGCAAGGCTTCCAATAGATGTATTCTGCAAGATCATGGGAAGACATCCAATGGCGGTAGGAAGAATAAAATCCAAAAGGAACCGAACTTCAGTAGCCGCCAAGGTATAGTTAATAACATAAGAGGGCATAGGTGAGAACCGAGCAAGAAGAACAAATTTCCAACCATCTCGCTCAACTCCTGTAGAGATCATGTGAAAATATCTGTTTCTTTTGGCCCACTCCATTGCTGAGCTTGAACTCCTGAATACCAACCTGAAAGAACCCAAAATTAAGCAGAGAGAAACACCCCAGAAATTACATGCAAGCTTAAGTTCGCACATGCAATCAAATCAACAATGCGACATTAACACCCGGATATCATTGTTACTACTAACTAGACAAGTTAAACTATAATAGTATTCGCATAAAAGCCTCCTTCACTAAACCTATGAATAAGATTTTATTGTTGACTTGTATATACACTGACAACTGTTCTCGGCAGTCGGTGGTAAAGTCAAATATGCAAAAACTAAAATGGCAATGATTTTCTTGAATTTCTATTCTGATAAAGCTATAAAGAAGAATTTTCAACAAGTTTTAAGGCCAACTTGAATTACTCGATCTACTATTTTTCCCATTCCCAAGGACATAAATTAGGTCCACCTACTTGAAACTGAGGCGAAGATACAAGTTAAGTAAACATAGACACGGTTTCAAGAAAATTCACAATTGTTTTCGTACAATGACAGCACCGCTTTTGAACACATAACCCCTACAAACTAATCAAGGACAACGAACCAATCCATATTCTCTATTCACAAAAGTAGTATTGCCAGTTACTTCCTCCTTAACATGAGTTAACAAGTTAGCAAATGTTCATAATTACGAGTGTTATCAACATAGTACCCCAACACAATTTCTGCTAATTAAAATTTGTTAAAAACTACAAAATAATTAGTGATGTTCGTTAAATATGAAGGGGGACCCATAAAATTTTATTATTTTCGATAGATTTCAGGTCATAGTAGCAAGAAGTGTATTAAAAGGGTCGAGTTCCAAACTGTGCCATTGTTTCTCTAATTATTTTTGGCTCACTTATAGAAGGGTAAAATTTTATTGCAATGCAAAGCGAAAAATAATCAAAAAGACTAAAGAGGAGAATATAACCTCTGCAAAGAAAACAAAAAGATAAAACAAAAACAAGTCAGCACAAAAACATATTCCAATTGCTTAGAATATTTTCCTAAAAGATTCCCACAATAAAAGACATGAAGCTTAACATAAACAGGAAAACACCAAATAGACAACGATACTAAAGTTCGTGGCACTCCTTTTCCATAGACAAAAGGAAATCCAAATTCCAATTAAATTCTTTAGAGCCATCCAAAAGACAAGATTGAAGAGGAACAAGGTGTTAAAAAACAGTCCACAACCACAATACCTAGATCTTTCTATGTCTGAAACCAAAGGCCACGTTTATCCTTAATTTCCACAAAACAAAAGATCGCAGTCACACTTTAAAATCTCAATGAGGACTAACAGCAGAGGATAATTCATTGTTCAAATTGCTCGGATCAATCAGATAGTTTCCATAAATTGCGGTAACTGATTAAAAACCTAAACACGAGCTATTCAGTTTTAAATGCAGCCAGAAAAATAACAGAAATTCGGATAATTAGTTCGATCAACCACAACTAGTGTCCCTACGCCAAAATCAACCATCAATTAAACGTTTCTTCATAACGAATTGACAATTAACAAGCTAAAATCACACGGAAAGCAAAGTCAACGACTACAGTAGTTCTAATTTCGAAAAAACTGAGTGAAGAAACGTGAAGAAGAGGTATAAACCTGCCAATGGAGAAGGAGAGTGAGGCGGCGAGGATTTTGGCGGAGAAGACGCATAAGACGGAAGGTAAAAAGCCGAAGAGAAGAGGAGCGGCGGTTTCGAAGAAGATTGCGGAGGGCAAACAGAGGGAGATGGAGATCGTGTGGAGCGACACGTAGAGAGGGATCGCCCAAATCCCTAACTTCTCCGACCATTCTCTGGCCAACCTGAAAGACGCCTCCCTGTCCCATCCACCGCCTTGCCAACCTCTCCACACCGCCACCGCCACCGCCAGCACGGCCACTATCCACCACCAACCCCGCCACATTGTTGCCGCGATTTCGTTTCTCAACGAACACACCCACACGCCGCCACTGGAGTTAAACCTTATTGGGTTGTTTGTTACTATTATTTAATACTGTTAAATATTATCGATATGAAAGATGTCAGTTTTGTCTATTCTATTTTTAAAACGCTGGCGTTTTCCCCACTGTAATTTTCATAACATAACTTATCAATATATTATTAAAAGGTAGATTGGTTTTCGTTTTCTATTTGTTTTTATGTTAATGTTTTTGTCATTTTCCCTCAAGTTGATACGGTAGGAAAGGCAATGCAAGCACCTCACTTTACAAGAAAAAGTGCTGGGTGGATTCAGTATTTTAATTTATTAGTTTGTTTAAAATCATTTTATATAACTTACAATTGGTATAAAATGTTAACATCACTATTTACTAAGCACATAAATTCATAGAAGATGGACACAAATATACGTATCATATCTACGATATTACGATGTAAGAGAGAAAAACATTTGGACACAAATTTATATATTATATAATTATAAATTATATAAATTGATAATAAAGTTTTAGTATTTTTAAATTTTTTAGCAGAAAGATATTTTTTATGACGGATTCAAAAAAATTTGTTCCTTATTTTTATAATCATACTACAAATTTATACCATAAATTTAAATTTTAGAAAATAAATGTATTTTTTCTTTTT
>Ga0123341_1003650_pt1 | contig 13269 bp, 9 predicted proteins | sample Turbeapinknodule_FD_89959 | JGI IMG/M metagenome (GOLD analysis project Ga0123341, IMG submission 89959) | Root nodule microbial communities of legume samples collected from Mexico - Turtle bean Mexico pink nodule | ecosystem: Host-associated > Plants > Roots > Nodule | place: Mexico: Nepantla... | reverse complement strand
CCAACTTTGATAGCAAAAATCCACCTGCAACCAACAACAGATTTCCTAGATGGTAAAGGAACAAGTTCCCAAGTTCCATTATTCTGAAGCGCATTCATTTCATCAAGCATGGCCTGACGCCAATCAGGATGAGCTAAGGAATCACCTACATATTTTGGAATGAATACAGACGAAATAGATGAAAGGCAAGAGTAAAAGAGTTGAGATAGTATAATGTGGAGAGGGATTACGAGTAGAACGTATACCTTTACGGATAGCAATAGGAAGATCAGGTTCAACTGTTGGAGCCGGAGGGGGATGAGGTCTTGGCACTAGAAGAAAGTCATCTGATGGACGATGAGACGGTTGACGACGACTATACACCTGAAGAGTTGGTGGCGGTGGTGAATCTTTAGGTGCACTAGGTACAACAAGAGGAATATTAACTTGATTAGATGAAGAAATAGAAGGAGAAGGACAAGACTTAAAGTAAAGGGAAGATTCACTAAAGGTGACATCCGCTGAAATAAAATAACGGTTTAGAGAAGGTGAGAAACATCTATATCCTTTTTGTGATCTAGTGAACCCAAAAAAGACACATTTGTGTGACTTAAGAGATAATTTATCAAGACCAGGACTAAAATTATGAACAAAGCATGTGGACTCAAAAACTTTGGGAGGTAAAGAGTGGAGAGGGTCATGTGGAAAAAAATAGAATGAGGAATTTTGTTATCTAAAACTGAAGATGGCATGCGATTAATGAGATAACATGCACTAAGAATAACATCACCTTGAAAACGCCGAGGAAAATCACAATGGATTAAAATAGTACGAGTTGTTTCAACAAGATGTCTATTCTTGCGCTTAGCTACCCCATTTTGTTGAGGTATATAAGCACATGAAGTTTGATGAAGAATACCATGAGAAGCCATAAAATTTTTAAAAGAATGAGAAAGATACTCATGTCCATTATCACTGTGCAAAATGCGAATGGAAATTCCAAATTGATTTTTAATTTCATTGTAAAATATTTGAAATATTGAAAACAACTCAGAACAGTTTTTCATTAAAAACACCCAAGTACATATGGAATAATCATCAATAAAAGTAACAAAATACTGAAATCATAAATTAGACTTAATACGACTTGGTCCTCAAATGTCACAGTGAACTAAGGCAAAAGGAGATGAAGCACGTTGTGAGACACTACTAGGAAAAGAACTATGAATGTGTTTCTCTAACTGACACGACTTACACGATAAACTAGACACATCAGACAAACTTGGAACAAGCTGCTACATCTTGACAAGACTAGGATGACCCAACCGAGCATGAATGGGAGATGGAGAATCCATAATAGCACCAACATGTGCAAAGATCTGTAGTTGATAAAGTCCATGAGACTCACATCCGGTGCCAATCATGCGTCCCGAACTCCGGTCCTGTAAAGAAACAGAATCTTTGGTAAAAGAAATAACACAATCAAGGGAACGAGTGAGACGACTAATGGATAATAAGTTAAATGGAGACCCAGGGACATAAAGAACATTACCAATAGAAAAAGAAGGAAAAAGGTTAATAGTACTATTAAAGGAAAAGAAAGAATAGGGTAAATCCCTTGTGTATATTGAACACATAGAGTTATGTTTATATAGGAAAAGAAACATATGGGCTAAGTCCATTACATAAATATGAAATATCTAACAATATCTATAATATCTCATAATATCAAATAATATCTAATTATATCTAACACTCCCCCTCAAGCTGGTGCATATAATCATATGTACCCTGCTTGTTACAAATGTAATCAATCCTAGGCCCTCGTAACGGTTTAGTAAAAATATCTGTTAATTAATGAGACAACATATCTAAAACCAAAAGATGAGACATGACTTGGCTCCAAATATTAGAATGGATGATAGCAGAATTACGTCTTGATTTAGATTGCTTAGGAAAAGATCTAACATGACTCGTATTCTAATGTTTGAAGTCTACTAAGTTTAGGGACCATTTTCTTTAATTTTGACAAGTAAAGATTACCCAAGCGTTCATGTAAACATTTAGGAGATGGGGATCCAAAACAAGAGACAAATGAACTAGTTCCAAACTAGTATATAAGCCTCTAGATTTATGTCCTTCTCCAATCAGTCTCCGTACCATGTTTCTATGTAACAAAAGAATTGACATCAAAGGTTGATTGACTTAAAAAGGTAAGAAAGGACAAGTAGGAAGAAAAAGAACAAATTTTAGATTCAAGGAAGGATAAAGGGAAACTTTACTAACCCTTTTCAAGGTAACTTTAAAACCACTGGTTAAGGTTATGAAAGGAGGATTTTTGGAAAAAAAAAGAGATGAGAACAAAGAGGTGTTACCAGAAATGTGATAAGAAGTGCCTAAGCCTAAGTCAATTATTCATTGACTTTGACTTTCCCTAGATTGTGAGATGCAAGTTGTTGACAAGTTAGGATTTGTAGATTATTGTGCCAAGTTATTAGAGTTCAATCTCAAATATTCTTGGTATTCTTCACTAGAGAATTTGGGTTCAGCAGCTTTAGCTTTAGAGATATTGATTGTCTTGTCAGGAAAGCCTTGCAAAGAGAAATAATTCTCTTAGATGTGACCCATTCTCTTATAGTATATGCATTGAGGATGTCCCCTATGATCACATCCTCCTCTAGTATTGTGTCCTCCTCTTCCACATGTAGAAACCATGACAGAAGATTCCACAGGTTATTGAACATTCCTGCTTTAAAAGTTGGAGCCCAAAGGGTTTGTCAAGATTTCCATGGATGGGACTTTCAACCAAGCTGGTAATGGAGAACCAAAGGTCGGAACAGGGAGGTGGAGTTCCGACAAGTGTTGTGGAGAAGGTGCAACGTCACTTCGGTGAAAGGAAGGTGGATTGTGAACGTTGCGTGCGTAGCAGCAGTGAACAAGGAGCATGCGTGTGTGGGGGTTGATTCAGCTTTCAGAACAAACAAGGTTGTGTGTCACTTTGACATATGCTCCAAGTCTGGGGATTATCATAGAAAACTGTGTAGAAGTTGGCGGTGGATGGTGGACGATGGTGGAGACTTCTCCGAACAAGACTACAACCAGTAGAGTGGGATTGATCTGCTCTAATACCAACTCAAAAGAGACTATATTTATTTATAGTTTTCTAATACAATGTGTAGAAGGAAGAGTATAATCAAAAGACAGAACTAGAGTCCTAGGTATAGTGATAGGCATAGCTCATAGCAATTTTCCCACACAAACTATTTAAGACCTAATCTAACAAGTCTAAATATCTATGTATGGGTGGTCTCCATTTGCTCCAAATGTTGAATCCTCTACACTTATGCTGAGTAAACTTTATATAGGATACTAATTTTTACTAATTCAAGTGTCATATCATGATAATGATCATCATACTAAAACGAAGATAAATTTGACATCTATATGTGTCTGTGATTCCTAAATAGCAATCATTTTGCATTCTTTTAAGGATTATTTACATGATAAAGAACTGTGCAACAAAGTAGTTGGAAATGTTTTTTTTTCCTCTCGCACAAATATAACTTCTATTGCAAAGAATTTTGTACTTCTAACTAAACTAAACTGGTTTCTGTCTGTGTGGCTCTAACTATATGAATTCTTAAATATTGTTTCTCATGCTTTCTTTTCTTTAATCAGGCTATCAGCACCATTTGCTAAAATATAGATGCGGTATAGATGGCAGAATCTAAAGTACTGTGACCATTATTTGTAGTGCATGCTTCTGTGCTATGAATGTGGTGCTTTTTCCATTTTTAAGATTTTAATTTTATTTTCAGCTGTCAAGTCCATTATCTAGGGGATCAGTTAGTGTTGAGGCTCGAAATGGGGGAAGGTACAATTTTACTTTACATTATATATATGTTGCAGTTCTATTTTGTTTTTAAGCTTGTGAATACTGGCTTCATTCTCATTGTATTGAAAAACTGTAATGACATCAGCACCACTGCAAGAGCTCGTTCTATGGATGTTCTTCCTTCATCTTTGGTGACAGATAAGAATGATGGCAATTTTGCTTTAGTTAAATCCGGTTCTGGGAAAGTTAAGACTACCCCTGCCGGTGAATATCTTACTGCAGCCCTGAATGAATTTAATCCTGATCAGTATGAAGGAGTTGCTGCCATTTCTGATGGTGCAAACAAGCTTCTGATGCTGGTATGGATCTTGAATGTTTAGGTTCAGTTTATACTTTAGTGAAAGCAGATAAATTGAAGTTATGTGCAAAATTGTTCTTTATTTCTATATAAAGTACCTTTTCATACGAATGTTGCTATGCTCATCACACTTCTAAACTTGAAAGCTTGTATACTCTTACCTCTTCTGCTTGAGTTGCTGCCAAAATGCAGGCATGAGACGATGCTTGCTATTAGTTCAGTTTGAAAATGTGTGGAACTTATTAGTGATAGTATTCTTATGGTTACCAGACAATTTGTGTGGCAACATATTACCAGAGAGGAGAAAAATTGCATTGTTTGGGACTTGAAATATCCTCCTGTAAAAGAAAAATACAATAATATCAGATTTAGTTGCTATAAATGCCAAAATTTGTCCAATTTCTTTGAAATAAATCATTTGCGGGCCTTCTTCTGATTGCTAAGCTTCTAAATAGTTGGATCATGACATGCTACCAGGGCTTAAGTTCATATGGGTGGGTTGTCCAGGGTTTGTTCCTTTCTGCCCCTTGTAGAAAGATTTACAGAAATTATGTTATGAGCACACACATGGTTCTCTATTTATTGGGAATAGTAATGATATAATAGAAGGAAACAAAATAAATATAAAACTTAATCCCTAAAATATAGGCTATACAATATTTTCCTACATACTCAATTATTAAGAAGTGGACTTTAATTATCAAGAAGTGTACTTTAGACCTAACTCAACCTTACAAAACCGGCTCATAAAGTGAGGTTTACATCCACTTATATATAAGAAATGTCCATATATCTGGTTGATGCGGAATTTTCAACAGCAATCATATCTTTGACTTGTGTAAGGTAGGGTGTGCTTGTGAGTATCCACACTTCAAGACCAAGTGATCTTGCATTACAGGGCATGTTATATATAAACCACTCTAAAAGCTTAATCCTGCAAAATGGAGTTTTACCATCATTGTTCTTAATGGCCACAGGTTCTGGCTGCTGTCATCAAAGCTGGTGCCTCAAGAGAACATGAAATACTTGCTGAAATTAGAGATGCTGTTTTTTCATTTATTCGAAAAATGGAACCAAGGCGAGTATTGGATACCATGCTTGTTTCCCGTGTTAGAATCTTGTATATAAGATCTTTGCTTGCCAGATCCCCAGAGTTGCAATCCATTAAGGTAGAGTGTTTTTCTTCTTATGACTTGTTAATGCATACTTAGTGATGTGCTATTGTATTTTCCAATTGTACCTTTCTAATTTAGTAAATCTTGCACTCTTGATTGAAAGGTATTGCCAGTTGAGTGCTTTCTTGAAAAGGCCAACACTGGACCCAGTAGAAGTTCCAGCCGAGCAAGCAGTCCTGGTAGATCTTCTGTGCAATATGTTGATGAGCAGATCCAGGGATTTAAAGTGAATATAAAGCCAGAAAAGAAATCCAAATTTTCATCTGTTGTGTTGAAGATACGTGGGATTGATGAGGTAATGATATTATCCTTTAATCATTCTGGTTAGATTTGCTAGAAAATTATTGAGCGGGATTTTGTTTTCCTTGTCTTTCTTTTGTTTGAATTTTGAATATCATAAATAATATGCTATTTCTTGGTGATCCTGTCTCCTATTTTTACCTATGTTGATTAGAATATGCATGTGTGTCACCTTGTTTTATATTTTTGAATAAACCGTGTAGGAAACCTGGAGACAGCAGGTAACTGGGGGAAAGCTTAGGGAAATCAGTGAGGAAGCAAAAAGTTTTGCAATTGGAAACAAGGCTCTTGCTGCTCTCTTTGTACATACTCCAGCTGGAGAGCTGCAGCGCCAAATTAGGTCCTGGCTTGCTGAGAAGTTTGATTTTCTATCTGTTATGGGAAATGATTCACCAGGGGGAACAACTGGTCAGTTGGAGCTTATTTCAACTGCAATTATGGATGGTTGGATGGCTGGACTTGGCAGTGCTCAGTCTCCCCAAACTGATGCCCTTGGCCAACTTCTATTTGAATATTCAAGACGTGTCTATACTTCTCAACTGCAGCACTTAAAGGTATATTTCATCTTAAATCTGTCTAGAATGATTATTCTAAATGGATACTATTTGATGTTCTTGATTACTGGAAAAAAGCCCTGTTCAACTTGTGACTGTTCGAGAGAGGTGGCACTGTTACTAGTTAAGTGAATTGTGTTTGACGTATTTGTAAACATGCTAGACTTTGGCTACTTATTTACATTGGCATTGTTATTGGATAAAGTGTTTCTCTTTACTTCACTTTGGTATTTAGCCAATGTTTACTCTAAATGAGTGTTTTTATTGGATGCACAAAGATATTGTCCCTTAGTAAGGTTTACTTAGATGAAACACTTTCTTCTAGGCATGTATTTTGTTGTTTACTTTTTTAGAGGATATCATGTCTCTGTCATAGGAAATTGGACTAGATCATAATACATTATGTATATGTTCTCACTATTCTACAGCAGATATCAATGAGGTATTATCTTCAAGAGATACAGAATAACAGAGAAATGTAGGAAACTGAACTAGGAAAATAGAAAGATTACCCACACTTTGGAGAAGTGTGGTTTTCTGACACAAATCCTTGACTCTTTAATTTTCCTGTTTACTCTCTTTCCCATATTTTCCATGCTGACTACACTATTTTGTCTATCCTTCTTGAGACCCATGCCATGTAGGATGTTAATTGTTCTCCTTTCTATTCATGCTTGCTTTGGAATCTGATCCCATGTTGCTCATCCAACATCTTCCTATAACATGTTGTTTCCATCCATTATACTTGTTTGTCTTCCCTTTCCTCTTTGTCAGTTCTTGAAGCTACACATGATGCCTTAGCCCACTTTAGATGGAGACAGGCCATGTTTGATGAACTGTGCGCTCTTCAGAACAACAATACTTGGGATTTTGTTCCTTTTTCATCCTAGGAAATCTATTGTTGGTTGTCGATGAAATTTCACATTCAAAGTTAGCTCTAATGGTACTATTGACCATCTCAAAGCTCGTTTAGTGCTAAATATTATATTCAAATCTTTGGGCTAGACTATGGTGACACCTTTTCTTTGATCACCAAGATGTCCTCTTTCAAATTATTCTTAGCCATGGTTGCTCTTCAACATTGATCCCTCCATCAATTGGATGTAAAAATTGTCTTCCTACATGGTGATTTGTTGAAGGGAATTTATATTGAAGAACCTCCTGGTTGTTGCTTAAGGGGAGTCTTCCCGCTTGGTATGTCGTCTCCAGGAATCTTATATCGTCTTAAATAGTCTCCCAAGGCATGGTTTGGTAGATTCAATGCAATTGTCCAACAATTTGATGACTCAGTGAGACTAATCATTCTATGTTTTATCATCACTCAAGGATGTAGTGCGTCTACCTTGTATGAATGGTTAACTCCAATAGTCAGTTGGCGGATGTCTTCACGTATCATGTAGGGTCCTAGAAATGATTATATTTGTAAAGTTTGGTGTATACGATTTATATGCACTAGTTTGAGGAGTGCAAAATGTATGTTCAATATGTGGGCTTGGGCCCATCTCTTTGTAAAGTATTGTAGAGTCTTTATGTAATATGTTCCTTTGTTGTGCCCAAAACACACAAATTCATTCATATGAATATCCATCTTATATTCTTGCAATTACCATATATGGCCAGTAACATTTGTGGGGTTTTCTTGATTGGGGTTTTAGTTGTTTGAACCCATCATGAACCAAAAAATGAGAGAAACTTGTTTGACTAATTTTCTTATACATGTTAAATTATATTTTGATGTTGTTTCATTTTAGAATAATTTATCTTGGTTATATAACTGAACTTGTTTAGATAGGTTAAGTAGTCTTTCCTAAAAAGCTGTTTTTCTTATTAGCATTAATTGCCTTGATATATCATTTTTTCTTTCTTGTACTCTTGGTATTCTTGATGTAATTTTCCTCTATAAATAACAAGGATCAACTAAGAGATAATCAATCTCTTAAACTCTTTTTCATATTTTCAGTCTTAAGTCCTAACATTGACTTATCAGGATATTGCTAGTACATTGGCAACAGAAGAGGCTGAAGATGCAACACAAGTGGCCAAGTTGCGTTCAGCACTAGAATCTGTTGATCACAAAAGAAGAAAGGTAATTTATTTCACACTTGAGATGGAGCAAAAGATTTTTGGAATTGCCTGTGTTAATCCCTAAACCCTAAAAATGAATGCCTATTTATGATATCCTGGCAATTATTTTCAGATTTTGCAACAAATGAGAAGTGATGTAGCTTTACTGACCTTGGAAAATGGTGGTTCACCTGTTCAAAATCCTTCTACTGCCGCTGAGGATGCAAGATTAGCATCTCTTATTTCACTTGATAGAATATTGAAGCAAGTCAAGGTTTCTTTTTTCTTATTGAAATCTGTTTTCCAAACTTTAGTATTCTACTAGGAAATACTCAATAACTTGTGGTATAATTTGAACAGGATATAACTAGACTTTCTACTGTGAACATCATCGAGAAAAGTAAGAAGAGAACGGTGCTGGGTTCTCTTGATAAACTGACAGAACAAATGCCTTCGCTTCTTGAAATTGATCATCCATGTGCTCAGAGGTGCATTGCAGATGCTCGCAGAGTGGTTGAGGTAAGCAAATTGATGCTCTATATGGCTTGATTGTATCTTGAGTTGTGAAGGAATCAGATTGTGCTTTAAACTGTGTTTGCATACTCAGTTTCGACTAAAATCACAACTTTTGCTCTGGGAAAAAAACACATCTCTCATCATAATCACAGGAACATTGCCATTGGGTAGATGAGTGGGGGGAGTTACCGTCTTCTAAACATTACCATTTATGTACTGTGTCGTATACTTTTTAAAAGGCGTCTCTCTTTTTTATGCTTCCCAAGATTTATCTGGTTTTTCTGTATTTGACTATTTTATCATTTTTTTTTAAATTATTGTTAACTAAATTTGTGTTATCAACCCAGTTATATACTTAAGAAATGCTGTACCCAAAAGAAAAAGGAAAAGTAAGGTATAAAAGGATGAAAACAAGTTGAAATTAATGCTTTTCTATCTCGGCATTTCTGGTAAAATTGGGTCTATGTCCGACCATTGTTGAGTTTTGGGATTCCTAAACCCTCTTTTATGATGCAGTCAATTCCTGAAGAAGATGACCGCATCCAAAACCTGTCACATTCTCGTAAGCCATCTACTGATACAGGCTCTGGATCTGGAACTGATGTGGCACAATGGAACGTCCTTCAATTCAATACGGGTAATACCTCTTCATTTATAATAAAATGTGGAGCAAACTCAAATTCAGAACTAATCATTAAAGCCGAGGCCAGAGTTCAGGAACCTAAAGGGGGTGAGATTATGAGGGTAGCCCCAAGGCCGTCCATTTTGGAAAATATGAGCTTGGAGGAAATGAAACAAGTATTTGCTGAACTACCCGAGGCTCTAAGATTGCTTGCCCTAGCAAGGACTGCAGATGGAACTCGAGCACGATATTCTAGATTATATAGGACCTTGGCTATGAAGGTTCCATCACTTAGGGATCTGGTAAGTGAACTTGAAAAAGGGGGTGCACTGAAAGATGCGAGAACATGACCTTTTAAAGGGTATGCCCCGAGTTGCTTGCATCCGAGGCATCGGTTTGGGGACAGGGGTCATTGAGTGTTGGGGACCATTGTGTGCATCATGTACAACTGTTATTCTCTATGTTTGTTATTGTATTTAGTTGTAATTATCACAGTTTTTTTATACTGAAGTTTTGTTTATCAAGTTAGTCGATCCAAAGAACAAGTCTTATTTTTACTTGATATTTGATAATTAAAGGTAGTTTAAACAGTGAGACTTGATTTTCTTTTGAACTTCTATGTGGAAGCATTTTAGGTACTCTTCAGTGTTGGGAATCACTTTGTGCATCCTGTACAACTGTTATTTTTGTATGTCATTGTATTTAGTTGTAATTATCAGTCTTTTTAGCACTGCAGTTTTGTTAATCAATCCAAAGAACGAGTCTTGTTTTTTTTATTTGATGATTGATAACTAGAAAGTTTAAAAGGTGAGACTTGATTTTCATTTGAACTTCTAAATAGGAGCATTTAGGTACTCTTGTAATACTTCTCTCATTACAGATTTTTTTTTTGTAATTTATTAGATTTTTTATGTTAGATTGATTTTGGGTCTAGACTTGGTTATGTATTGGGAAGATATGAAATCTTATGACGTATTAATGTAGTTTTTAAAATATTTTTTTATCCCTTTAATAATATAAAACTATATAAAATATTATTTGATAATCTTTTAAAAGAATATTTATTTAAATCTAACAAGTTATTGACTTTGTTTTTTAGTATATGTTGAGAAATGTTTTGGTTTTAAAAATTGAATAATTTTAGTATTTTAATAAGATTTTATATTTTTTAGAGTGTAATATATAATAAGAGATTATACTTAATATACATACGAATTATAGAATAAGTGAATATAATGTTTGCGAATTATAGAATAATATAATGTAGATTGTTGACATTGTATGTTAAGTGAATTTTACTTATAAGTATAATTTCATTAAAATAAATTTTATTATATGAAATTATCTTTGATAATTAAATGTATGATACACATAAATATATTTAAATAATTTCCTAAATTTGTTATGTTTAAATTATTTTAAAGTATTAAATATAAGATTAAATGTATCGTCATAGTAGGGGTGATAAAATGAATTGGGTATGGTGAGTCTGCTTGCCAACTTGTCTTTATTTAGGTAGAATTAGTTAATATTTTAAAAATGTTGTTTTGGTCCGGTTCACCTAACTCGTCAAGTCATGGGCGGGATGTTATGGGCGAGTCTGTCATACTTTTATAGTCAAATTTTTTATTCTTAATATCTTATATGAAATTCTATTTGCATTAATTTTTTATATTAGGTCAAGCTTATCCCATGTCCAAATGAATTAAATCGAGCTAAGCTTAAGTTAGACTTGATCTAGTTTAGTCGAACTCAAGTAGGGTCGGATTAAGACTAAATCTAGTTGTCGATGTCAAGTCATATAAGACCTATGCCAGGTTAAATCCAAGTTTAATTAGGTTAGACAAGGTCGGGTTAGGTTGTAGTGAGTCCAGATCATATTTAATCGAGTTGAACTTAAGTAGGTTGGGTTGAGTTCAATTTTACAATTAAATTAGAAATAATAAAAATATTTGAGAAAAAATTTATAATTAATATAAAATATTTAGAACCAAATTATAATTTAGAATATTTTAATTACTCATATAAATACGAAAAATATTTAAGAGCTAAATGAAATCTTATTATAATATTGTAATAGTTAAACTTTTATGTGAGGAGTAAATGTAATTCATCTACAAATAAGTCAAATTTATACATGAAGTAAAACTTATGCATATAGCTTATTACACTAGAATCTTCAATTTGTTTTATAAGTTTTAATGTTTTTAATTTTTATACCTATGATTAAATTTAGTATTAGTTTTTCAAATTATTTTATTATTTTATTTCTCATAAATTCTATTTATTTTCTTAAAATGATTATTTTTTTGTTAAATGATAATGTAATATACATTTAGGTATGTAATATTATTTAATTGGTAAGAATATTGTTTAACCCGTGTGATCATAAATTCGTAAGGAGACTCCGTAAATAATTCATAATTGAATATTTGTTAGATTAATAAAAGTTATATTACTGCAAAATGAACTCGAAGAGAGTTTGAATGTAAAATTGTTTAAAATTTCATAACGGATAATTATAAGAAGAGTATATGAGAGTGATGATAGAGAAAGAGCTACAACTACAAGTTATGTATAAGTGATAACAAATTCACGCTAAAAGGAAGAGTATGTTTTATTGTTAAATGATTATTTCTCCAATAATTCAATAAAATGTTTATGATTATACAAGCCTTCGAATCATAAAATGTTCATGATTATGTGCTACTTGCATAAGTTTATAATGCACTCTTATAGTGTATTTGCATTTGCATTCAATTACTTAAGAAGATCCAATAATCATGATATTCAACACTTATTACAAATAGGTTGCAGACATAGTTTGCTAGGTAGGTTAGATAATTGATTGTATAAATTGATTTTTTTAAAATAACATGGAATTGTCAATTTTTGTGTGATAGTGATAAACTAAGAATCATACAATTTAACGTCACACAATTTACAAATTTCACATTTTTTTGAGTTTTATATTTCAACAGTGATATTAATGTGAAATATATAATAAATAAATTATATAGAATATATGTAATAAATGATATTTATTCATAATAAGCTACACCTCTCAGTACCATCCAATAATAAAAGAAAATAATTTGTTAAACTTAAGAAAATAGAAGAATGTGAATTGCCTATTTGGAGTGGTTTCAAAATTTTACATGACCTGTTTAATATACGAATAAGTATATAATTCTGTGGCATACACATATTATGTAATTATAAAAAATAATATATATATATATATATAATAATTTTAATTATTTCTTATTTAATATCTCATAATAACTAAAACAAATGGTTATTCTGATACTCATCTTAAACCACACTTTAAAGGAGAACAATAATTTGTTATAAATCATCATCAACATAAAATAGACTTTGTAGAACAAATTGAGAATGTGTTGTATGTATAGTCAATAAAAATAATTTTTGTTTTAATTATGTATTTTTTTAATAGTCAATTATTATGTTGGGAATATTGTAACTGTCTAACTTTTTTATTATTTTAAATAACATTTAATTCATATTTTTTTATTTATATAATCAAATATTTTGCAAAATAATAGTCTAGATAAATCACTTAATTTTTAAATTATTTAATAAACAGGATACTTATAATTTAATAGATAAACTTTTAATAAAATATAAGGATGTGAGTATTTTAGTGAAAGGCATCTAAACATCTAATGCAAGGTGCTAAGTTGGAGAGAGTGAATACTAATGAAGTGTTTATATAGAAAAATATAAAAGTAAGTATTGAGTAAAAGTTGGACTTATTTAAACATTCAAAAAATATTACTGTATTGGAAATTACCTTTATAATTTTGTAAAAAGTACATTATAAAATAAATAATATATGTTTTGAT
>Ga0123341_1003649_pt1 | contig 13270 bp, 18 predicted proteins | sample Turbeapinknodule_FD_89959 | JGI IMG/M metagenome (GOLD analysis project Ga0123341, IMG submission 89959) | Root nodule microbial communities of legume samples collected from Mexico - Turtle bean Mexico pink nodule | ecosystem: Host-associated > Plants > Roots > Nodule | place: Mexico: Nepantla... | reverse complement strand
TTAATATTCAAGTTTCTGTTTCACTGTGATCACAGATATTTATTTATTACTCTCTCCTTTCATTATTTTTATTTTCACTTTTTTTCAACTATATTCTTTTATTTCCTAATTATTATTACTTCTTACCCTCAACGATCTATAATATAATATAAGTATAGAGGATTTTGTTATATATATATTTTATTAAATTATAGATAGATGAGGATAAGAAGTATTAATATTTAGGAAGTAAAAGAATATAGTTGAAAAAAAGTGAAAATAAAAATTATGGAAGGAGAGAGTAATAAATAAATATCTGTGTTCGCAGTGAGTCAGTTCCTTGAATTTTTTTAGATAAAGAATGAAAAAAAACAATCACCTCACTCACTCCTTCAAACACGGACTCTCTATAAATTCAACACTTTACATCTCTGCCATTCACTGATCTCACACCAACAGTTTAGCTTGCGGCGGCGCACTCCTCTCGCTTCTCTCATTTCCATCTCAAAGCAACATCCTTCTCTCAACTCAGATCTGTTACATTTCACACTAAAAAAAATAATATAACAATCAAACAGCCACGCCTTTTCAACATCTCTTTTTTTGCATATTGACAATTTCTTGAAGATATGTCTTCATCAATCTCGTTTCCCACGGTTAGGACTCCTTCGCCACGAACTCTTCCGTGCAAAACCGAGAAATCACTCTTTAACTCTCGATGTCCGGTCAGAGTGACAAAGTTTTTGGGAACACGGTTGCGTTCGAGCGGAAAATGGCTCGGTTCCGAGCGGCTTCACGTTTGGAAATCGGAGGGGCCACTTCGTAGGCCGAAGCTCAGGGTCGTGGTTCGGTCCGGGATGTCCACCGTTCCCAAGAAACCGCTCGGACTGTACGATCCGGCCATGGACAAGGACTCCTGCGGAGTAGGATTCGTGGCCGAACTGTCCGGTGAAGGTAACAGAAACACGGTGAGTTTGACTTTGCCTTTGGCATGTGAATTTAAATATGGCCTGCTGCTGCGTTTTTGTTGTGATTAAGCGTGGGTTTTTTAGGTGACGGATGCTTTGGAGATGCTGGTGCGCATGACGCACAGAGGTGCTTGCGGTTGCGAACCCAACACTGGAGATGGAGCAGGGATCATGGTTGGTTTACCTCACCAATTTTACAAAGAGGTATTTTCTTTCATTCTATTTTTTATGGATTTTCTTACTGGTTTAAACCTATTCTATGTTTATAAAATTTTATTATTATGAAAACGAATTTGAGTTTTCGTTGTCCAATGTTAATATATTATATTTTGGTCAGTAACAATTTTTCAAAATAATAATAATTTAGAAAAGTCTTTCCGTTTTTTAAAATATTAAAAAATATTGACATTATAAGTTAATTTGAATATTTTTCACAAAGTTCGTATTTTAGAATTAATTTACATTGCAATTATTATTTTTAGTTTTTAACTGCCTTTTGTTTTGGAATGTAACCAACTATTTTTTATTGCTTTTTATTCGGGGAAAGTGTTTTCGGTCATGCGTTTGAAAGATTCGCCGTCGCTTTTCATCTTTTTTTTTTTAAACTTTTTTTATAGGTTAAAGTATGCTTTTCGTTTGGGGCGATTGGATTTCATTATTATTCTGCGATTATGTTAATATTTCTTTCATAAGGAGGACTGAATACACTAAATCGAATAAATATTGTTGGATTCAACTTTATCATGAGATAAAGTCCATAGAATTTCGTAGACTTTTAAAATTTGAAAATACTAAATTCAACATCATTTTGGGGTGGATTGCAGTGGAAAGAAGAGAGAAATAAAAATAACAAATAAAGAGAAAGTCAAAGATACGATTTAAAAGGACTAGAAAAAATGGTGGAATTCAGATAAGAATTTTTCTATCTGAAAGTCAATTACACCGCATTATATTTTAGCTGCAGATGAAAAAACAACTTCTGCTACATATATTTTCAAAATAGCTATCTCATATTTCTTATTTAACTCCTTTCGTAAACAAAACTGAATATAAAGAAGCACCTTCTGTCCCTTTTCTCCCAGTATTTATAATAACCTTTTAAAATTATTAATATTTTACGTAATACTATTTTCAAAATATGGGTGAATCTAAATATTAAATTATATTAACATACATGTGAATAATCTATTTGTCTTGATTTTGGTACGTATACGATTTTCCGATAGTATAACATTGTTACTGTCTAAATTCATATTAGTCAAATATAGTCTAGTACAAATCTTACACACGAAATAAGTGAATTAAATACCATAAGATTTTTTGTTTTGTTTTAACTTCTGAAATCATGGAAACAAGTTCCTTCATCTTCTATTAGATCTTCATCGTGCTTTTCTAGGGCCTTTTTACTTGAGGATCAGATTAATCACTACAAGATGTTACGGGTTAAGGATAACTAAGCAGAAGTTAGATCTTAAATACATCCATAGAGGTTTTTAACTGGTTCCTCAGTCTGTAACTTCTTCAAGGAGCATGATGATGAATGGAAATATGCATAATTTTTCATTACTAAAATTTGATGGAGTGTTTTTTAACTTGTTGTCTCTTTAGGCTGAACATTCTAAGAGGTTTACTGTTTTGCAGGTTGTGGATTTTGAGCTTCCACCACCAGGAAAATATGCAATTGGCATGTTTTTCTTGCCTACATCCAACAGTCTCAGAGAGGAGAGCAAAAGTGTATTTCAAAAGGTAACTTAATTTTGGAATTTCCTTCTTTATTAACATCATGCATTCTTGTTTGAGAAAAACTGTATTTAAAAAGGTATCTCCATGGCTTTTGGTATGTTATCACGCTGAAGTTGTAATTGATATAGACATGTAGTCTGCTTCACTAGTGTTTATTATTTGTGTTCTGGTATTAAAATTATTGTGATAACTGGTATATTTATTTAATATTCGTGGCATTTATTTTTAAATGTTCTGTGCCTTTGTTATCAGGTTGCCGAATCTCTGGGGCATTCTGTTCTTGGTTGGCGTTCTGTTCCCACTAATAACTCCGAATTGGGCAAATCGGCCCTGCTAACTGAACCTGTGATTGAACAAGTGTTCCTTACGCCAAGTACTCTGTCAAAAGTTGATTTAGAAAGACAGGTATTTCTTGATATGACTTCTACTTTAAAATTTAATATTTAACTGAACCTGAGTACCTTTGGAATAACATGCTAGCAAAATTCTTGGGTTAAGAGGGAAAAATGAGAATCTTATTTTTTTGTTCTACCATGGTTAATGGATAATTCGTTTCTTTCACGCAGATGTATATATTAAGGAAGTTGTGCATGGTTGCTATAACATCTACATTGAACCTCCATAATGATGGCACTACAGATTTCTACATCTGTTCTCTCTCATCAAGGTAGTTTGTTAAGAGGGGAAACTTTTTCTTTTTGAGAACTAAATTATGGTTACCCTCAACGTCTAATCATTTTGCATTGTCCAATTTGTACAGGACTGTTGTTTACAAAGGTCAGCTAACACCAGCTCAGTTGAAGGATTACTATTTTGCAGACCTTGGCAATGAAAGGTTTACGAGCTACATGGCCCTGGTAAATCTATTATCCATTAACTTCTCTTCTTTCTCCACTAACTTTATATACTCCAACAAACAGCATGGGGAACAACCAGTAACTGAAGAGATGCAAGGTTGGGGAATGACTTCTGAGGCATTGAGGTTTGAATGATCTCTTAAGTTCTTCCGCTTCCTTGATTAAAGTTTGAATTTGGATGCAATGGGTGAGTTGGTATAAGACAGTTCATTATGAGGATAATCATGTTTACAGAAATTTCTGCTGATGTTCTCTGTTTACTTGGCCTGGAAGACAATTTCGTCATATCGGTGGAGGGAAAAAATCATTTTGGTGAAAATGGAATAGGATTTCTGGAATTTCTACTGGAAATTCAGTATAATTTTATTCATGTAATAAGAAATAGCCATAAATACTGACAACTTGGCATACATGATGTGCAGGTGCATTCTCGATTTTCAACGAATACTTTTCCTAGTTGGGATCGTGCTCAACCTATGCGTGTATTGGGGCACAACGGAGAAATCAACACACTTAGAGGAAATGTAAACTGGTAGGTCTGGTATAAGTATTGTTATACTGTAGGTTAAGAACTAGAAGAATGAATATAATACTGTACTGCAAATTTAAGTTGTTGTATAATTAATATCCCGGTGCAGTTGGCATGGATGAATTGGAGAGTTAATTCATTCTTATTTTTCTTTATTTGTTAAGTAATGGCTACCATGTTCCCGTAAATTTTTCAAGTTTGATGTTAGTTGATTTTGAACTAGGTGTAACAAGTTTGTGTTGGATACCACTCGTTGCATTTAAAGTGAAGGAATATATATGACCTAATAACTTATATTTTATAGGATGAAGGCACGTGAAGGCCTGCTTAAGTGCAAGGAGCTTGGTCTATCGGAGAATGAGTTAAAGAAGCTTTTGCCTATTGTGGATGCAAATTCATCTGATTCAGGTTATCTGAATTTATTTTTGTTTGCCGCAGGTATGTTCATAACTTTATATACTAATATTGTTTTTCTTCTGCAGGAGCTTTTGATGGTGTCCTTGAGTTTTTGATTCAGTCTGGAAAAAGTCTTCCCGAAGCTGTAATGATGATGATTCCTGAAGCATGGCAGAATGACAAGAACATGGATCCTCAGCGTAAAGCATTTTATGAATACTTCTCGGCTCTAATGGAGCCATGGGATGGGCCAGCTCTTATAGCATGTGAAGTTCCTGGACTGATTATTACTTACTTCTTCTGTAACACGCCCTTTTCTTCTGGATTCTTAATTTGGTATTGACTCAATATTATTGCAGTTACTGATGGTCACTATCTTGGAGCAACCTTGGACAGGAATGGGCTGCGACCAGGCCGCTTTTATGTAACCCACAGCGGACGAGTTGTAATGGCTAGTGAAGTTGGGGTTGTAGACATTCCTCTTGAAGACGTGAGTAGAAAAGGAAGACTAAATCCGGGCATGATGCTTTTGGTGGATTTTGAGAAGCATATTGTTGTAAATGATGATGCCTTGAAAGAACAGTATTCATTAGCAAGGCCGTATGGGGAATGGCTCAAGGAGCAGAAGTTAGAACTCAAAGACATAGTTGATTCTGTTCAGCAATCTGAAAGAATGCCACCAACCATAGCAGGAGTAGTGCCAGTAAGTATAAAATAAAAATCCGTGTGAACTTTGCATGAATTTGTAGTTGGCAAATCTCACTGTTACATTTTCCACGAGTTACAGGCATATGGTGATGATGTGGATATGGAAAATATGGGAATTCATGGTTTATTGGCTCCACTAAAAGCTTTTGGGTATGTAATATCCAACCTGAATATTTTCTTTACTTTATCTGTTGTATTTTCAAAAGGATATGTTTATATAGTCTGCTTTATTCAAACAGATATACTGTTGAATCCTTGGAAATGTTATTACTTCCCATGGCAAAAGATGCTACAGAAGCCCTTGGGTCAATGGGAAATGACACTCCGTTAGCAGTCATGTCTAATCGAGAAAAACTCACTTTTGAATATTTCAAGCAAATGTTTGCTCAAGTGACAAATCCACCTATTGATCCTATTCGGGAGAAAATAGTCACTTCCATGGAATGTATGGTTGGTCCAGAAGGTGACTTGACAGAAATCACCGAGGCACAATGCCACCGTCTTTCCCTAAAAGGCCCCCTTTTATCCATTGAAGAAATGGAAGCCATAAAAAAAATGAATCATAGGGGATGGCAGAGCAAAGTTATAGATATAACATACTCAAAGGGTCGTGGTAAGAAAGGGTTGGAGGAAGCCTTGGACAGGATATGTGCAGAAGCACATGATGCAATTGGTGATGGCTACACTACCCTTGTGCTGTCAGATAGAGGTATTATATTATCCTTGAATTGTGTATATACTGTATGCACTGCGCTTCCATCTGATCAATTTGTATCTCATATTGCCTCTTGTAGCCTTCTCAAGGAAACGTGTTGCGGTGAGCTCCTTACTTGCTGTCGGTGCTGTTCATCAACATCTAGTGAAAACACTTGAGCGTACTAGAGTTGCATTAGTAATAGAATCTGCCGAGCCACGAGAAGTACACCATTTCTCCACACTTGTTGGCTTCGGTGCTGATGCTGTATGTCCATATTTGGCTGTAGAGGCAATTTGGCGATTACAGGTTGATGGAAAGATCCCACCAAAAGCAAGTGGGGAATTCTACTCAAAAGATGAGCTGATTAAGAAGTACTTCAAAGCAAGCAACTATGGAATGATGAAAGTGCTTGCGAAGATGGGAATATCTACTTTGGCTTCTTACAAAGGTGCTCAGATTTTTGAAGCTCTTGGTCTTTCATCAGAAGTGATTGAAAGGTGCTTTGCTGGAACCCCAAGTCGAGTCGAGGGCGCAACATTTGAGATGCTTGCTCGTGATGCTCTTCAATTGCACGAGTTAGCCTTTCCTTCTCGGGTTTTCTCTCCGGGAAGTGCTGAAGCAATTGCGTTGCCAAACCCTGGGGATTATCATTGGAGAAAAGGTGGTGAAATTCACCTGAATGATCCACTTGCCATTTCAAAGCTTCAAGAAGCTGCGAGAACTAACAGCGTAGATGCCTATAAACAATACTCTAAGCTCATTCACGAGTTAAACAAAGCTTGCAACTTGCGGGGACTTCTGAAATTTAAAGAAGCAGCAGTGAAAGTTCCCCTAGACGAAGTAGAACCTGCCAGTGAGATAGTTAAGCGGTTTTGCACCGGGGCTATGAGTTATGGATCAATATCATTGGAGGCACACACAGCATTGGCAACTGCTATGAATAAGATGGGAGGGAAATCCAACACAGGTTTGCTTTTAAAGAAAATATAGCTTTATGTTACAGGAAAAACTGTCAAGTTTCTTTTCGGGTGGGTGTGTTGTGTATGGAAATGCTTTTTGGGACGATTTGTACTTGAAAAAATCTCTTTTTCTCGTAGTTTAATTTTTCTACATCAGTCTCCTAATTTTTCTTCTTATTCTTATGACTTTTGTTAACTTTTTTTCAAAGGTGAGGGAGGTGAGCAGCCATCTCGTATGGAGCCTCTTTCTGATGGCTCAATGAACCCTAAAAGGAGTGCTATCAAGCAGGTTGCAAGTGGGAGATTTGGAGTTACAAGTTACTATCTTACAAATGCCGATGAATTGCAGATAAAGATGGCCCAGGTAAATTTCAAAAATACCACATTTGGATTTGATGTTCTCTTTAATTTCCTGATACAGTAAACAAAATCATCAGACGGTCTCTTACGTCTGAGTTGTCCTTTACGTATATTTGATTTATTCACTTGACCCTCGGGAAGGTTGAATTTTGTCATTGAACGTAGAATACTAGAATTGTACTAGTTTAACCTATGTTTTCTTCAGGGAGCAAAACCTGGTGAAGGTGGTGAACTTCCTGGCCACAAGGTTGTAGGAGACATTGCTGTCACAAGGAATTCAACTCCTGGTGTTGGACTTATCAGCCCACCTCCTCACCATGATATTTACTCCATTGAAGATCTTGCCCAATTAATTCATGATCTAAAGGTTCATATCTGGCTTCAATCCTTTTTACTACATTGGATGCTTTTGGTTGGATTTCGTTGTCTTGGGTGTTCATCCTCCTTAATCCCTTTTCTGTTACATGTAGAATGCGAACCCTGCTGCTCGAATTAGTGTGAAGTTGGTATCTGAAGCTGGAGTTGGTGTAGTTGCCAGTGGAGTTGTTAAAGGCCATGCTGATCATATCTTGATCTCTGGCCATGATGGAGGTACAGGAGCATCCAGATGGACTGGCATAAAGAATGCTGGTCTCCCTTGGGAACTTGGCTTGGCTGAGACCCATCAAACTTTGGTGGCTAATGACCTTCGGGGTCGCACAGTTCTCCAAACTGACGGGCAACTTAAAACAGGAAGAGATGTGGCCATAGCCACACTTCTTGGTGCAGAAGAATTTGGTTTCAGCACAGCTCCACTCATTACTCTTGGCTGCATAATGATGCGCAAGTGTCACAAGAATACCTGCCCTGTTGGCATTGCTACGCAAGATCCAGTACTGAGAGAGAAGTTTGCTGGAGAACCTGAACACGTCATTAACTTTTTTTTCATGATAGCGGAAGAAATGAGAGAAATTATGTCCCAGATTGGGTTTCGTACTGTCAAAGAGATGGTTGGTCGTTCAGACATGCTCGAAGTTGATAAAGAAGTCATTAAAAGCAATGAGAAACTTGAGAACATTGACCTCTCTTTATTGCTTAGACCTGCAGCTGAACTGCGACCAGAAGCTGCTCAATACTGTGTTGAAAAGCAAGATCATGGTTTGGACATGGCCTTGGATAATAAACTTATAGCTCTGTCCAAAGCTGCTTTGGAAAAGGGTCTACAAGTATACATTGAAAGTCCAATCCTCAATGTAAACCGTGCGGTGGGGACTATGCTAAGCCATGAGGTTACTAAAAGGTACCATTTAAATGGTCTTCCAACTGACACTATTCACATCAGATTTAAGGGCAGTGCAGGCCAAAGCTTTGGTGCATTCCTCTGTCATGGCATCACTTTGGAGCTTGAAGGTGATGGCAATGACTATGTTGGTAAAGGATTGTCTGGTGGCAAGATTGTAGTTTATCCTTCAAAGGTGAGTACCTTTGACCCTAAGCAGAATATTGTAATTGGTAACGTGGCTCTGTATGGGGCCACATCTGGTGAGGCATATTTCAATGGTATGGCAGCTGAAAGATTCTGTGTGCGTAATTCTGGGGTTAAGGCAGTAGTGGAAGGTGTTGGTGATCATGGATGTGAGTACATGACTGGTGGGATAGTTGTTGTGCTTGGAAACACAGGCAGAAATTTTGCTGCAGGTATGAGCGGTGGGATTGCTTATGTTCTTGATATAGATGGAGGGTTCCCATCTCGGTGCAACCGTGAGCTTGTAGATCTGGATAAGATTGAGGAGGAAGATGATATTGCTACTCTAAAAATGTTGATCCAACAGCATCAGCGCCACACAAATAGTGTGCTTGCCAGTGAAGTGCTTGCTGACTTTGATAGTATTCTTCCAAAATTTATCAAGGTTTTCCCCAGGGAGTATAAACGAGTTTTGGCAAGTATGAAATTGAAGGAAGCCTCCAAAGATGCCGCAGAGTCTGCTTCTAAACATGGAGAGGAGCAAGTTGAAATGGAATTGGTGGAGAAAGACGCTTTTAAAGAGCTCAAGGAACTGGCTACTGCATCACCGAACGGGAAGCCTAATGAGGTAATGGTAACTTTTTTCTAAGATGGGATCCACTTACACCAGATGTAACTCTTGGCATACTTACATCTTGAACTAAATTAAATCTTCTATAATAACTTATATGATTGTTAAATTTTATTAGTCCGACTTGTGAAGTAAAACTTATCATATGAAATAAATCATTTCTACAAAATTTCGTATAATTTAAAACTGGTTGATACTGGATTACTCATATTTTTAGTTAGCTGATGTCTTTTGATATGTCCCGATGATTGAACAGGCTGAATCTTTCAAGAGGCCTAGCCAAGTAATTGATCCTGTTAAACATAGAGGTTTTGTTGCTTATGAGAGGGAAGGTGTTCAGTACAGGGATCCCAATGTTCGATTGAATGATTGGAAGGAAGTGATGAAGGAAACACAGCCTGGTCCACTTTTGAAAACCCAATCAGCCCGTTGCATGGACTGTGGTACTCCTTTCTGTCATCAGGTGTGGATTGCCACTTCCATGAAATTCTTTCTTTTGTGACTTCCAATTTTCACGTTCATCATTTAGACTAAAGATACTTAAACTTGCAGGAAAACTCTGGTTGTCCTCTTGGAAATAAAATACCAGAATTTAATGAGTTAGTATACCAAAATAGGTGGCGTGAAGCACTGGAGAGGCTTCTTGAGACAAATAACTTTCCAGAGTTTACTGGTAGGGTATGCCCAGCTCCTTGTGAAGGTTCTTGTGTCCTTGGTATTATTGAGAATCCAGTATCCATTAAAAGCATAGAATCTGCCATCATAGACAAAGCTTTTGAGGAGGGTTGGATGGTGCCACGACCTCCAGTGAATAGAACTGGGTACGCACTTTTTTCCTCCTAATTGACATCTCTTGAGTTTTATTTCCGTTATTTCTGATGTTGTTTATCAATTAAATAGGTGTAAATGTACAATCCACAACATGGTGTCTTGTAACTTTCAGTTATTATACTGTTTGGCTTTGTTGTAGTTATTGTTATTAAACTGGTCAGTTAGGGTTTATTGCAATTATCAAGGTAATTGTTCCATTAGTTAATATCTTAATTAATACAGGAAAAGAGTGGCCATTGTTGGAAGTGGACCATCTGGCCTGGCAGCTGCTGATCAACTGAATAAAATGGGCCATACAGTAACAGTGTATGAAAGAGCTGATAGGGTTGGAGGGCTTATGATGTACGGGGTTCCCAACATGAAAGCAGACAAAGAGAATATAGTTCAACGGCGGGTTAACCTTATGGCAGAGGAGGGGATTAACTTTGTCGTGAATGCTAGTGTCGGGCATGATCCTTTATACTCTCTTGATAGGCTTCGAGAGGAAAATGATGCTGTTGTCTTAGCTGTAGGAGCCACAAAACCAAGGTGAGATATAATGCAGGAGTCCTATATATTATATTTGTCTGTAGTTTGAGTTCAATTTTGGTTGAAATGAATGTATATTAGAAAAAAATTGTTGTCTGTTAAGAGATCCTTCAAAGGAAGTTTTAATTTCAATGCAGGGATCTTCCAGCCCCTGGACGGGAGCTGTCTGGAATTCATTTTGCCATGGAGTTTCTGCATGCAAACACGAAAAGCTTGCTTGATAGCAATCTCCATGATGGTAACTTTATTTCTGCCAAGGGAAAGAAAGTTGTGGTCATTGGTGGGGGTGACACGGGCACAGATTGCATAGGGACATCAATTCGGCATGGGTGTAGTAGCATTGTAAATCTGGAACTTCTCCCTGAGCCACCACAAACTAGGGCCCCAGGCAACCCTTGGCCACAGGTTAGATCAATGTGAAATTGAAGTTCTGTTTATTTTTTCAGCCCATTTGTCAATACTGAAATTGGACATATCGCTTGACATTACTAGGACCATTCACTAAAATGAGCCTTTAAAAGTTAAAGGACTCGTTTAAATGTGCACATGACTTTTTTTTAACGAAGTGTTTCTGGAATACAGTGGCCTCGTATATACCGAGTAGACTATGGGCACCAAGAAAGTGCAGCAAAATTTGGGAAAGATCCAAGATCTTATGAGGTATTGACTAAGCGGTTTGTGGGAGATGAAAATGGAGTAGTGAAGGGACTTGAAATTGTACGTGTTCGCTGGGAGAAGGATGCAACTGGGAGGTTTCAATTTAAGGAAATTGAGGGCAGTGAGGAGATTATTGAGGCTGACCTAATTTTGCTGGCTATGGGATTCCTTGGCCCTGAACCTGTGAGTATTCATAATAGCTTCATCTGGTCATGATAGTTCCCGGAAAGTTGTCTCATACATGTTAGACACTTCTTATTAGGTTTCCAATAAAAAATTACTTTATGTTGCCTTGGACACTTCGAACCAACACTTTCATAGACACATTATTAAAAACAAATATTTATCTTTTAACTTTGAAAAAAATCAGTTCAAACTATATTTTTTTTTAATTATTCCTAACCTTTTTTTTCTAGACTTGATATCATAAAAAGACAAAAAAAAAGGTTTTAAAAGGTGAATATATCATTAATTTTAATAATCGTTATTTAACTCATTTCATTTTATTAGAGTTTTTATACATATTTCATAGATTGTTAGAGGCCATATTTCATAGATTGTGATTTTAACTTGGAATGTTACATGCCTTCTTACACGTTATGTGCATTATAAAGTTGCTAATCACAGATTTTTGTGGTCTGGTATGGCAGACAATTGCAGAGAAGTTGGGTATGGAGCGAGACAATAGGTCAAACTTCAAGGCCGAGTACGGTCGCTTCTCAACGAGTGTGAGTGGGGTGTTTGCAGCAGGAGATTGTCGACGTGGTCAGTCCCTTGTGGTATGGGCAATTTCAGAGGGGCGACAAGCTGCGGCACAAGTTGACAATTACCTATCAAATGAAGATATAGAGCACATTGCTGGGAATCCAGACGAACTTATCAAGCACCAGCAGGACCTAACTAAGAGGGGCACCGTTGCAGTGGCAAATACACAGTGATAACTTAGGAGACTTCTGTCATTTTTCGTTTCTTACTGTTTTAATTGAATAATAGAAGATGGCTCCAAGGTTCTGCCCCAAATTTTCATTTTGTTGTTGTCCCATATAAAATAGAAGGGGACACAATAAAGAAGCGATTTAAGTTAGTACCTAGAAAATTAGAAATGTCTTTTTTAATTCATAGCAGAGGCTACGTGCTGGAAAGGTTGGTTCTTTCTTAGTTAACTGTTGCATTATGTGGAATGAAATGTACAGTTTGGTAATTAGTGATTTACATTATTGTTTCCAATTTAAATTACTTTGAATGAGTAGAGTTCTTGAATATGCGAGCGTCTGCTTCTCATCTCATCTCACTGATTTTTCCACAGCCCAATGCTGATTGCAATGTTATTCGCTGCTGAAAATTCTCAAACAGATAACAAGAGAATTGTCAAATTGTTAAAACTCTGAAAGTAGAATAAACTGAAAAATATAACCAAAATTAAAATGAGTTGTTTAAATTATGAAAATTGATGCCTACAGGGAAATCTCAAAAGATTTATAAATGAATTACTAAATGGAGAGACAACCTCAAGGAATTGATTAATGATAAACACACCATTAATACCTTGTTTGCCTTTGGAAGAGTTTTTGTTTGGATCGGTGGTGCAGTTATGTATGAAAGAGTTTTCTTTTCTTTTTTACACTGCTAGCTGCAGAAGAATCTTGCTGTGAAGTTTGCTCTTGTGTCCTGAACGAAATGAACGGAGAGAAGTGGTGCATGGTGTAGAATTGATTTTGCAGAAAAGGTTGATTTAAGATAATCAATTTTGGGACTTTTAAAGGTAGGACGAGAATAATTCTATGGGTTTTAAAGTTACGACGAGAATTAATTTTGTTGCTTTCAGAGATGGGACGAAAATCGATTCTCCTTTATATGGAAAAAGTACTGAAAATAATTTAGGGTTTAGGGTTTATTATGTTTTTTTTTTCAAATTGAATCTTGGCTCATCTTTAATCTGGTTGGTTCAGTTCATCACACAATTTCTTCTTCTTCCTATTCTCA
>Ga0123341_1003648_pt1 | contig 13274 bp, 5 predicted proteins | sample Turbeapinknodule_FD_89959 | JGI IMG/M metagenome (GOLD analysis project Ga0123341, IMG submission 89959) | Root nodule microbial communities of legume samples collected from Mexico - Turtle bean Mexico pink nodule | ecosystem: Host-associated > Plants > Roots > Nodule | place: Mexico: Nepantla... | reverse complement strand
GTAAAAATAATGATGACTAAATTAATTTATAACTAATCACAAATTTTAAAATTTAATAAAAAAATGTCAAGGAAGAAGAGAAAAAGGACAAGAAAAAAAAGATGGATAAGAAAAAGAAAAAGACTAACAATAGGAAAAATACAAGGGAGGAGAAAGGAAAATTTAATGATTGTAAAGATATTAAGAAAATAGCATATTACCTTCTGATACATTTCCTCTTACAGAGTGTTCTCTGGTTTGGGAGACATTGTTTAGTTGATTTTTCCTTTGGTGCCATTATTTGAGCATGGTGCCCTATTGTTTTTTTTAATTATATTTTATTGTATTACATAAGATAATTTGCATTATCTCTTTAGTTTATATTAAAGGACATTCACATTTGATTTTTCGTTCAATACTAAAGTGCATATTTGTTTTCTTTATATTTAGTAACGAGTCTAGTTTTCAGGAGTCATCAAATTACTCATGTTAAAATTTAAGATTGAGAAACAACAGTAAACTTCCCTGTTTTTATTAAGGTTGCTGAGCCAAAGTTACGTTGTGGTGTTATAGTTATTGAGTTGCATTCTATTATCATACGAAGAAACAGAAATGGTTATATGCAGGAATACTAAAGAAGCATAAAAGAAAATGAAGAGCAATAATTAAACAAAGAAATGGGGACCATAGATAGAAGTTGGAGGCGCATATGCATGGCCACTAGCGTTTAAAGCATTCTAGGGATTCGCCAAAGTTAAGATACTCCTGTGCTCTACTTTTGTTTCCTACATCCTATACTATTTAATCTGTCAGACAAAAGACCAATTGATGAACATAAAACAGATGCAATGAGCAGATTCTTCTTCGTTTAATACTTTCCATGCAACTGCTCTCTCATAGGACACTGGCCTACCCATGCTCGACAAACAGATTCCACCTTGAATACACATGAAACCCTGCACCAAATAATAATCATACATACACAACATCCTTACAAAGTCAGCTCCAACTGTTCCCAGTAACAATTAGTTAATGATTCAGATGTCAAACTATACATGGTTATAATTAACCATGTCAAAATGTTAGAAAGATAAACATAACCAATGAAGAGGTATATACCTGCTGCATTATCTGGGGGAACTCGGTGCACAGTGTTTTCTTCCCATTGTCATCAAAAATCTTTTCCAGGGTTATGTCTTGAAGTGCAACCAAAGTTGTTTCAAGCATGTCAAGTCCAGCTTGATTTGCAAACGTAAAAACGGGTAATGCCTGACAGAATCATATATATTATAAATATTAACATTGTAGAATAAGACATGTGCTTATGGTAATAAAACTCAATAGACTGTTTTTTTCAAAATACATATACTAAAAGAAATTACCTTTAAAGAGCAGCACAAAACTGCATCTGAGTGATGCCAAAGAGACTTGAGAATGGACTCACTGCCTTCACATTTAAGAAGTTCTACCCCTAGATAGAACCTGCCAAGCAAACAATCATAATAGCACGTGTCAGGCTATCATAGGTCATGCTTCCTTGGTTATTCTCCAAACTTCAGCTATAAGGTTTTAAGTGACTCACCTATAGCTGTTACAGATCCATCGAGCAAGTGTTTGAGCCTCAGGAGTGCCAGGTGGTAAGTGAAATGCATTGTGAGAACCAAAACGCGAAGGAGAAAGAGCTAATGAAACCCTCTGAACAGAGGCAATGATGCTACGAACATATTGTCTGGCCATGGTTGCTATGTTCTCCTGAAGGTGGACTTCGAATGCAAACTGGAATGCTATTGTCATCACAGATTTTGTGCTCCCAGAATGACCTGAGTTGTCACCAGCTGCTTTGTTTGCTGTGGCTCCAACCTCAAGTGCAGAAGCCAGATCAAGTGTCCGGTTCGGACTAGCAGCATCCTGCATCATATCACACATAAGACTACCATAATAGCAAAGAAAACAAAAAAATCACAATACTTACTCAGCACAATTTTTTATCAGCAAATAGACTTACCGAGCTAGAATCAAGAGGTATAATGCGAAACCCAGAAGGTAAAATGGGTGCATCATCAGAAAAAGATGCATCTATTGGAGCAAAAACAAGCTCTGCACTGGTGCCAACTGCATGCTCATCCACTCCACTGCAAAGCTGTGGACAGTTGCGACGGTATGGTCTGTTAGCTGTGTTCTAGAGGTTGGAAATAACCTTCTAAACTATATGTAGATGTAATTGTGACAGCTATTCAATTAAAATGAAAATTAACTTGTGTTCACACTTCAAGCATGCATCCTTAGTCTAAAATAGTCCTACAACTGTGCAAATCCCCATTCCGGACATGAGATCTTATCACTCGCGAAGAGTGGAAACCATGACTAATTTGGTAGCAAATGAGTGAAAAGTAAACCAACATAAGTGAATTTATTTTTGAAGTAACGAAAATAAATTTTAAAAGCGTTTTTTTTTTGCTTTCAATTTGGGATTGCAATGACGTAGTACATGGAAAGAAATATGGCGAAGAAAATAGTACTGTAAAATAAGTACTTACTTGTAAGAGGAAAACATCGCCAGGTATAGACATGTCGTCCCTATAGTAGCCCATGTTTTCAAGCTTAATAACCTCCATGAACTGTTTCAGAGATCAAGTGTCAGCGACGAACCAATACACACTTACAGAAAACCATTTGATTTTATTTTTGAAAGAAAAAAATGTTAAATTACAAATAGTATAGTCAAGGAGCAAATAACTTGCCTCTTCATGCTCAATTGTGTGGGCTAATGGAAGAATAACCTGACCCCCAAAACCTCCTCCCGGTCGGGCCCCTGGCAAGCTACAGGGACCAGCTTTAATAGCAGCAGCTGAGTAGGCATCAATGCTGCTATCTGCCCATTCTGATCGGTGCTCCCTCAAGAATCTAAGAAGAATTGCTGGAGGAACATTCTACAAGGACATAGAGAGTATGAGACAACTAAATACAATAAAATAAGATGGAAATTGGAAAGGACATGAATCAAATTATATTGATTGAGTTATTAAGTGTATAGTACCTGTAGCAACATGGATGCTTTGGCACATAGCACAGAACTGCTCACAGAAGGAAATCCATTGTTGTTATAGCCAAGGTTAGCTCCCATCATCTTGCTAGGTGAGGAATTCACTAGAAGGGTAACATCATCAATGCCATCACTTTCTAACATGGACCAGCCATCATCTGCAAAGCCATTGACAGCTTCATTAAAGCCCCTGCGCAAAAAGGAGGTTTATAGTTAGATTACGATAACTAGCCAATTCCATCAAGCGAAGGACAATTAGTGACACAAACTTGCTCAATCTCTGACTCAGTGCACGTAAAGCTGCAGGCCTTCTTCCCCATCCTGTTACACTTGGCTGAGAAACCTCTTGAGAAATCTGCCTCAAATTACGTAAGGCCTGAATGACAATTACAATTACAAAAACCCTTAGCTGGTGAAAATACAAAGGCTTATAAAAGCCACACGTTTATGATTCCAAATCGTTTTAAGTACCGTAAGTGTGTAGTGAAAGCTAACAGGCAGAAACAAACGACTTACCGCCATAGTGGTCCTCTGAGCTAGCAGCATTGATGACTCATAAAGTGGGCGCAAAACTTCAGGTACACTCCATGGCTGAGGCAGAAAGTAATGGTAATTTATCAAACCAGCAAGAAAGAACAATTTCACGTCACTTTATAAAGGTGTTTATTTGACAAACCTCTAGAACCATATGATCAACAATATGGATAATGGACCCCCCTCCTTCGCAAGGTCTTATCAGATACCCACTTGGCAGCATGTCAGCTCTAACAAAATGCTGCACTGGAGGCATAGCTGGACCATTCAGAGTATTGTTGAGAGATCTTTCACAGACCTAACATTGTTTAAATTACATGAGGCGTTAGAGTTAGGCTGGGGAGGAGAACGAAAAGTTCAGAACTGTTCTGAAAATAACAAAGAACCATTATTACATACCACTAGACTACCATCCTCCAAAAGTGATGTGTAGCGCAGCAACCAGAAGTCACGACCAGGTGCTAAAGTTGTTGGCGCATAAAGCTGAACAAAACAGCATATGTTGAAATTTGCATTTACTAAGGTTTGCAAATGTACTGATTTTCTGAGAGATGCAGAATATATTGTTAGCTATAGACTATAGTACCTGCATGTAAAGTAGCTCAATGGTTCCACCATTTCCAGTGGACATGACATTTAGAACGTCCACAGTTCGGCAATCACGAAACCATGAGAGCCTATCTTTGAGGATTTCGGCAACCTGCGGACAATATTTTCATTTTCATTTTCAACAAATGCTTCCACACACAATTCCATAGGATTAGTCCTCTGAATTGAAAACAAAGAGGAAGAAACTCACCCTGGCAGGTTCTAGACCCACAAGGCCGCAGGCACGTGCGGCCACTCCAGGGCAACCGTGAGAAATAGCAACGATTCCAATGGAATCCGGACCAGGCTACAAACATTCAAAACAAACGTTAACACTAACATTAAACACACAAAATATTAAATATTGCACGACATTAGAATCGTGCTTTCAAATTAGCCCACGCAAAATGGCATCCACTTTACCCTTTAACCAGATAAAAGAAACAGATCATTGAAAGTATGTTCTTGGAAACTCTAAATAAAATCAATTTGTTTAATCGATGCTTGAAAAGAAAATTAATACGAGGCATTAACAAATTAGGAAATAAATAAGGAAACAGTTGAGTGCGTAGAGGGTAGGAACTAGGGAATGAGAAGATGGTGTTTAATTAACAAGTTGGTTTGGTTAATTGAATGTGGATGTACTTTTTTCACTAAATGGAAATGGAATTAACAGTTTGAGAGGAATGAAAAGGAAAGTGCGGTAACCTTCATCCCGGGCATTTGGACCCACTCGACAGCAGTTCCAGTGGCCTTTGAAAGAAACTCTGCTAAAGTCTCCTCTGCAATGGACAAAAGTCTGCAGAATAGAGACAAAGACAACGCAAAGCACGAGAATAATAATATTCCATCAGTACAGTACAGTGACAAAGATAAAACATAGGATCCAACAAGAAATGTGAAAAACCAGACTTTTCTTTTCAGTTTCACAGTTCACTATTCACTTACCCTGCAGGGCTGGCATCCCTTGGTGGATGCTGCGGCGTCAAGTGCCGCTGACCGCTCGTCACCACCGACTCACAGCTCGTGTCCGTCGTGGCAAGCGTCGCCTGTGAGGAAATGATTGCAATAGATATGAATATGAATCTCCGTTCTGATTAGTATGTGAGGAAGAAAGAATATAGTATGGTTTTATTACGTTCTGTGTCTGTTGGCGGAAAAAGCTGTTTTCATATACCAGCTGTGACACCTGCTTCTGCAATCTGTCGTTTTCCTCCATCAGTAACTTATTCATTGCTGTCAGCTTCCTGTTCACACCTTGCAGCCGTGACGCTTCTTTCCGCTGCTTCTCTCTGCACCTGCAACAACCAACAAAACACCATAATCACCCTCTGAAATTATTAACCGCGAAATTATAAGGCCTTAAATCATGAAACAAGACCAAGAAGATAAAAGAGAGAAGAAACAAGAAACAGGAACTTCGGTTGGTGGGTCTTGAAAAATGAAAAATTACCACCATTTTTTTTTAAATCTTTGTCAAAGAAAATAAAAATACTAGTTAAAGGGTAGAAAAGGAGACCAGAGACATAAAGAGAAGATAAAAAAAAAAGATTTACACAAATCAAACAACCTTTTGATAAATTAAATTACTTTCAAATTTCAACACAACGTGTGTATATGCAGATGAATGTTGTTGAAAGTTAAGCAGGTAAAGAGAAGGTGATTAGAGGAAGGGAATGAATTGAAGGAGAATAGGGTAGGAGCGAAGTAGTTAGTTACCTTCGGTTTTGGAACCAAACCTTGATCTGTTTGGGTTCGATGTTGCAGAGAATGGGGCACTCTCTTATGAGCTGTTGGCGGCGGAGGGAACTTGGTTTGGGGCATTCATGGTAGAGCCGTTCCAGTGCTTCCACCTGTTCAGGTGTATAGCGCACGTACTTGCCGTTGTCCATTGCCACCTTGCTCCCATCTTTGCAGGCCGAACTAACCGCCATCATCCCTTCCCGATTTATTTGGTTTATTTATTTGAATAACAGAAACAAAACAAAAGAGGAGGTTTCATGAATCAGAAGATGCTCTGAGAAACTATGGGAGGGGTTTGAGATCAGTTGGAGTTGGACATGAATGAGAGAGAAGGAGAATGAAACTGCAAACTTAAAAGAGGTACTACTCAGAGTTTGTCTGTCACAGTTGTTGGTTGTATTGTATTATATTGGATCATATATGGCAGAGGAGAGAGAGAGAGAGGGAGGAATAGGAAGTGAATGGAAAAGGTAGTTTTTCTTTATTTTGTGTGTGTCTGTATAAAGAATGGAAAAGGACGAGTGCGGGGTATGTTGGGATTGGGACAGAGAGATGGGGTTGCTTATAAGAGAATAACCCCAAATATCAGACAGAATAAGCAAACATATTTTGTTTTCACATCATTCTACCTCTGCTTTCTGTTCTTCTTTAGCTGTTTTGCCTGTTGCTTTTGCTGTTGCTTTTCTTGCACTACTTCATTTTGGCACTTTCCAACACTTGGAAAGGAAACCCCACTCTCTCTCTCTCTCTGACTTTGTGAGAAACAAATGGGAAAAAAAGTGCCACCTGCCCTCTCGCTCACGACGCGTGCGCTGTAAAAATGTATAGTATTATTGGACGTTGGAGAATGCACAATAGACAAAACCCGATACCGTTTCGTTTCATTTCTATGTATGCCACTGCCACTGTCAAAAATGTGCCATGTCCTTCCTTCTCATCAAATATACCCTTTGCCCATGCTGTCTCATAATTTATACCGTCTATGCATGGTCCACACTCCACCATTCTTTTTTCTGGCTTTTATCCATCACAGGTTTTTGTGATTCATTACGTTAACAACTTACAAAGAATAAATATAATGAACAACAACCTATGTTTTATTTGTTTTTTGCTTTTCCTTTTTACTCTCTTCTTTGTTCAAAATCAAGATACAAATTACTCCATGCGTTGACATGCCCAACTGATCTCAACTATATATATACACACACCTCAAACTGATGCAATGGTCGTCGTAGATCACGTGAGCACAAAGACAACTGTAGTTTTCTTTGTCTTTTCCATTCAGAAAACACAGCATCTTTAATGATATAATCAACTACAGGCTAATTACATTATGAACAGTAAAAGTCTATCATTTTTTGGCATTTGGTTACTGATGTTAATGAAAAACATAACAGAAATCAATCCTTTTTATTATGTGAATGGCACATAAATTTCTTGGTGGTCTCTTGATTAATTAACTGAGAGTTCTTTAGTTATTGTAATAAACTAGGAATGTAGATTTTGGTTGGTACATGGTGTGTGGTTGTGGGAGGGGAGAGAGAAGAATGGTTGGTTGAGAGTGAGAGGTGTTGAGAAATATGCATTGATTAATTGATAGCAGATAATTTTATAGATAGAAACTAGCTCATAACTTTTTTCTTGACTCCATAATTATGTCTGTGTGGCCACAATATGATATTTGGAGAGTTAGAGGAGTTGTTGATGGAGTCGTAAGGGCATGACCGAGACAACATTATTAGGGTTTTCTGCATGCGGGGAAGCTAGGTTTAATATGGAATGAACCACCACTTAACCCCATATCTGTATATTTTCACAGTTCACATCTTTCCAATTAAGTGAAACTACATGATTTTTCAAATGCATAACTAAATTATTATATTATAACTTTTTACATTAAAAAAAGTTTTTGAAAAGAAACCCTGACCATGCCATAAATATGCATAATGATGATGCTAAACTGAGGAAGTCATGTAATTAATGCACAGATACACACGCAAAGTATTGTACGTTGGCAGCACAAGGAGGAAGACAAAACGTTCCTCTTTCATTTGTACTATTATGGAGGAAGTGATGAGTATGATTGCTTAGATAAAAGACACTTGTTTAAGGTGACAAAATATTTTGTCGACCACCTTTATTTTTCTATATATTGGTCGACGATGTTGCCCTACGTATCCTCATTTTAGTACCGTCATGGTCAAAATAATTATGCCAAAGTCTAAACAGGTGGTTCTTATTTAGTGTATTTCAATTGAAATCACATTATACGTTTGTAATAGTTAATAAGACTTGAGAAAAAGGAGAATCTTCCCCAATACGCTAGCATTCAAAGTTTGAAACTAACAGTGCAAACATCCAAATACACAATTAATAATATATATATATATGGACATGCTTCTAGTTATGTTCCCACCACATACACGGATTTCTACATATCTATCTTTTTATTCTTTTCATTCCTTACAAACTTTTTTCTTTTTCTTTAACTTGTTCGTGTGAATGTTTGGAACTAACGCAACTAAGACAAATTCTTCTATACAAATGTTGAATTAATAGAATCACATATTATATACAAATTTTGAAAAAAAAAATTAAGATAAGATTCCTTTGAAGAATTTAGCGTAAAATCGTAAATGGATTGGTCAACACGCTCTTACCAAACCATCTGATTCTGTAATTGCAACTAATGTATGACATTTTGATAATTGCCGCGCAACATGAATATATGTAAAATATAAAACGTTTCCTCATTCATTGATTATAGAGTGATTAGTGAATTTAGCAAAGAATTTTTTGTTGTTCAAACAATTATGAACTGCTCAAAGTAATGAAAACTGTTCACTGGTCTAAATTCTAATTTATCAAGTGAAGAAATTCTGACTTTTAATAATTTTCCCACATACTGTATTTGATGTACTCTTTCTGGCTACAAGGTGTTTTTTCTATGTGGTGGTGAATCGATCTTAATCACGCTATTCTCTTACTACAGGGTTGAATTTGGTGCAACAATGTTTATTATTTAGTATAGTGAGTGACACAAATTTAAAGGATCTTTCAGCAGGGTTGAGGCCAATTATAACACACTTTACAACCCCAATTACAAACCTAAATACACTTTTTTTTACTGGTGGCAATGTTGATTTATTATATATGATAGGATAGGATATAAAAGGTGGGACTACTTTTCTGTGAAAAAAAAAATCTGAGAAGAAAAGAAGAGTGGGAAGTCAATGTTATTGGGCGAAAATGAGAGTGTAAAGTCAATAAAAAAGGTAATGATCCATATAGGCATAGATAGATATGAGGTTCCTTCTTTTCCAAACTTGTCCACCATGGGTAAATTAAGTTAGTATAAAATAATTGGCTAAAAGAAAGAAGGAGATAAGTGAAAGTGGGATTTGATTCTTGCACACTGCACATTCTAAGACAGACTAAAATGAATGGTATCCTTAATTGATCCTCCACATTCTGGTGGAGAGTAATATTGGTTTAATTGGGGTAATGGAATGAATGAAAGTAATAAAGTGTTAATGAGCATAGCTTAAAAGAGAAGCAGAGAGAGTAGGAGCATGTCCTACCAAATAAAGGCATAAGAGGAAGAGGAAAATATGAATAGGAAGGAGTGTGGGGTACGTAATATATAATAGAAGGTGTTGATGTGGGTTATTAGTAGCATAGCATAGAATAAGAATGGAAGAGATTGAGGTAGGTGGCGTATGATTGACGGGAGCAAAGGTGGGAGAAAAGGCCCACATCGAAGGCAGAAAGAGAAAGTGTGGGCCCGCACGCGTGAAGGGCGTTGTTGCTTTCTTTCGCACCGCTTCACTGCGTGCAATATACTCCTCACTCCTCCCACCTATTCTTTTCACCCTCCCAAATCTTTTTAATATTTTCATCCTTTTATATCAAATCAACTTTTACTCTTTTACTTAATATTTTAAAATATGTTTTTTTCTTTAATTTGACTCAAGTATATTAAATTAATTATGCAATGAAATAATATATTAAATTTTTATATTCAATTAGATTAGTGTAGAAATGTTTTATATAAAAGTTTTTGAGAGATTTGAAGAGGACTAGTTTTAATCATATATAGTCAAAATCTTTCTGAATGTTTTTGCACTGGAAGACAAAGTCAGATCATTTCATATGTTACTGGTTTTAATATTTTTTTTAGAATATTCACTGGGAAAAGTGATATTTTCCTTATATTTTGTTATGTGAATTTGTTTCTCGATGCACTTAAGTATGTTGTTTCTGTGTAGTATATTTTTATATAGTTGTATAATTTTATTGTTATGCTTTAAGAGATTTGTGTATTTTTAATTGCAATCCAACTTTCCAGTTAGTATCCAATCTCACTAAACCCTAAATTGATTGAAAGTGGATTGAGACCTGGGTAGAGTCAGAATAATAATATGTTTTTTTACTTTCTCTATATTAAATTCTTTATATATATATATATATATATATAAAGTTGTAAAAATCCAATTCTCTTTTTCTTAATATTTTTTATTTACATTTTTAAAATTATTGACCGTCAATTGTGGCTATAAGTGATAGCAATTTTCTCACATGGCTAATATACTCTACGTGTAATTATCTATGTCTTACAAATATCAGTTAACCGAGTAGTTATATGAACAAGTTTAAAGTTAGAAAACAAATGTAAAAAACTAATCATAGAATACTCAAATATTTGAGACAAGAAAAAGGCTCATATAAATTAACACTATTACATACACATATGATCAAATGAGCACGTAATAAAAACACCAATTGTTTGATGTAAAAAAAAAAATATATTATAAATAATATCTAGCCGTTTAAACTTATTTTCAATTTCTGTTTTGTCTTTCTGGACAATTATTTTTGAAATTGTTTAAACTTCTGGATAAAATAATTACTATATATACTTATATCAATGTAAATTATGTGATCTTCAAATAATAATATAACAAGCATGTAAATTTTATTATATATACTTTTGTTTTTAACATATAAGTTTAAGTAATGTATATGTAAATTATTTGGTCTTCAAATAATAATATCGACATTTAAATTTTATTATATATGTTTTGTTTTTAACATATAAGATTAAGTAATGTAGTAAAAAAATCAATTTAGTTATAAGTTTTTTTTACAAAGTATGTAATATTTTGTAAAATTTCCATCAATGAGTTAAATTGCAATGATGAATCAAACAGAGTGACATTGTTATGCACACATGTTTCCACGTGTAATCCAATGTGTATTCCACACACTCGTCTTTCCTCCCTCCATATTTTCTCATTAAAGTTTCATCTTCACCGTCAACTCAACTTTTGAAAACCATTTTCCCTCTCTCCCCCAACCCTAACCCTTTCATCATCCTCATCAGTAACCCCAACAACGTCGGCAACAAGTGTGGTAACACAACATCAAAGGAGGAGCTTTATCTGGGCGAGAAGTTCAGTCACTACTTTGGACTCCGACAACAGGGCCTTAGTTAGGGTTGTGTCATCGAAGAAGAGGGGCTCGACAGAGAGAAGTTGTTATTGAACCACCACACGCTATCGCCAATGAAGTTGGGTCACTACTTAAAGTATTTTAGTCTTTCATGTTCATTTCATTTGTCGTGTCGGTGTTGACCATTTTTTGTTCATTTCTCTCTTGAAATTCTTATTTTCATGAACTCTTCTAGAAATAAAACTCCTTCAATACAATTTGCAAGTGAAATAATATATACATCTAATATTCGATCTTATTTATTGTGAGTAATCATTATATTCAATTTGTTCATTACCTTTTGTTAAAAGATTGGAAGAAAAATAATTTTATATTCATATATTATAATAAATAATCATTACATATGTAAATGTAAATTGGATGAGAAATTTTATTAAGAACACGAAAATTATTGATCATATGACTTATTGTCTCTTCTTCCTCACTACCCATAACACATAATTTACTTACGGTTACAATTCCACACCTCGCCAAATTATCCTTTGTAGATAAAATATTTTCCAAAACTCTCCATGTAGTTTAGTTGTGACAAAAGGAGAGTTTTTATCTTCCAAAAAAATTCAAATAAAAGTCTATGCTAGCCATCTATCTCTTTCCTTAAAATGTTATAGGTTGATTTAACCATAAACCAATCCTCACCTTCCTTTCACACCCACATACTTCTTCTCCCTCTCCTTCCTTTATTACGCTCTTACTTTCCAACAGTTGCATCAATCGAGCGACCTGACAAATTTTCCATACAAACAAATTTCTTCTCCACTCCAACTACCTACTTGGTTCACATTTTTATCTTTGTTTATGGATAATGAAATATTCTTGAAAATTTAGACTTTAACTCTTTCTTTCTCCACCCACTTCTTTCTTTTTTTCGAGAACCTATACTCTTTCTACTGTGTAACTCTCACCTGACATTATCTTCAAACCTTATTGTTTGGACAAAAACGTATTATAAAAAGGTATTTTTTTTAGAAATTTATATTATTAAATTGTTTGAATTTCTTTAAAAAATAATAAAAAATTATAGTGATTTTTTAAACAGGAAAATATACTTTATATAAATCCAAAAATAAGTGTTTAAAAGTAGTATTGTTAATTCAAATTATGAAAAAAAATCATACATGTTTCCAATTTCAAACCCTTTTTTGTTAAACTTTAAGAAAACCAACGAGATGAAATTATTGTCTGATAAGCTACCTTAGTAGACTCTGGCTAAGCTACTAATATTACCATATTATAAGATAAAATTGGAAACAGTATTATAATCATCACATTTATCTAGTAATAAGCACATACGGGTAAATAACTATGAGGACAGTGAAATTGAAATTTAATTTAATTTTCCACTAAAAAACGGTTTATCATCATTTATGAATTATAAATTAATTTTTTAGTTTACGTGGAATCCCAACAATAACTCAAACATTTGACTTTGTAATAGCAAGAGATGAGATAAAATTTAGCATTAATATGATCAATTTTTTAGAAAAAAAAGTTAATCTAATCTGATTATTTTATTACCAAAGATGTGTGTGAATAAGAATTCTGTAATATTTTATAATTAAGGGTATTTTCATATTTGACATAGCATGCCCACATGCCCTAGATGAGTTATAAATAGACTACGTGCAAAAACATTGAGTAATAGCCATTTTCATATATACTGTAACTTTACTATATTTTAAACATTGTCTTGCACGTTTAACTAATGAAATAAAAATTAATTTTAAAGATAAAAACTAATTAATTATTATAGTGATTAAATTAAAAATAATTTTAGAAATTAAAAAAAAAATCTAAATTAATTTCTATTATTATTAAATGGTTTTTAATTGGTATCTAATTAACTACCAATTATTTAGATTCTAAATTTGGTAGC
>Ga0123341_1003647_pt1 | contig 13274 bp, 8 predicted proteins | sample Turbeapinknodule_FD_89959 | JGI IMG/M metagenome (GOLD analysis project Ga0123341, IMG submission 89959) | Root nodule microbial communities of legume samples collected from Mexico - Turtle bean Mexico pink nodule | ecosystem: Host-associated > Plants > Roots > Nodule | place: Mexico: Nepantla... | reverse complement strand
TAATAAGTGAGTTAAACAAGAAAAATGACAATAGGAATCTCACATTTTAATGTATAAGTAAATAACATTAGAGTGTTTATTAAATTATTTCTTTTAATTTATAACTTATTGTAGATTTTAAACCTTAAACCTATCTTTAACTAAAAATAAAAGTATTTATAGAATGAACCACCTTCTTTATAAAAAGCACTTCTTCAAAAATAAATAAACATTTTTTCAAAGATTAAAATGATTTCATATAAAATTAAAGGTAAAAAATAAAATAAGCTATGTGAAAAAAATGGGCTAAGATTTGTTCATCTCTTGATAATGGAGGATTGAAGATTATTAACCTTCATCATGAAAATAAGACATGTCTTCTTAAGCTTACTTAAAATTTCGCATATAGTAATAAGACTTGGTCTCTTCTCTTGAAAGCCAAAGTTCTCAACTCAAATTACAAGCTTAGAATGACTTATATCCTCCTCTATTTGCCTTAGGATTAATTTTATAACACTATTCTTGAACATACTTCTTGGACGGTTGGTACATGTACTTTTACTAATTTCTGGAATGATAAATGGTGCTCTACTATTTCTTTTTCAGACATTGTAAGGGTACCTAATGGTTGTAGCATCCCGGATACAGTTTTCCAATTATGGACGGGTAGTGATTGAAATATTCTCTTTCCTTTACAGCAGATGTCTCATTTTTTTGAACATATCATGATTAGGTAGGAATACGATATTTCTAATTGGATTATGGACGAGTCTGGTCGTTTCACTCTCAAATCGGCTAGAATTTTTTCTTTTTATTGGATCCAGGAGTTCCATGTGGTTGGGGGTAAACTCATTTGATCTCCATATATTCCTCTTTCTTTTATTAAGAGTGATGGTAGTTCTTTGGTTAATTTGATTAAGCTTGTTGTGATAACCTTTTCTATTTGGATAATATGGCGTATGAGAAATTATGCTAGATTTCAGGTTAAGATTGATGTTTCGAGAGTTATTTCGGTTGTTAAAGATCTCACTTGTCTAGTGAGAAATTCATCTAAAAGTTCTATGCACAATGATATGTTTGATTTCAATGTGCTTAAGTTTTTTGATATTTATACTTGTAGTAGTAAAGTTCTGTTAGATGAAAGTTTCCTTCACCAGGTTCGGTTAAAATTAACACTGATGATGTTGCTAGAGGTTTTACTAGTCTTGCTACTTGTGGAGGTATTTTCTGTGAGAGAGTTTATTTGTGGTTTCTATACTTTTCTTGATGTTCAGACTATACTTTGATTGTTGAGTTTTATGACATTATACATGCTATTGAAGAAGTTTAAAACATGAATCTTATTAAATTTATGGCTTGGATGCTTCATAATAGATGAAATACTTATCTTAATTATAGATAACAAAGTAAATTGAGTTTAATAGACAATCCATCACCATACCACCAGTTTGGTAGGATAAGTTATATATCAATCAGCCAATTTTTAATTTATTAAAATATAAATAATATAACACTGTATAATAATTTAAACCATTAATACAAATTAATTTTTTTATTAATAATAATGAACTAATTTAATATGTAAAAATCTTATCAAATTTTCCCATTAAAAACACAAATTAACTGGGTAAAACTTATATAATTAAATGAATTTTTAATGTATTTAAACATATTAATATTTTTTTCAAAAGGTAAAAAAAAAGTAGATTAACCTATCAATTTATCTTAACTAGTGTGTCAAAACAAATATATTGACACCTAAATAATTTTTTCCAAAGACAAAAAGAACATAGGAACAAAAAGATGAATGGTAAAAGATATAATTTTTATCCCTTTCAAATAAAATACATACACTCTTGTACTTTCATCACTTTCTGATTCTATTTTACTCTAACCAAACAACTTTAAATTTATATTTTTTCTCTTCTGCTGGTATAATTTTAAATCAGCACTAAACAAACAAAACAGAAAGAAGAAGAAATAGAAAATTTGAAAAATAAATTTAAATGGCAAACTAAATAAAAACACAAATAATATGTGAAATCAAAGAAGAGAAAAGTAATCAGGTGTATGAGTGTCGTATAGGAGATTCCTTCACTTAGTAGTCTATCCCTAAGTCCCACATTGGCTAAAACCACCCCTTAATGATCCATGTTAGAACCGTAGTTTACTGAGAGAATAGCATAGCAGGATATGTTTTTCTGAAAAAAAAAGTGTTCGCGATGGCGACAGCTGACATAGTCTAACATAGTCCCACATTGAAAAAGTCTAAAAAAAAAACAAGTTTATAAAGGGACACCTATATTTCCTGGTCATGACCTTACTTGAACAGGATCTGTTCTATAGGTCTGTACCTCTCTATCCTTGAGTTCTAAGAGACAGGAACTGCAGTCTGGTGGATGAACAATTGACCCTGTGATTGATGGGCACATGTCGTGCCTTCTGTTTCATGTTTTTGTAAAATCACGTTCTGTTGTATGGTTTTGAACTGAAATCCAAATACACAATCTCTTATTAGCTATAGGTTAAAGTTACAAAAGGTCAAGAATAAATTATTCAGTTATTTGTTCTTTAATTATGTGATTTTTAATTTTTTTATATGTAGTTTGTATGCTATGAAGTATAATAACTACTCTTTTCAAACATACATTTGTTGGACACGTATAAAATACTTATCTTTCATGTTGAGACAAAAATAAATTTTCAATCTATAATCTCTAGTAATTAAGAGAGTTAACTATCACTTACTCTTTACATAATATTGTGAGACTAATAATTTTTTTAACTGATAGTTTTAACTGTTAAGAGATATGATTATGATCTTGCATTAAAATAACAAGTAGTCAACATAATAGAATATTAATATCGTTGTTGAATAGATAACATAACATGGATTATTCATTCATCCGAGAGTCATCAAAATTTGTCCACTAATTGTTACATATTCTCCAAATTTTAGGCCACATTTGCCACTTGCATTTTCCTTCTACCAGTTCCAATGCTCAGCATTCAAAGTGGTGTGCAAATTGCAATGATGAGTGAACAATAAACAATTCCATTCTCCAACCGTAGTAGTAATTGATTGACAAAGTGCTTTTTGACTGCCATGATTTTAGTTCTTGAATATGTATAAAATGTGAATTAATCACTAAATATTGTAATTCAATAACATAATAATTTTTGATTTAATACCAACGGGTCCTTAAAACTACAAATTAATGATAAAATATTATCAAAACTTGTGGTGTTTCAAATATCAATGATCCTCTTCACAAACCAAGTTATCTTATATGGTTCTAAGCACAAAAAAGATTTTTGCAGAAAGTCTTGAATATGTTTGTAATATCTCTCTACAGTTGTTTTCTCCTTATATAAAAAAAATTTGATATCTATTTAGATTGATGAAGATGTGTATCCCACATGGTAAAAATCACCATAAAAGAATAATTATATCCAAAGGCGACAAACCTCTTACTAATAACGGGGGTCTTGGAATTTTAATCCGAATCTTGAGTGTCTTGGATTGAACTAATTACATGACACATTTCGTACATTTTTTTGGCGTTGAGATACTAAAACTTTTTTTAAGGACTAAAATAATAACATTTAACACATTTAGAAATATAATGGATAATTTACCCTGAAAAGAACACCTTTTTCACTTCAGGCATCTATGAAGGAAAAAAAAAGGAAAAAAGAGTTGGAAATTGTTTTTCTGCCTACACTTTCTATTTACATGTTGGAACAAAAAAAATCAAAAGCATCCCAATAGGGTTTATGTCAATATATATTCACACCTTTAGGTAGATTTTGAGAGAGAAGTGACTTGCACTTTTGGCATTTCTCTGAAGAATGATGACAATTGCTTCGTCCCTGTGCCATTAAATAACTTTGGATCTTTCAAAGGGTCCATGCGGTCACCTATGGAAATCATCCAAAATGTCAGAACAATCACAAGGGCATGCACATTTAGCCTCATAGGATGAAATGATAGATGATGGTATCACAAACATCCATCTAGCCATTGCTGCACACATCTTCGGATGGTGTGAAATTGCTGGCACCAATGTGAAAGGATGCTCATAAGCCTTGGTAGTAACAGGAACAGCTCATGTGTGAGCCACTATGATGACAGTCCAAGTGGCAATAAACAACTAATCATTATACGAGCCTTGCAGTGGCTGAAACTGTAACATTTTGCAAATCACCTGATCGACAAGAATAAAATTGAAAGTATCAATAATTGAAGTTTAATGTGATCAGTATATTAAGATATTCATAGTATGTTCACAATTTTTTTCTCTCCTATAACTGCAATGAACTGTAAAGATTGTATTCAACTTTTGAGAGTATCATGGACCAGCCCTTATCAAACACTGAAATCAGATTTAGGAATTTTAGTATTGTAATGACCAAGAAAAGCCGTCAGATATGTGTTCGCAGCGTAGATTCATTAGAGAAGGGGGGCATAAAAGTAAAAATGTACAAGCTGAGAAATTTAGATCAAACTTGTTGAAGACAACAACTATTAGCATGTGTTTAAATATTATAAAAACAACAAAAAAGATGTATCTTAGAGACATTTGATGTCACTGTTTGTTAAGTAGGATTTTTACTGATTCAAAATTTATGCGAGTGGTTAAAGAAAGTGCTTGGTTATTCTTTCCCAAGAAGTTCCATGTGTATATGGATCGCAGAGAATGAGATTTTATCTATATCCCATGCAAACGCAAGCAAACATTAGAATGATGGAAGAATTTGCAGAAGTAGGTTTTATATTGGAATTAGATCACTCACCTCAGTCAAGTATTTTGAAGCAGATAAAAGCAACATTACATTGCTGTTGAGTATGACATGCAGAAAGCTTTCAACTTTTCAAATATTTCAATTTCTCAAGAACCAGTTTCATTGATGGTCGAATAGAAAGAGTCTCTTCTGTGCATGTTAATGCAAGCTTTAAAAGCCCCAAGAGTTTTTCCTTAGGCCCTGCTTCCCACAAAGTAGATGAAAATAGCTCAGAACAACGGCCTTCGGTCATTAGTAGCTCTGCCCAGGGTACAATGTTGAATCCATTTCCATACTCAGAAAAAGATGGATCAAGTGACTTTCTTCCAGACATCAATTCTAATAACACTACACCAAAGCTGTAGACATCTGCTTTGTCAGAAACCCTGCAAGTGGTGGCATATTCTGGTGCAACGTAACCAAATGTGCCTGCAACATCAGTGGTGGCATGGGTCTCAGTTACCTCAAGCAGTCGTGCCAAGCCAAAATCCGACAGGTAGGCATTATGATCTTCATCAAGTAAAATGTTGCTAGGTTTGATATCCCGGTGAACAATCCGAGGAACACATGAGTAGTGAAGGAAGGCAAGGGCCTCTGCTATGTCTTTTGCTATTTTGTAAATAACTGGCCACTGAACATTTTTCCCTGAACTGTCATGTATGAAAGCTTCAAGGTTCCCACCAGAAAGATAGTTGTAAATTAAGAACATTTCAGCCTTCCCTACATAATAGCCAATAAGAGTCACAAGATTCTTGTGTCGAATTCTTCCTAGTGTCCTTATTTCCGTTTCAAACTGTTGAATGCCTTGAAACCTACCTATGGACAACCTCTTTATGGCAACAAGAAAACCTGGGGACAGTTCTGCCTTGTACGTTGACCCAAAGCCGCCTGTGCCAATTAGATGTCGGATGCTGAAGTTTCCAGTAGCTGTGGCCACACTGTCATAACTCAATTCAGTTGGAACATCTTCAAAGGTCACTACCTGTCGCCTTCTTATACTGCTAAGCCGACCAAATTTACTCCTTCCAGAAAATATTACAAATACTATTCCCAGAAGCGTGCAGAGCACCACAGAAGCAGAAGTCACCACAACAATAACCAATGTCCTTAATTTTCTCCCTCTTTGAGTATGATGCTGGATTTCAAGGGGAACTGGAAGAGAAGCAGGTGAGTCAGAATATGGATCAGGGCAAGGATGCAGGTGTGCATTTCCTTTATAGGAATCACAGTCACTTGGGTGTTGAAGACGAGGAATATGACCAGAAAGATTGTTAAAAGAAACATCCAGCTGCATAAGATTGGAAAGAGTAGAAAAAGTTAAAGGTATTTCCCCAGAAAGTTTGTTGTGGTCCACCAACAGAATTTCAAAACTTTTGGCATTTGACAAACTCCCAGGAATTGTTCCAACCAGAGCATTGTGAGACAAGTTCAAAACAGCAAGGGAAGTCAATTTGCCAAGTTGGGAAGGAATTTCCCCCGTTAGATTGTTTCCTCCCAGATGCATCCATTTCATGTTTTGTAGGTTTCCCAACTGATTTGGGAGTGATCCAGATAACTTGTTCCCACTTAAATCAAGATGTTGAAGCATCACCAAGTCACCTATACCTGGCCCAATTGACCCATCAATCTGGTTGTATGCTGCTTCAAAATCTGTCAACTTTAGGCACTCCAAAACCGACTTTTGGAAATTCCCACCCGATAGTTGGTTCACACTCAAGTTAACTGACAATGTCTTGAGGTCGTTACAGTTTGAAACTAACTGGTCCGGTAGAATTCCATTGAACCTATTATTATTGAGAGACAGTGCATAGGAGACTTTACGATTAGCACTAAAAAGACTATCTCCAAGAGAGAACAAAGGCAAGGAGCCCACAAAACTATTCCAACTGAAATCATGGCTAACAACAATAGTGTTATTCTCCTCAAAACCAGATCCAATGAAAGCATTCTTTTGAAACCTCCAAACAGGAAAATTAAAGTATGCATCATCACTAAAACCATCCAGTTCTAGGAATGAAGGGTCTAGTGCACTCAAACCACAGCTCTTTTTCCTAAATCCTTTAAGAGTGCCAGATATATTATTTCTGCTGACATTGAAGTACACCATACAAGGAACATGAAGCTGCAATGAAGGCAGATATCCCACCAAATTATTAGAACTCAAGTCCAAGAAACTCAAATTCCTACACATCCCCAAACTCTCAGGCAAGACACCGGTAACATAATTCTGCACCAAATTGAGTACCCTCAGAGAGCACGAATCCGACCAACCACCAGGCAACCGACCACCAAGATTCGCTCGTGGAGCCCACAACACCCTTAGACTTGAAAGCAGAAACACTTGAGGAGGTATGTTCCCAACAAATGCATTAAACTCTCCTCTAAAGCCATCCTCCAATCCTCCCTCATCACGATCTTCAAACAAATCAGTAAGCACAAGCACAGACAGTTTCCCACAATTAGCCAACTCCTTAGGGACCCTTCCAGTTAGGGAGTTTCTAGAAACATCCAGAACTCTCAGTTCAACAATATGGCCAATCTCAGAAGGTATTCTACCTTCCAAGATGTTCCCATCAACCAAAAGAGTCCTCAAGTTTCTACATTTTCCAATTTGGGGTGGAATCTCCCCAGTCAAAAAGTTACGAGACAACTTCAAATGCTTCAACGAATCACAAGTACCATTCAGAGGAATCACACCAGAAAACTGATTATTCGACAAATCAACGATTTTCACACTCCCAGAGCCAATAATCTCACTCGGAATCGAACCAGAGAAGGCATTACCAGAGATGTTAATAAGTTTAAGAGACTGAAGAAAAGCAAAACTCATCTGGGTCGGGACTCTCCCTGAAAAGTTGTTCCCTTGAAGCTCGAGGACCTCGAGAAACCGCAGATTCCCAACGGTAGAAGGAATCTCACCGGAGAACATGTTTCCGGCGAGGGATAGAACGCGGAGCTCGGACAAGTCACCGACGGAGGGCGACAACTGGCCGCCGCCGAGACCGGTGACATTGAGGGAAGTGACTCGGCCAGAGAGGCTCCCGGCGCCACCGCACGCGACGGAGTGCCATCGGCAGAGATTGGAGGAGGTGCGGTTGTTCCAACCGGCGAGGAAATTGGAAGGGTCGGAAGAGACGAAGCTTTTGAAAGAGAGAAGAGACAATGCGTCGCGAGAAATTGAAGCATTGAGGGCATTTGCGTGATGCGAAGTGAAGAAGAGAAGGCACTGAAGAAGGAAAAGAAGATCCATGTTCGTGAGAGCGAGTGAAGAATGAAAACGAGTTGGGTTTATCGAAAGATGCGAAATTTGTTTGTTAAACCATGGTGGGTGAATCCAGTGGCGGAAATACGTCGCCGGCGAGGGTGGGGCCGGAAAATGAGCTCCGGCGGCGAGTGAGACTGATAGAGTGAAGGAAAGAGATGTGAGTGAGAGTGGCAAAGCAGCGAATTAAGTTGAAAAGTTGTGTCTCATTTGGAGCCAAATGGTAACGTTTCTCTCTCTCTTTCTCTCTTCGATTTCTCTAATTAAATATATTTTTTAACTTTATAGGTTTGTTTTACGCAGACGGGGAAAATGCTTTTTGCGTTTTTCTCTGACTTATATCGTTGGTTTAAAGTTAATACAAATTATTTTCTTAATAAAAAAACTAGAAAAAGACAAGTTTTAAATGAGACAAGTTTAAATTTGTTTAGAGAAATATTTAATGAAAGTTAAATATAGTTTCTTAAACATGAGGATCTAGAATATATTATTTCTCCAACTTCATCTTCCTTGCTTATCTAGTACCCTTCTTCCAGTTCCAATCACATGTGAATGTTTCATTGTTTTTTGGTGTCATTGTGTATTTAATTTGGAAAAACAATAACCCATCAATGGCAAACCCGTGCCTGCCGCTATAAACATTTCTTTTTGGGATTATAATATTATTACCCTATGCCTCTTGCTCACAATATACTATCATTTTTAATTTATTTTATAATCTCATATGATAGTGCATTTTTTTCACTACCTCTTATTTCGATTAAATCTTAATCACGTTTATGTAAATATGTGTAATTTGTATAATAATGTTTGAAAAAATTATCACTGACGAAACACAGGCATTGCCACAGTAAAAAAATGAATATACATTTTCAGGGAAAATTTGTCATTGATATATACCAATCACTTACTCGTGGGAAGTTTATCAACGGTCAAAGAATCAACGATAAGGGTATTATCGACTACCTAAAATATTTTCATGGTATTGTATTTTAAAATTAAATATATTATTGAATAATAAGTGTTTCAATACCTTTAAAAATCGAGATTTTGAGATATTTTTTAAAAATAAAATCGTAACGAAGTTTCAAACTTCAAAATACTTTGGATGCTGTGATTGATCTTAGTGCTTGGAATGTTTAATAATTTCACATCTCTTAGGAATTTAGGTTCAGAAATGTTTTTTAAGAATAAAATTATGACAAAATTCCAAATTTAAAAGCAGACAATATTTCGAATATGATGATTGACCATAATGAAGATGAATATTCATTGTCTGATGTGGTGCATCAAATGGAGCACACATAATCACAATGAAGAAAGGGAGGTTCTGATGAATCCTAATTGTAAATGAAAAAGAGACAATGACTTAAGCATTAAAGAGAGAAAATAATAGAAAAGAAAATACAAAAGAAATTCTTATTTTCTAGTATATTAGAGTAAACTACATGATATATATATATATATATATATATATATATATATATATATATATAAAAAAAAAGACAAAGACCTAGCTGAAAAAGAAAAAGAAAGTTGGGCCAAACAAACAAAACCCAATAACTTAAAACAGAAAAACTAAATATGTTAACACCCCCTCAAGCTGGGGAGTAGATATTCGTCAGGCCCAGCTTGGATTTGAGAGTAGAGAACTGTGCTGAAGACCTCTATCATGCGATTGTGAATCAGATCATCTAATGCTTTTTATGTAGAATGAATTATGCAGAAAAGTTGTAAACAATCACGTTGGACAATATGACTTTCACTTAACTATCAAACAATATGAAAGCAATCGCTTAATAGATTGTCTAATGGGAAAGTGAAGATGAATAGTAACACAAATTGCAGAAAAATGTAAATGATAGGAAACTTAAGTTGCTTGAAAGGTAACATTCAGGAAGTGTAAATTATAGAAAATTAAAGTGTTGAAAATGTAAATTGAAGAAAATTAAAGTGTTGGAAAATAAAAATGCAGAGAAAATGAATTGTTGGAAAGGTAAATTGCAGAAATGTAAAATAAGACATAATAGAAAATGTAAATGACAATGAATTAAAACTGTGATTGAATTGACAAAAAATTGTAAACAAGAAATGTAAGTACAAAAACTCAAACAAGCAAGAATTAAAATGAATTTAAAACATGAAAAGTGAAATTTAGGTTTGGAAACAAGGAACAAAAACCATTGTTAGTAATCTTCATATTCAATTCGCAAGAGACACAAATATGGAATCTTTGTTACAGAAGAAAACACAACCAATCGATTAGTATATTCTTAGAAAAACTATTTTCAATGGAAAATAGAGCTCCCGAAAAGATTTGAAAAAGAAAATACCAACACAGAGCATTTGTGTGAAATGATTTTCGTGTCACTGTTGCCCATTTCCAAAACCAAATTCAAATTCAAACAATGTTAACAAAATTTAGAATGTGAAAAGAAGAAGAAACAATGGAGAAAAACGTAGAAGTAAACAAAGAACTTTTATTTGAACTACAAACGTGAAAAACAGAAAACAAACAACGAAAAACTGAACTAATCTACTTCATTGTTTAACTCTAATCTATGTATAATATCATTTTTTTCTCTACATAATTTGTTCTATTTATAAAGCTTCTACATCAGAATGAGTTTCAGGTTTGGTAGTTAATGACCCACAATTTTCGATTACATCTTAACTAATTTATGTAACTTTCTCTTTTCGAGCACTATTGACCGTCTGACGTCAATTATTGCTATTGTTGACCATCTACTGTCTATTTCCAGTAAAGGGTTAACCTTTTGGATCGTGTTTCTACAATTTTCATCATTTTAGATTTCAATTTTAGTATTTCAAAAAGTAGACGATTTGACCAGACGATCTAATGAGAGCATATGCTAGACGATATTCCAGAAATGCCTAATGATGGGTGCTCTATTATGGAAAAGGAAGATATTGATTTGGTAATTTGACTACATTTTGAGTAAGAATCAAAATTAGTTAAATCTTATGTGAGGAGATTCTTTCAAAATCTTACAATTAAAACTCCTCTACAAAACGCGTCAAAAATAGAGCAAATATCATTTCAAGATATTATTCAAGAAAAATCTTGTACAATATCTCTCAAAGTAAGAATGAGGAGATATTTTTGGATCGCATTTCATAGCTGCACAACATACTTTAAACCTAGATTTATTTCCCTTTTGTATTTTTCTTGTTTTTTCCTCTGCATGGAAGACTAAAACCCTTTGGGTTGATTCCCTTGTGATTTCCCATTGAAGTCTGAGGTTCTGTTTAATAGAATTTTGTTCTTCAATTTTGTGTAGCAGATTATATATGCTTCATTTTTTATCTTTATGAAATCGAGTTTCATCCAAATGAAATGATTTTGAATGCTGGTTGAGAATTTAATTCTTTTCTTTAATAATATTTCTTGGTTAGTTCGCTTAGTTCTAATTAGTCTCTTCTTTGCTTAGTTCGAGAGATAAAATATAAACATCTCACAAGTATAGTTTGGTACTAGTGAGATACCGAATACATCAGTAGACGTTTGTTTTGTAGATAAAATTTGTTGAATTTTATTGACGCTTGCTTGATTAAGTTTGACATCTGTGTGAAAATTAAAGGATTCTAAACTTAGGAAAGTCAATGAGTAATTTGCGGTGAATAAACTTTGAAGTTGTTAGAATCTATGGCCTAATAACAAGAGGGGGTGAATTTTTTTCAAATTTTTCACAATTGTTTAAGTCAGATTGAAAATTTCATGAAAATCAACCAAATGAATTCACTGTTCAATCGATTGTAAAAAGAGAAGCAAAATTAAAAAAAAGAAAATAAACCACTTATTATGTTTATTTAACTGATTGAATTACTATTCAAAAACCAAAAAATAACAGTATAGTAAAAAGATAGAGAAGAGATAGAGAGAATCACACAAAAAAATTATACTGGTTCACTCTTAACCAATAGCTACATCTAGTCCTCCGCACACCACCGAGAGTTCACTAAACACATAATCAAAAGATTATACCATAAGAACTACATATAAGAGCTTTGTTTATTGAACCCTTCAAGAAAAATAAACTCTCACAAACACATCAAAAGAACCAGAAACCCTATATAGATCTGCCTAAGAACATAATACAAGTAAGAATGAAACGAAAACACCTGAGTCTATTACAAAGTATGAATACAAATTACAAACTCAAGAAAAACTTACTCACATAACAGAATGATCCAAGATAAAAAAAATTCTCCACGAACTCAAAGACTCTTTTTCAATTTGTTTTCTTTTAAGAATTTTGTTACTTTTAAAACGTTAAAAAAAACACCTTTATATAGGTTTCAAATGATTGCTAAAACAATTTTTCAAATTAATGACAATTAAAAACAATTTTAAAAACATAACAAAAATATATTAAAACCTTTAATTGATTCTCCAAAATAACTGACTGTGTTAAAAAAGAGAAATCAACACTCAGTTTATTTATCAAAATAATTGATTGATTTTATTAAAATGAAAATACGAAAACCTTTAATATTAAATTCTTAATGTCAACACTAAAAACATTGGACTTTTAAACCATTAAAAATATTTTAGTATTTTCAGTCAGTTGATACGATAAATAAATCTGTTAAAATACTTTACTAAAGATACAAGACTTCAGTTTAAGTGATTTTAACCGATTAAAATCTGAATCAACTGATTTAAAAACATAATAGGTTTTCAAAATATTTTATTGGAGATGTCTTAATTCATAATACTTAGTGAAAGAAATACAACAAAATCTAACTAAACACACACCTCCAATAACTCAATGAATGTGCATCTTAAATTGAACTCCTATTACTATTCTCCTAAGTTTTTCACTAAGGATTTTTTTGGAAGAGGATATGAGTGTCAAGTTTCTATTTTGAAACTTGGGAAAGTTTTAATAAATTTATGAGTTTTTCGTTGTTCAAGAGATGCTTTCATGAGCACAACTCCACTAATGTTCTCAAATGACTTAGAAGGAGTTGCATGTGACCCTAAAGACAAGACATTCATGACTCAGAGAGGAACCTATAGGCTCTAATAGTTTTATTATTTTTAGAAAAATAATAAAATAAAATATAAATGACACGTTTGGAAACAATAATCCCAATATTCATTTGATAAGGAAATTTGTCAGTTCTACTCTCCAATATGCAGTGGTTGATGAAATGCATGCAGTAACTTGTTCCTCGAAGGGAATTTTGAATATCATAGTTTTTTTTTTTTTTTTTTTTTTTT
>Ga0123341_1003646_pt1 | contig 13276 bp, 9 predicted proteins | sample Turbeapinknodule_FD_89959 | JGI IMG/M metagenome (GOLD analysis project Ga0123341, IMG submission 89959) | Root nodule microbial communities of legume samples collected from Mexico - Turtle bean Mexico pink nodule | ecosystem: Host-associated > Plants > Roots > Nodule | place: Mexico: Nepantla... | reverse complement strand
TTATAGTTGTTTTGGCATTTCATTTTTTTACAACTTAATTATTATAATTAAATAGCAATTTAATGTGATTGTAGTTATATGAAGATTACATTCTAAATCTAATCAACTGAAAAATAATATTAGAGAATTTTTAAAAACTCCTGTAAGATTATACTTTTTGTATTGATAATAATTTTAACAATGTCACCAATAATTTTTTTTCTCTGAAATTGGTATTAAAGACTTGCCAATCATTTAAAAAATAATTTTTATTTATAAGACCTAAGTCTTAAATTTAAACATTCATCATACCATATCCGAAAATTCCAATAGTTTTTCATTAGACTTAAATTTTAAATTTAAGACTTTTTCTAAGACTGAGATTATATTTTTTGTATTGATCATAGTTCTTGAATGTTCTAATCATTCCAATAATTAACGTTATCTTTTTTTCTTTGAAATTGGTATTATAAAGACTAACTAATCATTTAAAAAAAAAATGTAAGACTTAAGTGCTAAATTTAAACATTTATCATACCACATTCGAAAATTCCAATAGTTTTTCATTGAACTTAAATTTTAAATTGAAGACTTTTGCCAAGACTCTAGAAGATATTATTACTAATCTTATAACACTTACACTTCTATCATTTTTATTTACAATTTTTTTAACCTAAAAAATTAATTTAATTAGTATAATTAAATATTGATTTAATGTTATTCTAAAAACATATTGATATTGAAAATTATCTTTTATTATTAACACTCTTATACAAGACTGAAGTCATAATTTTAAGACTTTCGTTAGTTCACATTAATAAAGTTTGTGATGATATTAAAGTTTCAAATCGAAGACTCTTGCATAAAAAATAATCTACCATTTATAAGTAAAAAGTTCACAAACTAATAAATTCATTGTGAATAATCTACTAGTGAAGATTCTCCTTGTGAAGATGCAGGTCAAGCCTGACATTTTGAACCAGCAAAATATCTTAACAAACTTGTTCTCCTTTTGTTGTTTATATACATTTTGCTATAACATTTCATTTGACTCTTTGGCAGTATCGACATCAGATACAGATTATGTTCACTATTTCTTCCAAAGAGGAAATATAGGACTGTAGAAACACTTGAACAACGTGATTTCCATTGCGCACAAAAAAGATTAAATAAATAAAACAACATAAATTTAACACATTTTGATTTTTCCAGCACTCCAAATATCTGACATAAATCTGCCCGAGTTTTCATCAATTCCTAGGTAACTTTGAAGTACCTTTCTCAGGCAGAGAAGAGAAAAAATACATTTATAATTTGATTTTTTTTTTCCTAATTAAAGCCCGGTAACATAGCCAGCTCTTTATCCACGTGTGATCTTCCTCCTAATGTCTACAAGAAGCTAAAGAATGTAAATATACGAATCAGCACCTTGAACTCTCTACATCATTCCCTAGGCAGATTAAACGGTATGAGACAAAAATGATCACCTGCAAATCAGGAGTTCCAGTAATAGGACTTCATTCCAGTTCCCCTAGGCCCACAGAAGTTCATTACTTCAGAGTTGAACCCAATGCCACAACTTAGGTTCAAGATATTGTAGAATTAGCGTCTGTCTCTGTTTTCTCTAACTCGTCATTCATAATATTCAAAATGTCCTTTGGGGGACATTTGTCTGCAGGGTTCTTGGCAGATGTTTGACAGAAGCATTCAGGCCAAGAATTAGTATAGAAAGACTCTGGAGAAACACGCTTATGAGGTTCTCCAAAGTTTGTTCGGAGCATGACCTTCCTAATAGCTTCATCAAAACCAGCTGTCCGCCCTTTCTCCCTATCGATGAAGATTGGGGCAAGAGATTTTCTATCAGGTCTGATAGTAGTACGGAAGCCATAATATAGACGATGCCCAAGGAGATTATTGGCAAAGTTGCTAGGGCCATCATAAGTTGGCATGAAAATGTCAGAAAGAAGACAGACCATGTAATCCACAGCAGAACCTGCCAATCCCCTGGTGTTTTCAGCAAGCTCTTCAGAGTGTTCCACAGAAGAATGATTCTCAAGTCGAGGGAACAAACTTCGAAATGGTTTCATAAATCGATCCCCTCCAAACAATTCACCAGCTGCAAGATATATCCTAGTAGAATTGTCAAAACCCAATGCACGCAGAATAAGACCAACCTGCAATGAGAAGCACATAATAAATGTGCGAATCAAAACATTCGAATCACATCATAATCTAAACAAATTTGAAATTTGTTATCACCAGCATACATGTAAAGGTTACTGTATTGACAAAGACCCCGGGAAAATATTAAAGAACAACAAAAGCAAAAACTAGTGTTCACCTCCTCAGGAGTCAACGGGCATTTCCCAATAGCCCTTCTTTCATCATAGACAAGTCTTTTAGGTGCAAAATTTTCTTCTCGATACTTTTTCAAAATCTTTTGCTCCTGGGGTGTAAATATATCAAAGCATCTGCAATCACATCCACATTCAACATGAGTAATTTACAAGAAGCTTTCTTTTTTTTATAGGGAGGGGGGATTGAGTTTTGGATCATCACTTGCAATACATATCAGACTAGAAGTACTATAAATATGGATTATTACAGTTCTGTCTTTTGCATTGCATCACATCATATCATATCAAATCCATCATACATTAGAATCTCAACTTTTCTCTTTCTTTTTCCTACCTAAATTCCTATAACTTCTGCACATGCCTGTAATACAAACACTGTCAAATACTCCTATACAGGAGCATATCCATGGTGCATGTGTAAGATTTTAAGGAAATACCATAATTATAATTATGTAGTACAATACAAGTAAAAACAAGAAAAAAATTCTATTTCTTGGAACAAATATGCACTACACATCATGAAATAGGACAGACATCAAACTTTGGAGCCAATTAAAAAACACAAACCGCCCATTAGTCCAGACCAAGAAAGTGATCCAATGGGAGCTGTAATTTTTAGGCTGCTCTGATTTTATTGGAATTATTAGGATTATGGGAAAGGATGAGTTAATTAATTCAATTAGGATATTGATTAGTTAGTTAGGGGGTTAATGAGTTAAACAAGTAGGAGGGATGTAGGGAGAAAAGGGGATACAGATATGTTCATTTGTAGATTCAGCATCAGCTCTTTGTGAAGGGGAAAACCCCTGGAAGAGAGTATTTACCTATTTCTTGTTCTTTTCATCCCTTTCAACAAAACTTGTCGTCTATTTCCCATTCTCAAATTCTTGGTTCCTAAAATTTGGCACGGCCCCAAATCTTCAATGGAGAGCCAGTGCTAGAGATGGAGCAAACACATTTTGGCTAAGAAGGATAAGCAGCCTGTGTTTGTTAAGGTAGACCCAATTGATTTAAGGCTGAAAAATTCTTCGATGTACAAGAAATTCATTCACTCCATAAGTTGCAATTTGAATTCATGAGCATGGAAGGTGTTGCAATGAATTGGTTCTATGTTTTGGAGCCAAAATAACCTTGATTTAAATTGGGAGTCATTTTCCTTAGTTTTGATGAAAAGATTCATATATGAATATGGTAGTCACATCGTTGAAGAGTTGGCTAACTTGAAGCAAGAAGTGCAAATTGAGATGGAAGCCTGCATCAAAGAAGCAGAGATGGACATGGAAAAAGGAAGGAGCAGCAACCAAAATTTTGGCAAAACAAGAAAGAGTGACGAGAACTTTGATGACAATATGTAAAATGGAGGAGGTGACAAGACTTGTTCTTGGGCAAGAAATATGAACAAGACTCCATCTTGGATGAGAAACACAGGTGAGAACTATGCTTAGGCTAGAAGACAAGTGAGATTTATCCTTGGGCAAGAAGACAGGTGAGATCTGTCCTTGGGCAAGAAGACAGGTGAGATTTGTCCTTGGGCAAGGAGACAGGTGAAATTTGTCCTTGGGCAAGGAGACAGGTGAGATTTGTTCTTGGGCAAGGAGACATGTGAGATTTGTTCTTGGGCAAGAAAGGTGAGTGACAAAATTAGTCCATTGTGTTGTGCCATTGAGAAGTTCTTCAAGGAGCAGCAGATGTAGCCAACCAATTAAAGTATCAGTTTCAATAGTGAAGAAGCTATGGAAATTTTGCATCCCAACTAAACTTATGTCGCTGGAGCAGCCAGATCAAGACTTCCAGATAACAGAGAATGCAAGCTACGCACATAATTTCCACTCATACCTCCACCACCGAAACCACTAGACACAATCAAACAGGTGGTATTTAGAAGGGTGTTATTATCTGCAGGACAAAGATGGCTGCCTAAAGGATCTCCAACAGCCCATGTCTCTGTCAATAAATATTTGAGTCTGATGAAGTAGAAAGACAGAGGCATAAATGGTATTGTATGTAAGTCTAGACCTAATGGGTCAATCCCAATTTGAACGTAACATGCGTGTTCAGGAGCAAATGCTTTGCAATAGCCAAATTTAAGGTCCGACACAAGGGGTATTTAGCCCATACCAGACTTCAGGAGGCTTTGCTCAAGTTTTCGAAACTTGTTTCATTGAACTTGTGTTTTCACCATATTCACAACTAGAGGTGGGTATTTAGGTTCGGCCTGCTGACTACCAACAAAACCTGCAACCTGTATGGTACATAGGCTTTTAAAATAAGACAGTCTAAGGTGCAGGCTCATTAGTGCAGTCTTTTTAATCACACAGGTTAAACGAGTATGGTACATAGGCTTTTTCAAATTTAATATAAAAAATATAATGCTAATAAATAAGATGTGTAAACTGAATAAAAATAAAATTATTAAAAAATACATATGGAATTTAAGTACTCTTATGGTTCAATGGTTGTTGAATAGTGATGTAATACTTTTATTTAGCATAAAATTATAGATTAAGTAAACATAACGTAGAAAAATATATTCAAGAAATTTTTTTGCAATGAGTGTTGTCCAACATGTGTCTCATGAAGAAATAGCTGGTTCATCTTACTTCCTAAAGTGGGATCCAAAAGGTGAAGATTATTTTCAACTCCTACAGCATTGGAGGAAATTATTACCAAATTGAACCTTGAGGATATAGAATAAAGGAAATTAGTGTAGTTACTAATTAGAGGGATATCATGGCTCATACCCATTATTATACATATAAAACAGGATGATAATAGGGTTAGTGAGGGACATTGTATTAGTAAACCTTCATGGGAATACAACAGTAGCTCTGTTGTAAAACGGGAAACCCTTATAGGAGAGAGTGCTCTCCTGTTTCTTGATCTTTTGATCATATTCAATAAAATTTGTCTTCTATTTTCTATTCCCAAATTCTTGGTTCCTAAAAACTGGAGTTACTGGTATTCACTTTGGATGATAATAAGGCCAACCCTTCCACAAAACATAATTTGGAGTCTTTTATACATACTTTTTCCTTATTGATAAATATTTTGCACTCAATATTCCTTCAAGATTTGTTTTCTACATCTAATATTTCGTCTCTCTCCATTTAAGGAAGCAAACTCAGTTCTAGTGGTTGTTGAAGACTTGAGGCTTTATGATCCTCAATCTTTTGTTTGAGTTCTGCTCAAGCTTTGTTCTCAGTTTAGACAACATAAGCACCCTGTTTCAAACTCCTGATATTTTTTATTTTCTCTCCATTGGTATCTTCTGCTATGGACATGGTGGATCTGCTGATATGAAAAGAAAAAATGCTGGTGGAAATAGGAGAGATGGATGACAGTAATTACTAAGTTCTTGAAGACCCTAGAACATTAAAAGGCTTGCAAACTGCAACTAGTCAGAAAGTACTGAGTGCATGCTTTATCCCTTAAAACTCCAACTGGCCGATAGTAGAAAAATGTTGAGCCTTGTTCAAACGTGCCAGTTAGATTAAGAAAATATCAGACATTTTTCTTCAAAGTATGAAAGGAAGATTTTCTCTTTTCAATCCATCCTTAAAACACGGATTGATGATTTTAGAATTGTCTGCACCCAGTCTACCATTCACCAGATGATCAATAGCAGTTTAGGGAGGAAGCATGAAACACTAACACCATCTGTTTCAATTGTGTAAAAAGTAGCCCGTTTGAAAAAATGTCCTACATAATTGATATGGATTTGGGCGAAAGCCTCCTCCCTATCACAAGATTACAGAAAAAAATTATTTTAAGCACAAAAATGTCAAGAAAAGCAGTACATCAACTATGTCTAGCCCACCAATGGACAGCCAGAAAGTGTTGACCAATTCAGAATTTTTTGGTAAATAGTCCTAACAGAACAACCCTTGTCTTCCACAGAGACACATGCTGACCACCTCTCAACTCAACCTGAAGACCGACGCTCACTCATCCATCTTTTGTTATAAAATCAACCTTACTCCAACCCACCCCTCAACGACACCTTCATCTCCTTCTCACAGAACAATGCCTCTAAATTAACTAATAGGATGAAATTATAGTTTATGTATATCAATACAGCTGGAGCAAAAAATAGAAAGAAACTAAGTTATTCAACACCATGTTTATAAGAAATCAGCACAATTTAACAGGCTGCAAGAATTCCTAGAAAATGGCTGCAATGCACCAACAAGATTGCCAAAGCTCATTAGTTCAATTTATTTTAAAGAAAATATCACGTTTTTATCAATTTTCTGAGATAACTATTAAAAAATAAGCAATTATTTATCCAAACATAAAATATAGTCCCATAAAAAATAGAAAATAAACCATTAACAGAGAAAATGTGTACATAACTAGTCATATATCATATATACATAGGGAATGTGGTTTCTGACAAGATAACAAGGAAAATCCCATAGATGTTATACATGGTTTAATAAAGCTTTGGCATAAACATCCATTGCTTTAAATCAAAGAAAAACATGCATTTAACATTTGATATTGTAGAAAACAAAACAACAGTTACACAATATTTACGTCCCATTAAAAGTCAATAAACATATAGCCAATAAACTATGTAAACATAATTGTCCAGTCAAACCCAGATAACTTACCCAGCAAATGCCAACATGTCCATCTCAAACCGAAGATGTATAGATATAAAGGGACCTTGTGCTCGAAGCTTATCTACAATTGATTGACCTAGCTTCATGATATGTGGCTTGAATCTTAAAGCATGATAGTTGACTCTACACCTCAACCTTTGGTACTCAGGATTGTCAATTTCTTCAGCTAAGCGATGTGAAAAGGGAGTAAGATAAATCGCACCATGTTCCTTCATCTTCTTCAAAGCATCATTAGTATACCAACTTATAGGAGCATCTCTAGGAGGACGAAGCTGTACCAAAATAACATTTGAACATACATCATCCAGAAAATTGGAATAATTTCAAACTACTTATTGATGACCAAATTATTAATCTACCTGAAATGCCTTTATTTTCTTTTTTTTACCATTTTTCTGATTTTCTGGAATGCTTTCCACAATCTTAACATCATACCTCAGTGTTTTGATGAAATGCTCAACATCATAAATACCATAGAAACCGCTGCATGTAAATAAAAATAAAAAAAATATAAAAAAGGAGGCTATTTAGTGTAGTGTGACTATGACCCATAAAAAGTTAAGAATCAATTAAACCACTCATAATATACTGAAAAAGGGTTCCCCATTTGGTATCTTCCACTAAAGAAACATTTATTTCAACTAAACGCATGTTTGGGGAAGCTTTTTGTTAGGAGTACCATATTGAGTAGAATGATCTATTTTAAGTGGTATTAACCCTTAAGGCTCTTCCACTTAAGTCCTAACAATTGATGGTACAAAAAGGACGACCTACCGATAGGCTGGACTAAAGTGCAAACCCAATACTGAAAGATGAGTAAACTTGTTGAAGAGATAAGAACTACCATTGAGTTAGTGTCAATCAAGTGAAAGTCATCGGACCTTAGGGGCGTGGTAATGTCAGAAGTATTATATTGAATAGGATGAACCTAAGATAATGGACTAGTTTTTTTGGGTTATGTTATTTTCTTGTGCTTAAGTTCCAACACACTTTCAAGGAAATAATCACTTTTTTCAAAATAATCTCTTCCAAAGATGCCAAAAATAAGTGATTATTTCTTCAAAAGAAAAATGCTAGTAATAAAATCTATTTATTATTAATTGAAAAATATTAAAAATCACAAAAATTTGGGTCTTACTTCTTATTTAAAGAGTTCTACTTCTGATTTTTTAGTTTCCAGTAAATTTAACCAATAATGAAGGTAGAAGGAATGTATTAAAAAGTGTGTTGCTAGCACCCTTCTTCTAAGTAAAACCGAAGATGCACTAAAACCAAAAAGGGGAAGACAAATTTGTCACTATAAATTAGCTACAAAGGCTTCATGTTCAAGAGTAAAAAGAATTTATTTTCTTTTATTCGTCCCAATAAAAAAATATTCCTGATCCGAAGTAAATGAATGCATACTACAGCTCAGAAATCAGATAAGAATTAAGAGTCGTGACAGTTACCTGTCGTCATGCCAAAAAGAGTTCGCATCCAACTCGGGTAGCACTAACGTAGCATTCATGATCCGTGCAGCAAGAACAGCATTAGATATCTACAGCATTGATATACTAATGTATCAGTATAACAACATCAACGTGTATATATACAGAATAGCACCACCATACAAATAGCAAGCCTCATCCTATCAAAAGCCTTATATTCACCTAGCTTAGTAAGAGACGCAATGCAAATACTTTGCAGCTTCATTGAATGCACTAAACCAAAAAATACAACAGATAATTTCCACAATTCATAAAAGTATACTAAAGTTTACAGTAAGAGCAAAAAGGTACAAACCGCACTCCTCTGTTGATTCAGTCCACCGTTACATCGAACACGCAAGTAGCCATTGCTCTCATTAGGAGGAGCTGAGACATAACATCAAACACAACATCAGAAACTTCATGAACGTTGCATCCAGATGAAAACTATTGCATCAGAAACAGTCTGTAACTACAAGAATAGATAGATACGAGGCCAATAAGTTCGCGGAGTAGACGACGGCCGCCAACCGCCAGAATCAGCGTTGCTCCAGAGCTCTTCTACATGGATCTGACAAAAACCGAACGAAATACGAATAACAAATCGTCGAATTACATCATATAAGTACAAATTTCATTTCATAAAAGATAATGTATAAAGATGCTGAACGAATTTTCTTTGATTGGTTAAATTTCGGTCAGCGAGTAAATAATCTGAACTGAATAATTTGCAAGAACCTCGGAGCGATAGCTGGATTGAACATTCGAAGTTCCTGTTGAAGAGAAGAACAAGGAGAGCGTGCAGATCAAGAGCACCGCAGCAGCAACAGATAACTTCACAATCATTCCTTTCATTCCTGAGCCTCCTCCAGTGTTCCTCCCATGCTGCCTGTGGAAGCCAGCTCTACAAAAAACAAAACATCGACGGTTACACTCAAAGAGAAATTCAACATCGAAGCCTTATCGAACCGACCTCCTCATGGTTAAGATTCAACAACTCTGCTCTTGTTATTCTGCGGATTCAGCTCTTCGAGTTTACGCTTCGGTGAGGAATTAGGGATTGGAATGGTGCTTGCGGCTGAGGGTGTGCTAATGGACCCTGCCGGCGATCTGCAAAGTGGCGGTTGCCGTGGATATGTGGCGGTGGGAGGAAAAGTTGAAATGATATCACCGTCATTGAAATAATTACAAAAAATTAGCTTGGGGGATTTGGGCCAATATATGGGCTTCTTTTGGGCTAAGAGACTTGGGCCTAAACTGGCGACTGAGGTCAAGGGAAATAAAAGATAGGTATTTCTTCCTGCACCCCTACATTCTATGCAATACTAGAATTATCTTTGATAATTTTGGATGATTCCAGAATAAGGATTCTGTAAGCAAAAGATATTTCTGGAATAGGGTTCTGTAAACAAAATGTGTTTCTGATATAGGAAATTCAAAAGCCAAAAAATTATTCTGAAATATCTTTTCTGAAACACTTTTTTAAAATTTCTAAAATGGTAAATTCAGAATTCATAAAATATGTTCCGGAATGTATGTTTTGAAAATATTTTGAAAAAATAAGACGGAAATCATTTTTAAAAAGGGTAAAATGGTCTTTTCGAAAAATAATGGGTGCAGGAAGTCATTTGTTGGGGTGTAGGGAGAAACAGCCAAAGAAGATTGGATCTTAATAAAAGTTTGACCAAAAAGAGATGGAAGAATATCAAATTTCCCTTATGTATAAAAGTCCTAAGAAAGATGAGAATAATTTTCAAATAGCTAAATCATTCCATTTTTATTTATAAAATTCTTTAACTTTTTGTATTTTTTATTTATAATTTTATTTAAATTTTAACAAATATATCCTTTTTAAATAAAATAAAGAAGATAAATATCGTTTTATTACAAATATAAAAAAATAGTGTCATTTAAAAAAAACAAAGATATATATATATATATATATAAATATTATTTTATTAAAATATAAGAGAAGTGTATATTTATTTTACAACTGAGTTTATTGTGACTTCACATAACCTTATACTAATAAATGCAACTTTCCAAAATATCAAATTGAAAATATGAAAAATATAGGTATAATTATCTTATTTGTCCATACATTTAGAGTCAATATTCAATTTAGTACGGTGGTTTTAAAAAAAAATCAATTTTATCCCTATGTTTTTTAAAATATATCTAAATTGATCTTTTTTGTTAAATCTCACCTTATGGCATCAAGTGTTGCTTATGTGACATAGAGATGTCAGATTGGTGTTATGTAAGGTGTGAGGTGTCAAGTGGCATGGATTGAAAGATTAGGAAAAATCAATTGGGGGTTTATGGTTTTTTGAATTGTAGCGATTGTGTGAGGTGCGACCTTGCGAGCGCAGAAACTAGTCTCAGTCTCAGCATTGGAGTGGGGTGGGGTGCGTTCCTCCGTAGTGGAAACAAGAAAACGTTTGTGTGTTTCGGGGAAATAAAAATTATGAAAATGAGATTCATGGTTGGGGGCGAGGTCAAGGCTACACAAAAGCATATCGAGCATGAAGTCCGATGAAACGCAAATTTTGGTAATGTTGTTTTGCAAACAGCGACCACTACCTAGATGGGAGTGAACTTCAAACTATCCCCCTCTTCTCCTCCTCCGCCACTCATCCCAGAAAGACAAGTGTTAACCAAAATTAAAATACAAAATGATAAAGAGGAATGGAATGAATGGCACAAAAAGGAAGATAAAAAAAAGGAATGGATAAAGAAAACTTATGGAAGAAGAAGGAAGTCACGCCACTTGGAGAAGGAGGACTCCAAAATGAGTGGTGAAAGAGCCGCTACTTGAAGTGCTCACACATTCAAGATAAGACCCACTATGAGAACTCTCAGGTCTCACAAAAACATTTATGCAAAGTTTCTTTACTATAATCGAATTCAATGTGTGAATACATGAGGCAAGACATAGGAGAGAGTGCCTTAGAGAACAAGATAGAGGGGTATGGGTGTCTTTTTTTAGAAGCCTTCTAAAAGGTAGGTCAAAGAAACCCTAAACCTAGAAGCACTTGTCGTGAAAGGTGGGCTTGACACAAACCCAAATTACTAAGCACACCCTAATTAAATTACTAAGCACACCTTACTCAAATTACTAAACACACCCTACTCTAGTTTATTCTTCTATTTGGACCCCCAAAGTGAGCCCAATTTATTTACATAACTTCTCTTGTGGAAAGACAAGAAGGAAGAACTTATGATATTCTAGTTTATATCTGGTTCTTCTTCTACTGATTCTCTCTCGAGGTTTTGTGATGACTGACTTATTTGTGTAGTGTTTGTTGTGTCCTTAGTCATCTGCTGGTTGATGTGGTTTGTATCAATAGGCCCTAGCCCTAATGGCTCGTCTGTCAGTTATTATTAGACGTGCATCGTGATTTCTTATTACTAGGAATGTACATCTTTTTGTTAATTTTGTTTTAGTTGGTTTTTCGGAGATATTCTCGTATATTTCGGGATATAGGTTGACTCATTCAATGTTATTGTAATTGTTTTCAACATTATTTATTATATGTTTTAAGATGTTCTTTGACGCGGGCGGTTAGTCATCGAGGCCGAGACTAGCTTGTCGGTACCGACCAGTACATATTGTATCAACAATTTTTTTACCAATGCTAAAAACTTATGCAATGTTTTAGATACGATCCATATCATCACATAACTAACCTTAATTGAATTTATCCTGAGGTATTTACTTCTTTTTATATAAAAGCTCTTATGTTAGGCATCACTATGAAACTTGACATCTCATGATAAAAGTATTATTAAAAGAAAAAAGAAAGGAAATACAGGAAAATATGGGGGGACTATACCAAAACCCAATATATTAACAAAAATGGTACATAGATAATCTATACCTATTAATAAAAAACTCTAAAAAAAGAATAGATGAAAATCTATTATACCAATGAAAATACTCTTTATGAATAAAGCCTAAGTTAGCAAGTTTATCCCTTCATGAAAAATGTGAGAAATCATAAACCTGATTTTTCCACAATAGTTAAGACAAACGTTCCACCTATTACAAAACATTCAAGGAACATTAGTCGTAACAATAAATGAAGCACAAATCAATACAAAATCACATTTAAGCAATAAACTAATAAGACTCATTTTTTAGCTTGTTCAATAGCATGTATAAATCCATCAAAAGTCAACAATCAAAGTAGTCAAAATATTAAAGAAAGTAGAGAAACTATCAATAATTTCTCACATCATGTTTATTTTAATATTTGAAGAAGAAAACTCTCGTCAAACAAGAAGCAGAGGAAATAGAACTTTTCCTGAGTTATTTACTTCCTCGTTAAATGTATTACAATAACTTTTATTAGTCTTTAAGGAGTTAAGTTAGTTAAAATTGATATATTAACTCGGGTTTTTTTTATCATGATGGGGTTGTTTTTTTTTTTGTTTTTACCAAAATGGAGTCCGTTTAAAAAAAATTACAAATTTATGCAAGTCATGCCAATTTGGCACGACTTCATATGCACAAATCGTTCCAATTTGACACGACTCTGTCATGTCATACTAAATTCGTGCTAACTTGGCACGACTTCTGCCCTATCATACTGAAGTCGTGCCAACTTGGCACGAATCTGCCACATCTTATTTTTTTTAAAAAAATTTTATTGTTTATATATTAGGTAGTAAGTTATGTAATGTTAAAAATTAATTTGATACATAATTTTTTAAGAGTGTTAGTTTAAGGAAAAAAAATTTGGATATATAATTATTTTTAAATTATTTAATTATTTCAAAATAATTACAACTTATTTATATTATTTGACTTATTTAAAATTTATATAATTATTTTTAAATTATTTAA
>Ga0123341_1003645_pt1 | contig 13276 bp, 3 predicted proteins | sample Turbeapinknodule_FD_89959 | JGI IMG/M metagenome (GOLD analysis project Ga0123341, IMG submission 89959) | Root nodule microbial communities of legume samples collected from Mexico - Turtle bean Mexico pink nodule | ecosystem: Host-associated > Plants > Roots > Nodule | place: Mexico: Nepantla... | reverse complement strand
ATCTGATTGTTTTAAAAATGTTAAATTTAATAACCTATATAATTTAAATATAAAAAAAATTGGAGTCAATGTGCATCATAAACTAGTATATTTGAATAAATAAATTCACCAAAAAAATATTTGAATAAATAAATTGGTCAATTTGCAATCATCAACATTTATTTTATTTTTAAAAAAAAAACTACTTTTTTATACAACCACTAGTAACTCCACTGAGCCTCCTCTCTTCTAGAATCTTCCACATTTGAAGTTCTTTTGATTTCTGCTATATATATTTATACAGTTTGTGAAAGAAAAATAACACAACACAAATTCATACATCATCTTTGTGAAAATGGCTCCAATTGCTGTGGGAGATGCTATTCCAGACGGCATTTTGGCTTATCTGGATGATGAAAACAAACCCCAAACTGTTTCCATTCACTCTCTTGCCGCCGGCAAGAAAGTTATCATCTTTGGTGTTCCCGGTGCCTTCACTCCTACATGCAGGTCCTCACTTACCCTTTTCTCTTTCTTAATTCCAATCTTCATATTTGGATCATAAACGTTGAAATAAACGGAAATACCTTCGTGGGTACCCCAGATTCACCTTTTTAACCCCCAAAGTTTCAGTATTTTTAAGGAAATGTGAAGTGTTTTATCATTGATTCGAGTTAATTTGCAACTGGGGTACTCAAAGTAATCTTCTTTTTTCTCATCCAATTTTTATTTCAGTGTAAAATTCCTCTTTTGAGTAAAATTTGTCGATGTCTAGTGTTAACATTGCAACAACACAAATATCTGTTTTCCTAGAGAGAGAAAAATCGTGGGAGTGATACGATGAATTGGGTATTGGAGGATATGTTGTTGGATTTGGGGTTCGATCCCCAATTTTGGAGGGTGTTTTGTTGTTTCCATTGTTGGTAGGTTTTTGGTTCATAAAGTAGAGATGGTGGTATTTGAAGATTTTGTTCTTGATCTCTGACTTTGCAACAGCTTGAAGCACGTGCCCGGCTTCATTGAGAGAGCAGAAGAGCTGAAAGGAAAGGGTGTGGATGAAGTAATCTGTATCAGTGGTAAGTGTTTAAGTACAAATATATCACGATTTCCCTTCCACATATGTGCATGCATGTAATTGTGCTTTTTTTACTACTTTAATGTGCAATTCAAGATTAGTGTTGGCATGAGAATATGAAAGGGTTGCTGATTGGTTAATTTGAGTTGGGATGGTTAATTGTTCAATCAATTGATAGTGATGGATTTGTGTACTGTAGTATGTATTGACTTGCGTTTGAAAATTCTCCCCAATTCTTAGTGTTGCATGATTTGTTCTAAACTTCCAAGTTACTTGTCTAGAAAGTTGAAATTCACCATTGCATTGCACTTCTTGAGCCCAAAAGACTTCAATACCAGGTTTCTTTCTAGAAATGGATTTCCTAAATCCAAATAAGTGATTGTTGATTTGTTTTCATCATCCTTAAAACTGGAAAAGCGTGCATACAATGATTTTGATATTGAAATTGTTTGATTTGCAGCTATGATGAATAAATGACCTTGGTTATTTACTCTCCTTATCTTGGTGCTCAGATTTATAGATTGAATTGTAGAACAGTTTATCACAGGGACTTGGCTAGTTACAAGCCTATATATTATGATCTAAATTAAAATGTGCCCATGATGCAAGTAAAGTAACCAAAGTGTTGAAGATAGATATTTTGTGAAGTGGCTAATTGAAGTGTTCTTTGATTTTGTAGTGAATGACCCCTTTGTGATGAACTCATGGGCCAAAACTTTCCCAGAGAACAAGCATGTGAAGTTCCTTGCTGATGGTGCTGCCAAATACACCAACGCTCTTGGGCTTGAGCTTGACCTCACAGAGAAGGGGCTTGGTGTTCGATCAAGGAGGTTTGCTCTTCTGGTGGAAGACCTCAAGGTGAAGGTTGCCAATGTTGAAAGTGGAGGAGAGTTCACTGTCTCCAGTGCTGAAGAGATCATCAAGGCTCTTTAAAAAAACCCTTCAATACTTCCTCATAGCTGTGTTGGTTCTTTGATGTCCCCAATGTTTGTGACTCTTTTGATGCTCAAACTTTGAAACATTTTCATAGGTGTAATGGTGTTGTGTGCTTTCAGAAGGGTATGATGTGGTGCATGTTATGGAAATAAATAAGCTTACTAGTTTGAAGTGTTTTGGAGTTAAAAAAAATATTCACAGAAGTAACATGTTCAACTTCTTTCTGTCTTGCAATTTTCACTTCTTTCCTCTTTTATCTAGTAATTATTACCACTCTTGAGTAACATGTTTTGCACGGGCAAGTTCATCCAGGTAGAACAACTTTACATAAAAAAGAAAAAAAATGTGTCATACTCACACAACTTCATTTTTAAATCGTGTCCATGTGAAAAAGTCTTGAGACATCAGTTATATCACTCATACACGATTTCATTTATATTTTTGTACAGTGAATTTCTAAGTCATTATATTTTTGTGGAGTGAATTTTTAAGTCATGTACGAATTTACTTCAATGAGTCAATCTTGTCAAATTCATTAAAATTAGGTAGAAGGTTATTCTTGATCCATTTTTCTGTGATAACTTCATCTAGTTAATATTTGAGAGAGAAGTTAGATTTTGAATGGTCAAAAATTAATAGAAAAAAGCTTTAAATGGATATAATTTTATAGAGGTTGAATTAAGAAGTGTTCAAAATAAAAGTTGACTGAAATAAAGGAAAAGGGGATTGGGCTCACCCAAATTTCCAAAAATCACTCATTTAGGGTTTATCAGTTTATTGTTTTATTTTTTACTATTTTCAAGTATTTTTGAGGTACTTTATGCTTTAGTTCACATACATACTTACATTTGTGAAAAAAATCTTCCTTTTTTTGTGTTTTCTAATTTTTTTAGTATTTTCTTGTATTAATTAGATATATTAAAGCATAATATGTTGCACATCAAATATGAATTTTTTAATTTTCAAAAAAAAATCAAATTAAATGCATGAACGAAATCAAGGTAAAATAAATAAATAATTGAAGTTGTGTCACCAATAAATGATTTAGTTTGCTAAATTCAAAAAATAATTGAAGTTTGTGTACGACTTTTGTGTTGAAATCGTGATAGAGTAACACAACTTTCATGTTGACTTGATGTGAAATTAAAGTCTGTGTATGACTTTTATGCTAAAATCGTGATAGAGTATTGAAGTCTGTGTAGGACTTTTATACTGAAATCGTGATAGAGTAACACAACTTTTACGTTGACTTCATATGAAATTCAAATCACATGTGTCACATCTTACTTTTATATTTAAAGTGGTTTCATCTTAATTCAATTCTATAATAATTTTTATTATTTAAATTCGTAATTTATAATCTAAATTGTACCATTACACCATTTCCCTGAAAAAATCATCACTAATTTCATGGCACCCGTCTTCCTTAATGAAATTTAGTACTTGATATTCACTAAGCTCTTTACGATTCAAATGTTGAGCATGAAAAACTATTATATTTTTAATGAAATTTTCAGAAAAGTTGGAACATGTTAACACTAGAGGTGCAAAGTAAAAGAGACATTAACCAACATACACTTACCAATTTTGAAACTTTATAATGTTGCGTCTTAAAAAAAATATTAAAGAATTCGATTGAACTATGGTTACATTACGACATCTTTAAAATAAATAAAAAATTGTGATTACATTTTATTGAGATAAAAAATTAAATAAAATAAAGAATAATAAATAAAAACAATTAACCTAAGAAGACATAATGTTTCTTTTCTACACAAAATTATGAAAGACGAGGAATAAAATAAAATATGGTAGAGTCCACGAATTTTAATTCTTCTTTCTCTTAATTCTCTATCAAGTGAATAGTGAAAATATTTAATGTTCTTCTCAAATCTCTCCTTAATTTATTTTTTTTATGAAAACATAAATTTATTAAATAAGCAACAACTTGCAGACATTAATTCAGTTAACTATCACATTTTTTTTTTATATATAAACTAAAACTTATTGGAAAGGAAATTACAAGATGAACATGTGAGAATATTATCTGTCCTATTCATTGTTCATGTTGAGAATTTAATATATGGCAGTCGAATTCACAACATAAAATAACGATATCAGTATCACAAAATCAGTTGAAATTCATTAGTTGTTTTTTCAAAAAAAAAAATCAGATTTTCGACGTAATAATAAATAACTTGTATTTTTATACGTAAAGTGAATCTAGATAGTACTTGAAATTGATTGTATAATTGTTGACGTGTTGTTAGATCGTTCTCTTGCAATTTATCACTCCAAGTCTCCTTCTTCGATTTGCTGGTGCTCAATTGGAGTTGACTTACAAAAAGTATTTCGACGATCAAATAAGTATCTGTATGTTGAAAAGTGAATAAAAAAGTACCTTACACCTTTGCAGAATGTTTGTTTATGATATTTAGTCATTGACCACTATAATGGACTGAATATGTGTCATATTATTATTAGCTTATTTTTAGAGAATAGAACATTGTAATGGACATAAACCATCGTATATAATTGTTTGGTTATTTTTAGAGAAGTTTCTTGATCTCTCAAATTGTTACCAAATTTGGTGAAACGTATCTCGGATTCTCAGAAAGTTTGTGTAACTGCTTTAATTGCTATTTATTATGACTGTTCTAAATGTGTTTTCAGCATCATCACGAGTAACATGAATAAATATTATTTTTTATTTTAATAAAAAAGGTATACTGAAGAAAAAAAATCAAAAGATGTACCTTCTTCCAACAACAATTATAAATAAAAAGTTAAAATATTTTATTTGCTGCATATGTTGTTCAACCCAATGGGGAATAGTTTTTTTTTAACAATGTTAATCGTCCCTACAAAGTTATATTTTATAAACAAGTTCACGTGTTACGTCATAAGTTTAATAAAAAAAAATTGTCATCTTATTAAATAAACTTTTAGGCCACAATTCTAAATAAAGAATTCAAAGGCTTGTGCTTCAAGAAAAACTATCCCTTAGTAGGATCTTCTTAAGATTTGTGTTGAGTGAATTTAAAAATATAAGAAATTTGTTTTTTTATACTTTAGGCACTGTGTAATTTTAAGAAACTAATGGCATTATTTTGAGTGTGTATTAAATTTTTAAAATAAATTACCATGTTAGATTGTGAAAAATATTAATTTCACAACTCCCAATTTAAAAGATATATGACATCAATTTATAATTGTAATTTGATTAATAAAAAATTTAAATTATTTTATTTTACTAAAAAATTATTTATTTTTTGAATTATTTATCTTTCGAGTATAAAATGATATAAAATTATCAACATATCAACACTTTTTAAAATTTTCAAAATACACTAACTCCTTTCATTATTTATTATTCTCATCACTTTACACTACATTATAAATAGAAAGAGAAATAATTTTTTTTATCACTAAAATATAGATGAAACAATTTTAAAATTCCATTGTAATGTTACAAAATGTACCAGATGAAACAATTTAAAATTTCATTGTAAACTAATGATTTTTAAAATAACATTTTTCATAATAATGAACATTTTCACAAAGAATATGTCTCTTTCTCTCATGGTGAAGTATATGATGCATTTTAATTTATTATCTGTTGTGTTTGAGATTGGGACAAAACAACAACTTCAAACGGTTCAATAAATTTGAATCTGTCGGGATGCGAGTTTTTTTTTTTCCTTTAATTATTGTTGTTGTTTAACATCATCGTCATTTTCTTCACCAAATTCAGATTAAGGGCTAGATTAATGGTTAATGCACCGAAATAAGTGCAAACAAATTATCTATACAAAATTGGTGTTTGATAAATAAATGGACAAGTATTGACATGTGTGCGTTTTGTTCGTCGTTTGTGTTCTGTCACTACTGCACAGAACAACTTTATTCATGTCTCAAAATTGGAATTCTTCTTCTCCAAGTAATTATGGGTCAAAAGCGAGATTGCCGAGAAAACAGTACACCAATTTAATACTACTCATTTTTTTTACTGTGTGAATTGTTAGTTTTGTAATAACAACAGTTTTTTCTTGGAGAAAACGGATTAGGGGTAGAAGAAAAAAGGAATATTTATGCAAAAAAGAAGAATTTTCATGATATTGAAATTATTTGCTATATGATTGTTAGCAGAGCCAGAATAGAGTTGGAATGTGGAAACAGTGATTTGAACTTGCTGCAGTAAGTATTGTATGGTGGAGGAAGTAATGAGCAGTAATCAGTGAGTAATGAGATGTGGTTGGAAACCAAGAAATGAAGAGAGGTTTAGTTTAGCTGAGCATGCATAGGTACCGTTTGATAGAGGGCCCCATTTGTGTAATTCAAAAAAATTTCTGTTGGATTTGAAATTTATTGAGTGGGACGAAAAAGTGCAGCAGCAACAACGAACACAGCACCATTTGACTAAACTAGACTAAACTATTAGTATATATGCATTGCAGCTCATTTCTTTTTCTCTCTCACTACTTTTATATTTCTTGTTTCTTGAAAGTATAAGAGGCTCTTTTCTTTTCTCTCTACCACCTATTTATCTATCTCATCTCACACACCCTTTAATGTGAACAGAGAGACCACACTTTCTTAGCTTCAAACTCAACAACTTTTGAGGGGTCTTTTCTGTCTTGGTCTGTTGCAGCTTAACCTCAGTTTGGTTAACAGTGTTCATATGATGAATGCTTCAAAGTTCATTAAATGTGTCACCGTTGGAGATGGAGCTGTTGGGAAAACCTGCATGCTCATTTGCTACACCAGCAACAAGTTCCCCACAGTAAGTCCATTAAGAAAACTCAGACCCCTCCATCAAAGATGCTTCTTTTATCCATTAGGATCTCTTGTTCTTTTACCATTTTTTAACTTTGGAGGTGTTTCATCTGAAAGGTGCTTTCTATTCAAACTCACGCTGTATTGGCGTTTGGGCTCTTGTTTCAGTGTGTTGTTGTGTTTCACTATCCTTGTTTCATTTGTCTAAGATTCAAATGGTGGTGAGGAAACCCTTCACTTTTTATCATCTAGCTCACTATTTTTTTTTCTCTTTTATCTTTTTGGGTTGCAGGATTACATACCGACAGTATTTGATAATTTTAGTGCCAATGTGGCTGTGGATGGAAGTATTGTCAATTTGGGGCTATGGGACACAGCAGGTACTAGGAGCTTTCCTCTTGAGCTTTCATGGTCCAGAAACTGTGTTTTGATTGTTCACCATCCCTTAACTTTGGATACATTTTTTCACTGTTTTAAAGGCCAGGAAGACTATAGCAGGTTGAGGCCACTGAGCTACAGAGGAGCTGACATTTTTGTCTTAGCCTTCTCACTTATTAGCAGAGCAAGCTATGAAAATGTTCTCAAGAAGGTTCTTAAATATCTTTTCTTTCTCTTGCTTTGCATGTTACTTCTTCTCTCTAGTTTTGAATTCAACTTTGCAGAAAATGAGTATTTTCCTTCAGGCTTCCTATGGATAAGGGGATAAGATGGGATGAAAGGAAAACAGAAATTAAAGAAGAAAGTTTATGATGAAAATTTGAAAATATTTTTTCTCTGGGAGTGTACATAAAACCCAAATGAAGGGAAACATTTTCTATTGTACTGTGTCCTTCCTTTAAACATTTTCGTTTTTGAAAAATGTCGTTTGCAATAGTTGTGTGGTACCCCTTTCCAAAAGTTAAAGTGTGCAACTCAATTTTTGAGATTTTAGAAGCACCTATTTAAAACAATAATGAAAGTGTACCGCATATATCAATAGGCTTAACATGCAAATAAGATCTCAGGACAGAGAAATCAAGTTGAATAATGAGAGTGATTGACTGAAAGGAGCTCCAATGATCATTGGTTTATGTTCACTCTCGGATCTTTGATTGATATTTGCATGTCTTTCTTGACATTTTTCTATTGATGGCTACATAAAGAGAGGGAAAAGAAAATCACTATAGAAAATTAAAGAGGAAAGCTAGAAACAGGAAGGATGGAGAGAGACAGTGGAACAAACAGGTTCAATCTGATCCAAAAAAAAATCTAAACAGGCAATATAGCAACTGAATTAATAAAAAGTTATTTTATAGTTCATAACTACTCCTATTGTTTACTTCAAAGAAATTTTAAAAAATGTTTTTAATGAGAATTTTTTTTTCTTAAGATGATGTTTTTTAGACCCATATTCCAACAAAGCCTAAGTCTGTAGCTGTTAGGTTGTTGTTTAGGCCTCTATGTGGCTTTACTACTATAGAACATGCAAGTTTTCATTGTATTAGCCTATTAGGAGTGATCAATAATGGACAGTTTTCAACAGAGCATTTATGTGCACTTAAACTTTTGCATTTATGCCTCCATAACGCAGTAGTTATTCATATCTGCATTCCTTCTTTTCTTTTTCAGTGGATGCCAGAACTGCGTAGATTTGCACCTAATGTTCCAATTGTTCTTGTTGGCACAAAGTTAGGTAAGCAACAGCACAGCAAAATTTTGTAACTTTTTACGTTAATTTTAGAGGGAAGAAGTTAATGGCATAACGTCCTGAATTATTGGTTTTAGATCTTCGTGAAGACCGAGGTTATTTGGCTGATCACATGGGATCTAATGTCATAACATCTGCTGAGGTTTACATTTTTAATTTGCTTCCTTCATTTTATTTTATTTAATAAGTATGAAGCAATTTATGTATTATGTTTATAAGTAAAGAAAATGATACCATTTATCAATCATGGTACATTGCTAATAGGGGGAAGAACTGAGGAAACAAATAGGTGCAGCAGCTTACATTGAGTGCAGTTCCAAGACTCAACAGGTAGTGGGTTTGAGCTCAATTAGTTTAATTTTTATGCACTATCAGATATCATTGTTGCTATGACTTTTAAAATTTATTGTTAAAAGTGTGAATAAACTTTAGATGGACGATGGTTTATTTGTATTTAAACTTATTGCTGGATTTTGCGTGATTTAGAATGTCAAAGCAGTGTTTGATACTGCAATTAAGGTTGTTCTGCAACCTCCAAGGAGGAAAGAAATGGCTAGGAAGAAAAGGCATAGAAGGTCTGGTTGCTCGTTTGTGTAAGTCCCTTGCTCCCATTCTTTTGAAGCATACTTAAAACCATTGATCTCTGCAAAGCATTTGGTGGATGGAATCCATGATATGATAGTGTGTAAATTTAAGAGACCTTCCTGATGAAGAAACGAAATTGCTAGACTAGGCGATGTTGCTTCTTATGCAGTGAAATATTGTGATGATTGGACGAAGTTAAATAGGCTTTGATACCCCAAAAAGGAAAGAAAAGAAAAATACTGCTAAAAAAGAGATGGCTCTGAAGGAGCATTAAAGAGGGATTAAGATCATTCTCTCTGAAGGAGCATTCAAATGCCCTTGACCTTAGATCACTACTCAAGCTTCAGAGAGAATGATCTTAAGCACATAACTTATCATAAAGTGTAATGTTATTATTTTGCTTGCAAATTCCTATCATTCTTGCGTTTGACTATATGTTAACATATATTTTTTTTTACTGTCTGACAGAAGTATTGTGTGTGGAGGCTGTGCTGCTTAACACACATTGATTACACCGTCACTTTTGACATGGATGTTATTTTGCAAAAGCTTCAAGATCTAAGTGTGGAAACCCTGACAAATGATCACAATTTCTAAATGTACCCTTATGCTTGCATTGTAACTGATGTAAGATAGTAATATCTAGTTATTTCCTCTTTACAAGACCCTATTTAGACACTGAAGGGAATTTTTCATTCTCTCAGTTGTTACTTAGGCATGTAATGTATTTATTTATCATTATATATTACCTTTACCAGATCATAAGGGTACCTTTGTTTTTTCCTTGAATTGCTCCATGCCCCTATAAAACTTTTCAGAGGATATATAATGATATAATGAGTTCCTAGAAAACTATGCAGAACAAGTTTTTATTCCTTGGCCTTTTGCATTAGAATAAAAAAGACATCCATCCACTTATGACTTTTTCTGAGTTTGCACTGCATTTCATGTGTTGGTTATGAGTATTGAATCTGAGTGCAATTATGGTTGCAGTAGTTTGGTACTTTTGGTTAGGAGAATTATAAATGAGAAATGAGACAGTCAATGAAGGAGTATGTGTCCCTGTTGAATCTCCTGCAGCCTGCAAACCCTATGTTTTACTTTTTAAAGTCACTGGTCCTTTTTGGTGAGTTTGAAAGGGTGGCAGAAAGGGTGAGCTTTTGGCAAACACTTGTGGTTGGTTTTACCTCTTCGAGGAGCCCATGTGACCACTTGTCTTCATTGTTGTAGGACCTGTTGCACCTTCAGGGAGTTATGTCTCATGTGCCAACAAGTTCCAAAGGACCCCACTCAACCTCATCACACTGATGTTGTTGTATCATAAATAACAAAGTGGGGACCTCATTGTGAAAAGACAGATTATTCATGCATGGTTTTAGTAACACAAGGGTATTATAGAAGGAAACACCAAAATCAGTAAACTAGCTGAGACCAAAAAGTGAACTGTGAAAAACCATATCAATTTGCTAAAAGAACTTGGAAAGTAGAACAGATAGCTTCTTTAGAACTAAACACACTATTAGAGTATGAGTAGCAAAAGTAAGTTTATTCAAATTAGACCTATTTTCATACAACAAAGTTTTTAGTTTGTACTGTTGTGATACTGTTTTAAGTTCTATTTTTTAAACAAATGGTCAAAGATACATTAGAGTTTGTAAACAGTGTGCAATTTTTTTTCATTCAAAAAGCATATGAAGAAAAGTATATGATATTGTTTTGGTAGTCAAAGATAGAGTTTAGAGATTTGAGACTTTAGGTTCATGTCTTCTCCATACAGTTAAAAGTAGTTTGTGATTTCTAATCATGTCACCTCTTTTGTGAGCAATAATGGATGATGGAACATCAAAGCATGTTTCACAGAACAATCTATTTTCTCATGCCATCGTTAATCTTGGAATCGATGCTCTCAATCTTTGCCTTTATTGCAGTATTTTACTAAATAAAAGGTTCAAATAACCAGAAAGAAAGAAAAAAATCACCACGCGCATGTCATTTTGGGATTACAATATATATAGTCTCTCTTGTTCTTCTTTGGTTTTTCTTATCTTTTTCCTTCAATAGTTAGGTTTCGACTCTTGGTTAATGATATTTGAAAAAGATTTTTTAAAATAAGTATTTAGTATTTGAGTGTAATAAATATTGTAATAACTACGTACATTTTTCTTAAATGAAGTAACTATTTATAGTATTTGATGGATCATTTCTCTGATACACCTTGATTAAGGCATGCGACACTATTAACATTCACATTACCTAATTTTCGTACAGTTAATTATCATGAATACATACTTTAATAAATACGTCTAAACTTTCATCGGTCCATCGATACCGTATACCTACACGTACAAGCATAGTTCATGAACAGTATATAATCATAAACACTTACACTTGTAAGACTGAATTTAGTTTTTCCTTTTTTCATATTACAAATTCTAGGACGAAATTGTGAAGTATTGGGACAATTGTAGAGGTATTTAAAGCAGGGTACTGTTTCTAAGTAGTACATGTTGAAACACAGTTCTGTAAATGGAATGTGTGAAATTTATCAAAAGTAGCTTCCTGCACTGGGAATTAGTCCTTAAGAAGAAACATGATAAAGTGCTGCACAATTCCTTTTCCTCAGGCCACTAAAGCCACGTATTGTGAAACCTTTTTTGGATTTCAAATATGAGGAAAATCTACCAAAAAAACAAATAATCTTTTATCCATTATTATTGAAGATCCAGAACATTTTATAATATGTTATAAAAGTGGAGGTAAATCTTACTTATTTGCTTATAAACCTATTTTATAAGGTTGAATCAGGTTTAAAATTCATTTTTAATATGTTATTAGAATCGTTATCAGATCACCTATAATATATGTATCAGTATGATCGACCGACCGACACGCTGACGTGGCTTGATCTCCCTGATCGAGATACACGCCGACGTCACTCGGTCTACCTGACTAAGCTTGTCGAGACACCACGCACGGCCAGGCCGACCAACACATATAACCATTAACGCTCAAACCAAGGTTAGTGAAGCTAAACTATCATTAAGAATTAGGTAATGCAACCCTTTTCCACTATAATAAACTATCATTTATTACTGTGCACCTACTCGAGTGCCGATCACCCGCTTTACTGACTTTAACATCGAAGTGTTTTCCACAGGTATCTCTCCCAATTGGCATTCACCGAGACTGAGAGTCGAAGGAGAAACACGGAAGCGAGAAGGATCCCAGCGAAACCCTAGCAACCTGCCCAACCGAAAAAAGAAAACGAAAACTTCAATAGTTCTTTAGGTCACATCTCCCTAATAGGTACAATATATATTTTCATTCACGAGTTGGTAATCTCAAGGAAAAGGTATGTTAGAGATCTCATTGAAACATTTCATAATATTAATAATTATTCAGTTGAATAATATGCTTCCTTGCTAGGAACCTTTTTCTAACAAAAAATTGGACGTGTTTGCTGCATAACCTTGTCACATCACTTGTGCGTGGATTCAAAAACGGAGAAAGGGATTTGAAAGTGAGTTTTCATCACAGATTTCTCAATATTTTTAGTGTTGAAGACGATGGATTCGTAACAATAATTATGTTAAAGAGAAAATGTTTTCACATTTATTCTACAAGAGAATACACGTGAACTAAAAAAAAAAAAAAGTTCACAGAAAAACGTCGAAAAAACGGTGAAAGAACAAAAAGGCATAGTTACTAAACATTATAATTTTTTTCTTTATATAAGATCATTTTAAATATCTGATTTTTTTTTATCAAAGATAATAAAAGTAAATTTGACAGAGAAAATAAATTTACTTGAGTTTGATAAAAGTATCACAGATAATAAAAAAATCTTCAATTTTTTTGCACGATTATATATTTATTATAATTTTAGTTCAATACTATTAATTAATTGAAACAATTTTATTTCAACTAATTTATTCCAATTGGAAAAAACTCGAAATAGTGTATCTTTGACATTTACTCACCAATCACAAGTCAACTATTAATAAATAGTTTGCATCAATTATTTAATAGAATAGCATGTTTCAGCTACTTTTTTTTATGTAATCAGTAATATTTCTAATATTATAACTTTTTATGGTTTAATTATGATGCATATTAAAATTATTTATTGTTGATGATAGTACAATAAAATATAATAATAAGTATCACAATCAATTTATTTATGACGTAAAAAACATGTTATTTCCTTAAATTATTAGTAAATAGTGTATCAGCTAGTT
>Ga0123341_1003644_pt1 | contig 13276 bp, 9 predicted proteins | sample Turbeapinknodule_FD_89959 | JGI IMG/M metagenome (GOLD analysis project Ga0123341, IMG submission 89959) | Root nodule microbial communities of legume samples collected from Mexico - Turtle bean Mexico pink nodule | ecosystem: Host-associated > Plants > Roots > Nodule | place: Mexico: Nepantla... | reverse complement strand
TTAATAGAATAACTATTCCAAGAAACATTGAAAATATCACCAAATAAAAAACTTTTGTGAATTAAATCAATATTTAAGTGAATTATACTCTATTTTCCTAATTTAATTAACTAAATTATAATTTATTTTTCTTGTTCCTATATATAATATATAATATATAATACATACCCTGTCATTGATATGGTTTCTTTGAACCAAACCAAAACGAAATCTATTTTTCTATTCATTTGCTTTTTGTGTCCACTCGACTCTACTATATAACTCATACGAGGAACACATCCAACACCTCTGACTCTGTCGTTTTCTCTCTCCCAAACTGAAAACTAAAACCCATTTTCTTCTCCAAAACCTTCGACTTTCTCCAACCGAAACGCGCTTCCGAGCACATTTTCTTCGCTCTCTCACCCATTGTTCTAACCTCCTCGTACTGTCAAATTCCGACACACCCGGTGAGCTCCATTGCCCCTTTCCTCCCACTCCGTCCAAACAACGTTCTAGGGTTTTCTTTTTTCTTATTACCTCAACCTGTCGTGAGAAAAAAAATGATTTTTAATTTGTTTTAGCGATTTTCGAAATTCCTGGACGTGGGGTCGATAGTTTTTTAATTGGCTGCTATTATGTTGAAGATTATTTGTTTTAGGGACTTTCCTGAAATTGGGCACTGTGACATTGATTTGCACAATGTTCAGCTAGGGTTTAAGTTTAACCCCTTGTTTAGCTGGATTTGAACTTTCAGAATATGAAATGAAAAGTGACGGAGGCGAAAAGAATATTTTTAATTTAGGGCGTGTGAATTTTTCTGGCTTGGTTATACAGTGTTAATATCAATTTTGTATATAGATTTGTGATGATATAATGCAAATAGATACCCTTTTGTTGGTATTGCGCATGTGCTTAGTAATTTGTAAACGTGTGAAGATTGAGCATGATTGGTGGTGCATATTACTGTGGACAAATGGTTACTGAGGTTAGTTTTTGGTGGTGTGGGGTATGGAGACTATTTAAGTTGGTAAGGGGACAAAACTTGAACTTGAATCCAGTGAGCAATCAGATAGGAATTATTTGCTTGGTATTTGTGCTTGCAGATACGGCACCTATGTTTGAATGCATGAAATTGGAATTTGCTACTACACGTTATAAGAGGGAAATTCTCACTGGGATGGATTTTTTATTTTGTTTGTGTGTGTATATATGACATGCAGTGTGTTATGATCAAGAAGGTTGATAAGGAGCAAAAGTTGGTTTTGTAGGTGTTTGAAGGAACCAAATATCTGTTTCATTTGAGTTCTGCAGGGTAGAAGAAATTATAGAATGAAACTACAACCCTAATGCATGAAATCTCTAAAGATGCTCTTCAGAACCTTGAACTTGGATTATATTTTATCCTTTTAATATCAAAATTGTTTCATTGTAAAGTGGGTGTTGTGTGTGCGCATTAAAATTTGAATGCGTAGAAGCCTTGTCACATTTTCTGCCAGTGCCTTTCATATGCTTGTAAATTGAATTATATTTTTAGACATTATTCTTTGTTAATATGAAAATCCTGCGGAATCAATCATTTGAGTTACTCAAATTTTTGAATAAACTTGAAAATGAAAATTGAAATAGATTAATAGAGGTAGGGAAGTAAAGATAATTGATTGTGTGTATGATCAATGATAAAATTGGAAAAGAACATTTAAAGAGTCAAGAGTCCTCTGTTTCTAGAACAAAGAAATAATTTGAGTAACTAGCATTCACTTATAAAGAAATTTTTCTTCCAATGGATGAATCAAGATCCTTAACAAATAAACTTGAACTTTGAATATCCTTAAAGAAATAATTTGTGTAACCAGCCCTCTGTTTCTAGAACAAAGAAATAATTTGTGTAACCAGCATTCACTTGTAAAGAAATTTCTCTTCCAATGCATGAATCAAGATCCTTAACAAAATAAACTTGAACTTTGAATATCCTTAAAGAAATAATTTGTGTAACCAGCATTCACTTATAACGAAATTTCTCTTCCAATGCATGAATCAATATCCTTAACGATAGACTTGAACTTTGAATCTTTGAAACATGTCATTGTTATTTCTTATATTAAGTATTTTTTGTGTTAAACAATTTTAGGTACTGCTGATGATCTTTGTTCCTCAAATCAGAATAGAGTTCTGAGATCTACAGTGTTACTGGCAATGAAAAATCTTCTATAGGTTCTGTTACATACTTTAAATTGCATTGTGACATGGAGGCTCAAATTCATCAACTTGAACAGGAAGCTTACTCTGCTGTCTTGCGTGCTTTCAAAGCTCAGTCTGATGCTCTTACATGGGTATATAGCATTGGTTCCCTCCATGTATTTTTTGTATCATTTTTGTATTTTCCTGTGTTAAAGATTTATCTCATATTTTATTTTATGTATTCATCAGGAGAAGGAAGGTTTGATAACTGAGCTTAGAAAAGAGTTAAGGGTTTCGGATGATGAACACAGAGAGCTTCTTACCAGGGTTAACTCTGATGAAATAATTCATCGCATTAGGTTTGGAAATTATTTGAGTAGTGGCAATAGTGTAGAAAAAAGTTTTTTTGGCCATTTTCTGCTACTTTTATAATGTTATGTGATTGAAAATTCAATTCAGGGAGTGGAGGCAAACTGGTTGTTACCAACCTGCAAGGCGCAGCACATCTCAGCCTGTTCATGACATCTTACCTAGTCCAACTGTTTCAGTTTCCCGAAAAAAGCAGAAGACATCCCATTCGGTATCATCTTCTATTTATAATATATGATGTGATGTGGGCTTTGATAGCACATTTTTGTATGTTCATATTCATTGCCTGCATTTTTAACGGGTGTTTTAGGATCCAGAGGCCAAAATCCATAATTTTACCGCACTTAAATTCTTACAGAAGAGATATGTTATTGTCCATTTGGTTTTAATTTTCCTCCAATATTGGCACCAGGGTCAGTCCTTGCCTGCTTTATCTTCAGTGAAGTCTGCACAATATACTTCTGCTGGACCTACTGGAGGTAGGCATTTTTCAAATCGCAATGCTAGTGCTCTTGCATCCAATGCACCCGCTGAAGCAGCAGCCTTTGATCCATTGATTGGGAAGAAAGTTTGGACAAGGTGGCCTGAAGATAACCACTTTTATGAAGCTGTTGTAACTGATTACAACCCTGCGGATGTATGTTTAGATCTTAAATTAGTTCTGAAAATTCTTGATTATTGCATTTATATTTTACCTGGTGAACACATTTGAATGGTCACTGGACTGATTCTCATTTGAATTTTATGTTTAGGCCCTTTAGGGTTATTTATGTAGTTGAATTGTTTTGCCCACATGTAGGATGCCTTTTGGTTTGGTTTCCCCATGCACCAATTAAAGAATGAACAGTATGCAAACATTTTGTATTTATTTCATTTAGGATAAAGGTGTCTCTCTATCGTTTCTAAACTCTTGTAGGATATATAATGAAATATTGGTCCTTTAATCGTGATGGAAATAAAAAAAGCTGAAAAGTGATTAGGGCCCAATCCTGAAAGTTCATGGCAGCATGATAGGCTTTTTTTAATAACTTTTTTCAGTAATTTTTTATCGAACTTTTGGACTTTTCTTTCTCGCAGGGTCGGCATGCTTTGGTTTATGATATTAATAAAGTACATGAGACTTGGGAATGGGTTGATCTCAAAGAGGTATATATTTCGTATGATGTGCTGCATATATAACAGCAATAGTTAATTAGGTTTTAAAATTTCAATAGTTACTTTGAGTTTAGCATTTGCAAAAAATGTTAATGGAAAGATTAACATCTAATAATATGAAATGACTAAAAAATAGAATATTTTAAAGATGACAAGACTAGATAAGTAAGCAAATGACTTTTCTTGCCTGTAGCATAACCTTCTTTTAAAAATAAATCTAGAAGGCAAGTCTTATGTGTCTTAGTACCAATGGGACACTGAGAACATATTAAGGGATAGCAGAATTTGCAGCATCCATCCTCCACAAAAAGCAGTTTGAATCCTCCTATCAGCTTATCTGTCATTATGGCCTAAAACTAAAGCTATTCAATCCATTGTCCTTCTTTTTGGCCTTTAGCTCCTTTTATCTTGTCTTGGTAGTTGGTACCCTGGCTGAAACATCATACTCCAATATTTTACATGTACTTTCAATGTTTTATCTCAACTTTTAAAAGGGGGTGTGTTAGGTTACACATAGATCTATGTGTAACCTAACAGGGTGATATTTAAATTAAGTACAGAAAGGGTATATAATCATTTTTTATGATAGCTGGTGAATCGATACTCTGGCCCTTGAAGGGTGTATTGTAGAATCCATCTCTTATCTTCTGTAAGTTTAATCCAATTTAGAGTCAAATGGGCCATTTTCCTTCCTCATTTGTGCCACATTTTATTATCTCTTCAGTGCAAACTCATTCTACACTTGTTTGCAATATCATTTCACGTATCAGGAAAACACTGTTTGAACTTAGACTGTGGATGGGTGAACTTTACAACTTCAACCATTGATGAATTTGATAGATCAGATAATAGTTATGTAAGTTAGGTTAGTTAGTCAAAGAAATACGAAGAATTTATTAGAAAGTAGGGAAATGGGCCCATTAAGGTGGGCTTACGTTAGCAATGCTGTAGCTGTATATAAATAGAAAGGTCGTGAGGGATTTGACTTGTCATTTAAGAGAGAATGGGAACCTTTCAGCGTTGCGAGGTGAAGACCCTCGATTTCTGTAAGTAGGCACTGTATTGAGGGGAGAAATCCTTTATTTTTTCTAACAAGATACCAGATTTCCACTATATTTGAACAAAAAACCTCAAGCAAACATGCTGACTCAACATCAGATTAGCATACTGTAAAATATTTGAATACTTTATTTGAGAAAATATGGGGTATTGATTTTTTATTATTATTTGAAAAGGTTTCAAACATTAATGAAAAAATCATTATGTAACATAAGATAAGATTTAGGATTTTTATTATAAAACTTTCTGTGGTTATGTTGTCTGTAATCTTGTTGGAGTAGTCTGAGGACTCCATCAGAAATATTGTAAAATATTTGAATTCTTTATTTGGGAAAATATGCGGGGTATTTAGGATTTTATAATTATAAACTTTTTTGGTTGTGTAGTTTGTAATCTTTCTTAACATGTTTTTTTGGACTAAAAGAGTTTAGGAGCAGTTGAACCCTAATTTGTGTTAAATTCCAGCATGCAAATTGCAATGTTCATTAACTTACAATTTTCAATTGATCATAATCAAGTTGAAGCCATGTCTAGATATCTTTTAATATTTTTGGTTGATGTGGTTGCCTATTTGTTTGTTGACTGATTCATGGTTTCACACGACTACAATATTGTGTGGGGTGTATAAGATTAAAATAAGGTGTCCCTAACTCTTTGAGGGATAATTTTTGCTACCCTCATGCATTCTGAATGTGTAAGCTGTTTGTACAAAATCATGTAGATCCCTGAATTGTACAAGGTAAAATAATTGCAAATGATTTGACTATTTCTACACTGAGAAATTATGTTGCAATAACCAAGATGATATAAGTTGGGCAAAATTATCTGTCATATTTTACAGACATATAAATATACCTTATCAATTACAGATCTCACCAGAGGATATAAGATGGGAAGGTGAAGATCCAGGCATACTCCATAGAGGTGGGCATAGTGGGCACGGTCGTGGCGTTAAGAGATTCTTTGGCCATGGTGGTGATTCTTTAGGTGCAGGAAGAGGGAGAGGTCATCCCAGGCTTCATACCAGACAAGAGTTTCACCCACCCCAAAATGGTATTGGGAAGAGAGTTTTGGATGACATCGAATTACTGAACACAGATTCTCTAGTTAAGGAGGTAGTGTGATATATGCCTTAGCAACCTCTTTAAAATCAAAAGAATAAACAGGGAAGGTTTTTTTTTATTTTTAAAACATTGATGTTATTATAACAGGTTGAAAGGATTTTTGCTACAAGTGCTCCAGATTCAATGGAGCTTGAGAAGGCAAAGCAAATGCTGAAAGTAATTCAACCATCCATCATCATGATTTTTCTATCATCAAACGTTTATGCCCATGATTATTGTTCACACACTTGCTTGAATTGTTGTACAGGAGCATGAGCAAGCACTTGTTGACGCCATTGCAAGGATTGCAGATGCATCTGATGGTGAAAGTGGTAATAATTAGCCGTCTACATAATCATGCTGCTTACTGTTGTATTTGAAACCCCTTATATATTTTTCTCTTTTTGCTCAGGTCAGACAAATAAGCTTTTTGTAACTTAATAAATCCAACATTTTTATTATACTTTTATCTAACTGGGGCAAAACATTTATGCTTTTCTTCATTTTGGATCAGAACAGGAGAGATGTACTAGTGAGTAATTAGGGGCCTTTTATTTTATAGCGAATGTTTGTCTTACGCTTATTGAGAAAATTGTTTTTTTTTTTTTTCTGTGCTCATTAAGAGGACTTTTGAAAGAAAAAAAGCAAACAAAACAAGTTCTGTGTGCATATTTAATAAAACTGTTGTAACATTGTCTTTCAGTGTGAGGATTGTTTGCACAATTGGTGATCACGGTCACCAAACTAATGTTTTAAAGATTAAGCAGTGTTGTATGCATATCACTATTACAAATATTGTGTAACTTTTCACTGTGCCTTGCTTACAGATGAAGAACAGCCGTTTTTGCAGCATGGACAATTAATGGAAAGGGGATAAGAGCACAGGAAATACTGCATGTTCGATGTAATCTGTTGCACAGGAAACATTATCTTTAAGCTCTGATGAATTCTCGTGAAACTCTAATTTTGGAGAGATGAATGCGTGGTCAGCTTATGCATGCACACTTGTAGGATCCAACAGCAGCAAATGGCCAATACGGTTTACTTCTTACTGATGCTTTTTCTGTCATTCATTTATTGCCCTCCCTGAAAGTTGCCACATGTGCGAGTTTTGTAACTCAGTGACGGTTTTGAATAGAGAGCCCCCCAACTTATCAATTGTCAGGCACATCAATATCAATTTTTCAGTCTGCATGCAAGTGTAAAATACTATTAGTAAAATCCTAAATTAATTTGCCATGCATTTCGTTTGGCTTTTTCTTTAACAGATACTATTCAATACATTCCTGCAACACAGCATGAAACCATAAGTAAAAAAAACAGTAGACAAATTGCATTTGCAGCAAAAAGCATCTAAGGTGAATATGGGTATTCCTCAACGCATCCAATAATATCCAGGATCTGATTAGCTAAGGCCTGTAGTCAAAGATTGTGTGCCTTAACCCATCAGATGCAAATTAAAAGAAACATGACAATGCAAATTCACATAATGGCAATCTCAATATATATATATATATATATATATCACTTGATAACATGGACACTATCACCGACTCAAATTAGCAAATCTAATAACCAAAGAAAGACTTTATAAACCACAAAGAATCATTGGATTCCATCAATTTACAGAAGGATGGTGTCGTAAAAAAGGCCCTATCCATATACCATAGTTAAGATCCTTCATCATTGTATACAAGAGATAAATCCTTTTATAAAGGTAAAAATACTTTTCTAATCTTTTCATCCTATTTATAAATACCAACATAATAATGAAAAATAACTATGGCCACCGAAACACAAGAATCGGCCTTTTTCCTGCATTAAGAATGAAGCCTCCCACACCACAGCGACAAGATCCCTAATTTCCACGTAACTCTTAACTGAGGTTTAAAACTATAGGCTGGGATCATATGTACGTAAAAGAAAGACGAAAATTTAGTTACTCCTAGGGTAAAAAACTTAGAATGTGTACTCCTTAAGTATGTCAGCAAAGCACTGTCAAATTCCGTTTGCTCCAAAAGCACCTAAGAATTCTCAAAGAAAACATTACCTGAATAGTTTGATCTCTCATCCATGATAAAAGAACAAGAGCGCAAATTAGTAATCGACCGACTACCTCGTCATTGCTACAGGAAGAAGTACAAACAGATATGATGGATTGGAATCTCTAGAAATCTGATCTTGGTTGTAAGATACAAAAAGTACACGCTTCAAACTCGTAGCAGCCGCTAAAATTACTATGCTCAAATTATGAAGTTGATTCAGAACCTGAAGGATATTATTATACGTTAAATTTACATGCAATGTCATGGGTTTCTGATGCTATTCTTTGCATAAAATTTGATTTTCACCTGAGTAACCCAAATAATAAGGATATAGAACCAACTCTATACAAATTATCAAACTGAAACCATAATTTTTTTTATTGTTTCTTCAGTATAATCCAAATCGAATTAGATGGAATGAATATTACTTAGACTAAACCCAGCTTATTGTCACTTGAACCGTGAAATGACTGGAGAACAACAAAATTGACGAAATTTGACAGGTTTTCAGTGAAGTCTTCCTTTTCAATACATTTTTTTTTTCATTCAAAAAATTCGAAGCCAATATGTTGTTTAAAAAATCTAAATTCAGTATAACTTGCACCAATGAAATGCTAGTGCTTTCCGAAGGTGCGTGATTTAACGAACAAAGCAAAAAAAAAAAATCATAAAGAAAAATGTTTTCAAGTAGAACATGTGCCTAAAGTCATGAACATGTGGATGTTATGCCCAACCAAAAACCACGGAACAGAAACAGAACAAATCTCAAGAAATTAAATCCTTCAGCATCAACTTACGATTCAGTGCAGTGTGAGAATGCATCAGAACACGAACAACCGAAATCCTCGTAACCATCATCAAAGTCCACGGCATTTGACTACAATCGAAACGACAGGTTCAAGCGAAAAACAGAACAACCGACAGGCTATGAAGAGGATTTGAATGTACCTGAAGAAATTGAGCAGTTTGAAGAGATCTGTGTCCTCGGAAATCGTCTCGAAACGACGTCAATCCGATGCTCCATACGTTCGTTTCGTTCGGACATCGAAGACCCTTTGCTGAAGCGATTCTGGTTGATGGATTATGTCGAGCCAAAACGGTGCCGTTCTGCGCAACGTGTTGTGAGGTTGAAGATGAGAAAGCGAAATGCCGAAACAGCGCGCATTCGCGTAGGCCCCACACACAGTTACCATTCGCGACGCTATTTGGAATGCGGGACAAACCACCCTATTATTAAGGATTCATCAAATTAAAATTATATATAAATTCAAATTAGTTTGTGTATATTAGAAATTTTAAAAAAATATATATATTTAAGAGAGTTTTATAAATTATGTTATATATACATTTATTAAAAAATAAGAAATTTGAGTGTACTAATCCATACTCTACTTGCTAGATAACTATCCTACTTGTATTGAAAAATAGTTAATGTATTCCCTTAAGTTTAATGTCATCTATTAAGAATAATTAGGGATTTTCCTAATCGCATTTCAAGTAAAATAAAATAGGAAATAAATTAATTTATTCTTTAAAATTGTAAAGATCGATTAAATCAGTCCTTAAAATTAATAAATAATAAAATCTATGTAACACACACTTATGCGACACGAACACGGACACAGAAATACATATAATATAATTTCTAAAATATAAGACACGGGACACCAATATATATATATATATATATATATATATTAATTATAAATTGATAATATTTATTTACAAAATTATATTTCAGTTTTTTTAATAGAAAGATGTTTGTTGTGTTATGATGTTCAAAAAGTTTGTTTCTCATTTTTATAATCATAATAAAATTTATATTTATATAATAAGTTTAAGTTTTTAAAAAATTTATGTTTTTTTTTAATTGTGTCAAAATCATGCTAAAATTATCAAAAATTCAATAAATATTTTTTGAATTAAACACTTTACGTATGCGTATCTTACAAATGTCTTACTGTAACGCTGTGAAATCTTAGAAATATCTTACTGTAACGCATGTTTGTGTGAACCGTCTTCAAAACTCAAAGAATAAAATAATCTTTAAAATTGTATATTATCATTTAGTTAAGTGTTTGTAATTGTAAAAGAAAATCTTATAGATATAGTCGTATAATGATCTTTAAAATTGTAAATTATTAATCCATTTAATCTTTCAATAAATTGTTTGCTTCCTGAATTAAAACAAAATAACTATAATGTTTACCCAACTTTAAGATTGGCAAGGCTTAAGTGGATGTTTGGGTTTGGTTGGTCTGAAGTTGATTTTGACGAATTTTAATTTTAATATATCTAATGTAATCTTTTTTTAAAAAATCAAGTGGTGGTTGGGTGATCCCAATCTAGTTTTATTTTAATATTTTCTTAAAAATATAAGTTTTTAAACTACTTTATATTAATAATAATAATAATAATAATTGTATAACATCGTATTTTATTTATAGTATTTTAAAATGTCTGTTTATAAAATATAGCTTAATTTAAATTTTACATTTCTTTTATTCTTTAGTTTAAGAATACATAATGGGAAAATTAACTGTTACAAAGTCATGTTGACCCAACTTCTGTTTTGCATATTATGAGTTTTGATTAGGCCGAATAAAGAATTAAATTAGATAGTTCCATAGAATTTTGAATCGAATTAGAAGAATGACAACTCCACCATTAACTCCTAGGTGTATTAAAATGGTCAAGTTTTATTCATCATTATTACAAAATTTTCTTTTCTCTTATCACATAATATATTTTACAAATGTCATGTAAAGATAATACATTTTTACAGTCCTCACTCCAAGAAAATTTTATAGTCCATCTGTCTTTTTTATTCCTCTCTTATTTTAACCTAAACTAAGATAGCATCAATCTCCACAAGAATATATATAACCATAAAAATTGGCAATGCTCATACTTTATCCTGTAATAAAATATCTTTCTGATTAAAGATTTAAGTTTTTTCAAATTTCAGCCAATTCACTTCCCTCTTCTCTGTAATAATCTATAGTCAATGATTGGCCAATTTCTTCCGACAAATCTGCATCACCTGAAGCAATAGCTGGCAATAATTGTGCAAAATTCAATTTTCAAATTACAAATCTGACTGTAACACCAATTCCCTCCCAAATCAAAAAGCTCTAAACAACAAAACGAAAACTCAATCTCTTCAACGAATGTGACATTGACTCGTTGAGTATCAACTACTGAAAGTTGAAAATTCAATTCCCTCCCAAACCAAAAATCTCCGAGAAACATGAAGAAACTTAATTGCTTCAAATATCTGACATAGAGCATTAACCAAATGCTGAAAGGGGAAAATTGAATTTCCACCTAAAACCAAAATCACCAAGCAACAAGAAGAATCTCTATCTATTCAATGAATATCTGACAATGAGCAAAACCAGCTGAAAGTTATAAACAAAACACACCAGAAACCCAGTTCCCAGTGTCAATTCCCTGAAAGCAAAGCACAATATAAAGTGCCATTTCCACTTATTCAACTGTTCAAGAACCACTGCCCCCACATATGTCTCTTGTTCTGTAATTATCTTGCAATGTTGAACTCACTAACACGAATGAATTCTAATCACAATAATGCAAATAATTAACCAAATTGAAAGAATTCTCTTCACAGTCGAAACTTAATTACCCACCCAATTCACACCAAACCAAGTTCATTGTCTGATCTAACATTTAAATATCATGCGTGCCAGTGACAAGTGACACCAATTCATAATGTGAATCTGCTTAACTTCATGGTCCTTCATTCATAGCTTCAAAATTGAACACAAGAACAAGCCTTGACGAACCAACCTATTCATAACATACATAATACTACAGAAGAAAATTTCGCATCTTCAAAACTGAAACTATAAATTTTGAAAGAGAAAAACACAATTCTACCCGTCCCAAAAAGAGTATAGACAATACACCATAAAAGAAACAATATTTTGATTCAACAGATTCAAACTCAAGCACCAGAAGGAGCACCTCCCAACAACGCCTTCTTCAATTCCTCACTCGCTTCAACCTCCGTCGATTTCCCCGAAAAACTGCCATAATCCGATGTTGCTTTCTTGTCATTCTTTTTAGGGGTTTTCCACTTACTAAACTCCGAACCTCCGCCTCGGACACCAACAATTTCCCGCCGGAGATCCTCCACGGCGTTCCTCAGCAACCCGTTCTCCGCCTGGAGGACCTCCATCTGCCGTTTCACCGCGAAGCACGCCTCCGCCACGTCAGCGCTCGCAGGAGCCCCAGTCACGGCCTTCGCCCTCCCCTTCTTCTCGCCGCACTCCATCATGTGCTCCACGCCGATCTTGTCCATCACGAGAAACGGAATCCGCTGGAACGCGCTGTCGCCCTTGAACTCCGCCGGAACCCTAACCCCCCAGCGGAACTTCACGGCGGCACGACCCCGCACGGGGAGCGTCGTCCGGGCGGACACCTCCACACCGGAGAACATCCCAGCGACGGCGCCAGCGGCGCGGGAGTTCGTGTCCAGCATAGGAATCTTGGCGCCAGCGAACGACGGCGTTTCCACTTGAACGGTCTCGTCGACGACGACGTCGTTTTGCGCGTCAGAAAAAGCTTTTCCATCGAAGATAGAGGTCTGCGTCTTCTTGAAAGTGAAGTCGCCAAAGCGGGGTTTGAAGTGGAGCATGAAGAGCGGGGAACCGGTTCGGCCGGGAAGGTTGAACTCGCAGCTCATGAGCATGGAGCTCTTGAGAGGGGAACCGAAGGGTCCGGTTCCCGTTTTCACTATGAGCGAGAAAGGGTTCTTGGAATCGTTAGGTCGATACGCCACTTTAAGCGAAGGACCTGATTCGAAGAAACTAGAAAGGTTCAGTGTCAGTTCTTTCGGTTCGCCGGCGACGATGCCGGATTGGAAGGGCATGCCCAGAACGCTTAAGGGCACCTTCGCCCTAAAGAGGGGCTTCTGCTGTTCCTCGCGGAACTTTAGGGAAGCTTTCATCCTTGCTTAGAACCCTACTCTTGATTTTCCGGTGGATTAGGGTTCTTTATTCTCTTATAGACCAAATCGGTGAAGAAGATTGCAATCAAATTTTTATACTTTGCTCTGATTCTCCTTCTACACTGTTGTTTCTTATGGGATTTGTAAATTTCATTTCAGAGGTTGCACAGAGACTGTCCGTAGTGGATAATTAGCCATTTGGATTTATATTATCAATTTTTATATATCTGTTTATTTTTTATTTATTGAATTATTATTTGATAGAATAGAATAACAAAATATGTTATTACAGGGAATAATTACACGGGAGAATAATTTAACTTCTTTCACTATTGCCACATTTTTTACTACATTTTTGTTCTAGATTTAATATATATTATAGTTTCTTAAATTATATATATTAACAAAGTGTT
>Ga0123341_1003643_pt1 | contig 13279 bp, 9 predicted proteins | sample Turbeapinknodule_FD_89959 | JGI IMG/M metagenome (GOLD analysis project Ga0123341, IMG submission 89959) | Root nodule microbial communities of legume samples collected from Mexico - Turtle bean Mexico pink nodule | ecosystem: Host-associated > Plants > Roots > Nodule | place: Mexico: Nepantla... | reverse complement strand
TTACTATATAATACAAAAATTTAGTGTTTGTTTGTTTTATCTGATATAAGTAACCGGAGAAGATGCAAATTCTGAGTTGATTTGATAGAATTTGCTTTTAGAGGAAAGTTTGTCAGTCTCTGTCTTGCTGAACTATGAATGTTGAACACTTGTATTGTAATGATTTAGAATTAAAATAAAATTGTGGCATTTCTAAGTCAAAATAATACTAATAACTGCTAAATATATTTTTATCTATTAAATAGTATGTAAGTTGGATTTTCATTCTCGTGTAAATTGAAAAAAAAAAATTACTTGTTTCATTCAAATTAATGTTGTGAATTTTCAATAAAATACTAAACTTCTATTTCAATTTATCTCCTAACAAATATTATTGTCTTGAAATAGTTAATAATATAATTTTAAGGATTTGGTTCCCTTAAATGATATACTCAAAAAACATTATGAAATACTTAATAATATATTCATAAATATTAAAAAAATTAGGAATATTTTAGTACAAAGGGAACATTATCATTGACTTATAATAATTATTTTTCTTTACGTATATTCTTTCATACTTATTTCAAATGTTGAATAAAGTATGTTTAACATTCAATTTCATTAAATTAGTAATTTACATAATATAGAGATTCAGCTATATCTAATATTAGTTTATTGTCTACTAAAGTTACGCTTTGGTTATTTGGATTAGTAAAACCATGGAGAAATATATAAATAAAAAGAAATATAAAGGATAAAATTAAAGAGAGAAAAAATATTATTTAAGTAGATAAAAGGAGAAGGAATAGAAAAGAAAACTTTTCTTTGCTTGATGGGGTTAATGCAAAATAATTTTATATGAATTAAAAAATAAATATAACTTTATTATTTTAATTCATTATAAAAGAGACTTCCCTCTTATTTCATTCCAATTCCAAATTGAGAGAATGCATTTTCTAATAGCACATTAAAATCTAGTGCTTCTATCTTATTTTCTTCTTTTTCATTTCTCTCTACTTCATTTCTACACAACCAAACAAAGATAATGTCAGTCCTAAAATAGGTATACATCATTCTCATTTTTCTTTCTCTTAAATTTTGAAGTTCTTTTTTAAACTAACTATGCATGCCTTTTGGTAATTGACATATTATAAATATATAATCATAATTGAATTGGTTATACGCATTTATTTTATAAATTGAATATTTTTATTAACATTTTTAAATTTTACTTTTAGTTAAAAATGTTCATATATCAGCCGATATACCATTTTCTCCTCAAATCTCAGAAAGTCCAATAAAAATCATTGACAGGAAATGGAATCAGTGTCGGTAACATAATGAATTAGAGCAGCAAATATTTACAGCACATCATAACCGTTCAATAAGATCGAATGATTCAGAATTTAAATGTGTACTTTAAGTCCAATCTATCGAAATAAAACATGACTCATGCGATCTTCATCCAATGAATGCAGGAAACCAAATCCCACAAACTCTGATGTGTTTGTAATGCGGAACGTGGGCAGACCAATCCTATATAGTAGACAAGATAATGTCCCTATTACTCTCTAACACACTCCGTATGGAACTCGATAAAGAAGGAATATAAGCAGAGCAATATACAGAATGCTACTCACATTATTTAGTGGATCTTGAATGAATTTCACTAAATACACGTCCAAAAAAGTGTGTAAGTAATTGTTAAGATCTCTCAATGTGATAATTGAGTTGCAGGAAGGGCTGAGTATCCAGTGTATATCGCGCCAATTACATTTAAAATAACAAACATGTCAGTTTCCCACTAGCAATTTAGAAACTAAATAGCCCATGTCATGATACGTACAAAATACGAACATGAGTCTTTTCTTATTTGAAAAATACTAATGTAAACAATGCATGTTGTTACCAATTAAGAAATACAGAAAATTCAAAATAGAAACTATGAAAAGACCAAACCTAGTCACATGGTCCCAGCAAGGAGGTCCCTGCAATGTAAATGAACATATGTTACTTAATCATGAAGTTATATGAGTTAAGGAAAAAACTAGATCCTAGATGGAAATATTAAGACAAATAGAATAGGAGGCTTACATCAACTTCAATTGTCCGAGTTGATAGTCGAAAGAAGTGATTGCCAGATGTCCTAAGCCTGTTTTCTTGATTAAACAGGACAAAACAGCTTGTCATATGTACTTGTCTGGCAATAAAAGCCATTTGAAATTATATAAGCCATTACATGTTCAAAGCACCACTTCCCCAAATTAACAACAAAAGAAGTAGATAAATAATTTGAAGCCGGTAAATCACAAATTCTGAGACTTCACAAACGTGATTTTCTTGAAGGAAAAATATCTCTTTGAGAATGGACGTTGTGATGCTGAAAACAAACAAATGCACGCATCTAGGACTTCCTGGATCTCTAATCTTTTGAGACTCTAATGATTAAACCAGTTGGAGTCTGGTCAGTTCTGAGATGCCCTGAACCAATCAAATCACGAAGATGAAATCTCACATCAAGTGGAGACATTCGAAGACGCTTCTTTTCCAAAGAGGCCAACATCATCTCCTTATATCTGCGACGGCTAAGAAGAGAGATAATTTCCTTTCTTCCCTGAACAACGAAGTAAAAACAATTTCATTTCGCTGAACATGTTTACTAATGATCAAAATATAAAATTATTAAACTTTCAAGACCCATTTGGTGGTCAAATTAAAAGATAGGATACAAAGCAAGATAAACATTAATTCTATCCAATGATTTGTGCACACGATGATAAAAGTCGAATAACAATAATAGGTTATATTAGTGATGCTGGTAACAATGGTTAAAACTATGATGATAATGACAACAATAGTTATAACAAGATGGTAATAACAGTAATGGTGGTGGTGATGACAGTGATAATAATAATGACAATAGTGATGATGGTAGTTAATAAAATGATGGTGGCAGTGACAATAATAGCAGCAATAAAGCCGATGATTGTTGTAACAATGATGCCAGTAATAACAATAATAAAAACAAAAGTGGTGTCACAAATAATGGTTGCTTACGATGAAGATGGTGATAATGGTAGAGCCATGCTAATGGTGGTTGCTATGATATAGTAGAGACGATGATAAAAACAACAAAGCTCATGAGAGTGATGGTGGCAACAACAGGAAACAGTAATGGGATGACACAGACAATAATGACAAAGTTGATGACGATGATAATGGTTGTAATTGAGGTAAGGTGGTGAAAGAATAGGAGGGAGGTCGATTATCCTATCTTGTTGCCCTCATAATAAGAAATATATTTCACTAATAAGCTATAATAGACAATAGAATAAGAATATCATGGTATACCAAACCTTTGATTACAACAAGATAAGGATGGTTATTCTATCATATCCTGACCAGCAAATGAACCCTCAAGGTTTTGGACATCTATTGTTTTATTAAAGATGAAATATTTGCAGTTCCAAAGGACTAACCAAATTATACCCCAACCCAAAGAAATGACTCAATCCACACAAAATTAAACCCTCAACTGGACATCCCTTGTTTTTTTAAGATGAACTATCCGCAGTTCCAGCGGACTACCCAAATCATACTTGAAGCCAAAGAAATGACTCAATCCACACCAAATTATCCCACAACTGCTCTAGAATTTATATATCAGGCAATAGACTTCAAAGATGGACTTGGCCATGCCTACAACGGAGCTTAACACTGTCAGTTTCAAATGACTACACAAATAATACCGCAACCCAAAAGAAATAACTCAATCTAGAGTAAATATCTCATGCAATAAACTCCAAAGATGGACTTAGCCATGCCTAAAACGGTGCTTAACAGGAGTTCAGCCTAACAGACGTCTCTACTCTAACGCAATCTATGGATAGACATTTATTTGATTACCTTTCCAATGTATATTGTCCTACGAAAATTGGAGTTTAGTGGGAAGGGAAGTCAGCCTAGAGGGAGGCCAGGTCCTATCCGGGTATGTCGTGAGGTTTAGTTAGCAATGATACAATGTATCTAATACAGTATGTGTCTTCCAGTCAAGTGTGATATATGCTAAATATCACATTATACCTCCACTGCACTTAAAAGTTCATAAAAAGTTACACAAAGCCGTTAACTTGCTGTTTGGTATACGTTCTAACTTGCCAAGCCATATGTAAGCCTTCACCGCAGAACACAGCCCTCAAATTTCATGTAGTGGATTAACCTCAAATAGCAGTAATAGCTGAGCTGAAGTACCCATATTATGCACCCAGTCAAACACGAACATACATTACATAATATTTAAAGCATCCAAGCAAATGCACATGGCAAACATTAAATGCTCATACCTGAACAAGACCCTTGAGAAGTGAGCCAATGTTTGGAATTGCAAACCAATACATGTTTGGATCAATAAGTTGCCTAGTCTGAAAAGAGTGCAGCAGAATTATTAATATTATACACAAATACTAAACCAAAAAATTGTATATTAAGTGACATTTGGAAGAAGTTTTACAGAGCCTATCTTCTTGTAAGCACACAAGATGAAAATGGAGAGTATTTGGTTATGCTTATAAATATCAAGAAAAGCACTGAAATATTACCTTTCCAGTGTAACACGAGGGTCTATATACAACCTTGGTCATAAAATACTATACTAGAATTATGGGTATCAAATGAAGTCCAATTACAATTTATAAAGAAACTAAGGATATCTTGATTAATCAATCCTAATAACGAGAAAGGAAGGAAGAAATACACACGTTAAGAAGAAGTTTCACATGTAACAACACTTGTGACAGTGGTTTATAACCTTCAACAGGCCTTTTTCAGCTTATCTTCACGATGAAGTTGATCAAAATAAGCTTGTTAAATTAAGCATTTATAACATAATCTATCGTGTTCAGCTCTTACTATATACATGTTTTTATCAAGTTGTTTTCCCAGAGACACCCAATTCATACAGGCATTGTAGATAAAATCAGATAATAGAGGGGATAATTAGCACAAAACTACACGAGAATCACATAAATAATCATATAATCAGGAAAATTATGTCGATAAAAATTACTCATAGTTGTATACAATCAAAATTAGTAGGATAAGCATAATTTGTTTAATATAAGGGATGATTATTATGCTTTTCAGATATTAAAGCTTAAGATATAGAAAGGTTACAAGATTCTCAATGTTCTACGAATGCTTGGAAATAAGAAAATTCAATGATATCTAACTAAATAAAAAATTCAAGTAGGAAAAGGGCTAGGGTTTAAGAATGTACAATAAAGATGAAACAGGTAGCTGAGAAGTGAGTACAAGGGTACAATCTTCTTTTCATGTCCTTATGAAAGATAATATGAAAAATAAATAAGCATATTATTAGGCAAAAGTAGTTGCATAGATTGGATTAAAACAAGTTTTTAGAGTGAAAATAGATGAGAAATAAAGTAGAAATTAAAAGTATTTGGCTGAATAGAAATAACGAATAGATGAGACCCCCCCTCTTAAAATCTCAAATGTGAAAATCCAGAAGAAAAAACTCCAAGCATCCATATTTTATTTTTTCATAAGGTATAAAAAAGACAATATTATTAATTTACAAAATATCAAAATACTGTGATTGCCTCTTTTCGTTGTCATTAAAAGAGTTCGTGTTCTGTTTATAAACATTAACATTTTGTGATGATTATTATAACCATAAAAAGGCCTGAATATTAACAAATTGAGCAATGCTTTGTACTCCACTTTACTCACAAGGACGCCAGCATTAATTAGAACGGAGATGTGACTGTCCTTCACCTTTCCCCCAAGTGACAAGAGTGAGCACTGCATCAAAAAAACCATCCTCAGCACAGAAACCCATTTAGTAAATATCCTGGGATAATATGAATATTGACCAACCTGTTTGGTTTTAAATCAAAGTATCAAACTATAAGATTAAAGCTGGTAAAAAGGAATAATATGTTCCAATACTAGAATTTAATATTTATCACTATAAATGTGGGTGTGCCAGGTTCTCAAATTATGCATTTGTATTCTTCCAAAAGAAGGGCATTTTGCCAGATTATAAACTTCTAAAAATGTTGAGTAGACAGTTAAATAGAAGAAGTTGAAAGGATTAAACAAAATATGCTGATTTGAGTATTTCACTCACAAGCTCCTGATGTTCAATGCCAGTTTCTAGCTTTGAATCTAGAACATGAGTCTTCAACCACCCAAAAACTTCATACTCTACTTTCTTTCCTTCCAATCTTTTCACAGCACGATCTATCTATGCATGAATAGTTAGACAAGATAAAGACATCAGTTCATCAACAATCAAGCATAACTCAGTCAGTAGATACACCATTGTAGTTGATAAAAAAAAGCACCAACGAAATTTAATTCTTTTTACTAAAAAGGGAAAAAAAGAAATTCCAGAATAATGAAAAGTCTCATACTATAGGACAGTTTGTCATTATGGCCAAACAAAACATCCCTGAGACTGAAGTACACACTATATACAAAGAAGGATTAGTTTACACTTTACACGAATGTAAGTTAAAACCACACTTCATTATTAAATATCATTTTATTGGATAGTTTGTCCCAAAACCTATTGCTAATGCCATATATGCTTTTCAAATAAATAAAAATAAGCACACACGCTATATTTAATCAAGAAATATGTATAATTCAACAATAGGATAGATAAAAACCACACTCTTAATACAAAGTTTTTGAATGACATAAAAGTGCCAAGTCTCGCACTAGTGTAAACTGGGGGAGAGGGTTTCAAACAGGAAACCAACCTGGTTCAGGTAGTCATCCAAAAACATTACGGCATGATCGTCCTGTCCAGTATTTAATTTGAAAAGACGCAGAACTTTGTCCCTCCTGAGAGACTGCACCACAAATAAACTAATCAGTATTATCACATTAATCCAACATAAATCCATCACACAAATTAGCAATAACGTAAGAGAGGAGAAAACAGTATTGAGTAGTAGCAAATTACATTTACCAAACTAAGTCTAAATTCCTCAACAAACAGACCTCTAATTCCCTATCCACTTGCGTTCTGTCCTTCACACTGCTATACAATTGCGACTTCAATATAAAAGGCTCAACCGAACCCTGGAAACAAGCATCACCACACCACTATTAAAAACCGAATTGAATAACTATTTCATCAAACATACGGAAAATGCAATTAAAATTAAATTCCGAGCTCGCATATGGTTAACGGTAACCTAACCTTGTTAATGAGGGGAAACTGAGCTCGCATGATTCGAAGCGCAACCAACGTATCGGTGAATGAAAGATCGTCCTCTGCAAATTGCGGCGCAGATTAGTCTAATCTACAAAGAGCTTCAAAAAGCTTAACATATAGAAGAGGATTGCGTTGCGTACCGAGAGAGAAGGTGTTTCCGGCATCGGAATCTTCATCTCGTCGGCGCTTCGTCCCTTTCGATGAAGATTCTGGAAAGTTCTCCATGGACTGCGCGGTGCTTACCAGTTCCAACTTCCTTCACCGTTCCTAATCGGTTTCAAATTGATTTTAAACAAATATATTAAAGACACGCTATATTAATAATTTAATTTTCTAACATTTTTTTATTTTTCGGATGTACTGTATGTTATTTAATTAATTTCCAACATCTAATTTTCAAACCTTATAAATAAAAATACTGAAATATTAATAGAACCAAAAAATTTCACCCTTACTTGAAAAATGCAATCAGAATATGAAGAAATTCACTAAAATGAATAAACTCAAATTTAAGTGTATAACTGTCTTTAATAAATTTGACTGTTCATTGTAATTTTATTCTTCTAAAACTATTTTCTTCTTCCTTTGTCCTAACCATTACAAAGTTTGGCATCATGAACATAATACTAATATTTTTTATTGTGAAGAATTTTGTTCCCACCACTAACATAGAACTATTCCTAAATTTTCCTTGACCAAATAAATTGTTTAAACTCATTGAAAAATGTGAACTCACCACCTTCCCCTGTTATTTATCTCATGCAGTCAAACCATGTTACATGCAACTGCTTTACAACTTCAATCATCATCAAACTGTTTAGTAACCAAGTTAAGTGAAGTTTGAACTCCATGTTAAATAAAAATAGATAAAAAACTAATTTATAACAAAAAAAAAATACACAGACATATTACTTTAATAGAGTTAAATATATTAATTATTCCCACTTAAAAATAATCAAACAACTTGTTCGAATTATTATTAAACTCAGAAATACCTTTTTCTAAGAAAACCAGTCACAAAGGAAAATGGGTCATGAATAATTCTTGACCAATATTTTTTTAATTAAGTAATGTTCAAATCTCAAATAATAATAATAGGTTATATTTTAAAAGAAAAATTGAAAGATGAAAGGTTAAAAAATTTAGAAGTGATAAACTCATGGTTGCATGTTCCTCCTCCACTACTCCCAATCTTTTTATCGACCAATAGTAATGAAGCAATAATTAACACGTAAACATTTGCAGAGGCTAAGGCTTGGGATTGGATCTCAAAATCTCTCGAATCTGTCATTGTGTATCACTTACGAAAATAAAAGTCGAAATTTTGATTAATAAAAAGACATGTACGACATTAAGATATTGCATTGTTCGTTGTGCGATGCCCCAGTTTAACGCAACCTCTCTGAAGTGAAGAGACGCGGAGTCTGAGGTGCAAAATGCTATCTTTTTGTGATTTTCCCTTTTCTGTGATTGTTTTCTCTCCTCAGATCCATACCCTTTTTCTGAATTGCCTCCGACATTCACAAATTGCTAACTTTTTCATCTCTCTGCATCTGTCACCTCACTCGCAACTCTTTTCACGAGATGGGTCAGTGAGAGTTGGCAGCTTGTCGGTGATGCCAAGTCATATGCATGCCCATATCTAGTGCTTGTGCGTCTTTTTGCCTTAGATTTTGCTTTTCTCGTCTGGAATATGTTAACTTATTCTCTTGTTATCATTAATGGGGGCTCTTATTTGTAGTTTTTTAATGTTTGATTTAAAAATCTGCATAGAATTTAGAAAAAATGATTGAGTATGCGTAATTTGATAAACAGTGATGTATACTTTCTGAGGGATTGTGCTTCTGGTGATTTTGGTTCAGTTTTTCAGTCATTATGGTTGTAAGTGATTGCTGTTTCATTGGTTTCAATTTCTACTTTCTGTGCAGTTATTGATTCGTGGCTCTAGTTGCACCAACTAGGTGCTTTGTGGAACTGAGTTGATACCGTTGAATCGCTGATTGCGGTGAGATAATTATGGGATATTGTTATTTGATTGAAATTGAATAGTTATTTTGGCTCGTATATTGTCTATTTTTTATCAGCAAGTTGAAGTTGAACCCATGGTGTATTGTTATGCAGTGACAAGAATGGGCAGAGGGAGAGCAGAGGGGAAACCGAGAAAGCGGTTGGTCATAACTGTGATAGTTTTAATGATTGTGGGGGCTTCATTTTTCCTGTATTCTAGGAATAAGGGTTCATCTTCTATTGAGTACGGTAGCAAATCTTTGACATTTGGAGAAGATGACAGTGATGTACCGAAGACCATTCCAGTGAGTTCTCTTGTATGTTAGAGTCTAGTTTGAGGATGCAAGTTATTTTACTCTTGTGTTCAATTTTTTCAGGTCTGTGATGATCATCTCTCAGAGCTAATTCCGTGTTTAGACAGAAATTTCATATACCAAACAAGGTTGAAGCTTGATCTGACTTTGATGGAGCACTACGAGCGACACTGCCCGATGCCTGAGAGGCGCTATAATTGTTTGATTCCCCCTCCTCCAGGGTACAAGGTGTCGCTCTTTTCCCCAGCATTGTTTCTCTTAGATATAACTAAGAAAGTTAAATAAATTCGGAAATTTTCTGTGCTTACAGCTTTGAGTGTCTTATGCTGTTCTTGATAATAGATTCCAATCAAGTGGCCCAAAAGTAGAGATCAGGTATGGAGAGCAAATATACCTCATACTCATCTTGCAACTGAGAAATCTGACCAGAGATGGATGGTAGTAAAAGGTGAAAAAATAGTGTTTCCTGGTGGAGGAACTCACTTCCATTCCGGTGCTGACAAATATATTGCATCAATTTCCAATGTAAGCTAGTTACTGTCTGGGCTGGCATAGAACTAAAATAATCACCAAAACATAAAAGTTTTACATGACTGGAAAAAGTTATAACTTAGTATCTGTGATTGATATTTACAGATGCTTAACTTTCCAAACAATATCATAAATAATGAAGGAAGACTTCGCAATGTTTTTGATGTTGGCTGTGGTGTTGCAAGCTTTGGAGGATATCTTCTTTCTTCTGATGTAATAACAATGTCATTAGCACCAAATGATGTTCATGAAAACCAAATACAGTTTGCTTTAGAAAGAGGAATTCCGGCATATCTTGGTGTCTTGGGGACATTAAGACTCCCTTACCCTAGTAGATCTTTTGAACTTGCCCATTGTTCTCGCTGTAGAATTGACTGGCTTCAAAGAGATGGCATACTTCTTCTTGAGCTAGATAGGTTACTCAGGCCAGGAGGCTACTTTGCGTACTCATCTCCTGAAGCCTATGCTAAGGATGAAGAGGATCGAAGAATATGGAAACAAATGAGTGCTCTTGTAGAGCTGATGTGTTGGAAAATTGCTGCTAAGAAGAACCAGACTGTCATATGGGTGAAGCCTCTTACAAATGACTGCTACTTAAGAAGAGAGCCTGATACTCACCCTCCCCTCTGCAGTCCTGATGATGATCCTGATGCTGTTTGGGGAGTTAAAATGAAATCTTGCATCACACGTTACTCTGATCGTGAGTGATATCTTCTCCATTTCATTTAATGATTTAGTCTATTCTTTAATCTCAAGACCATGAAATAAACTGATAATAAGAATATTCCTAGAGTATAGACCTTTAACAGTTCAAAAAAATTTGACTATGAATAATAAAAGATGAAACAAAGTAGTGGTTGAGGGGCGGCTGTCTTGTGAATATGGATATCCAGTAGTTGATTTGGTAAATCAGATAGCTTTTGCTATTCTAGATAGGTCCATGTTCTTTCTGATTACATTATATTTGACACAAGTTACTCAACTCATTTTTCTGCATATATTAATGTTGCATGATTTTGTTCTTTTCCATCAGCAATTTGTGGTATTATTATTTATTGACTCTTTTATCATAAGTTGAAAAGTCAATTACCATATATTCTGCTGGTCTATGCAGAGATGCACAGAGCAAGAGGATCTGGTTTGGCTCCTTGGCCAGCTCGATTGGTCACTCCACCTCCTCGTCTTGCTGACTTCAACTATTCTACTGAAATGTTTGAAAAGGACATGGTAATTTAAATATATCCTGTTTTACACTTTTACTGTCTTCAAATACTTAAGAACCTCTCTATTTCTGTCCAAAGGAAGACAATATAAATGTGACACAGTATGAATAATTCTTTAATTTTGATTTGACAAAGCACGGAATATTGGGTCACATTTATATTGTCATGGGTGCAAAATGGCTCAAAAGAAGTAATTATTCTTGAAATCAGAATTTAAAGCATGTTAGCTTCGTAGCCACATGTCTGATTACATTGTTTATAAAAACTAATTTTGTGCAGGAATATTGGCACCAAGAAGTTGCTAATTACTGGAAAATGCTAGGCAATAAAATTAAGCCTGAGACAGTTCGGAATGTGATGGACATGAATGCAAATTTGGGCTCATTTGCAGCTGCTTTGAAGGACAAAGATGTTTGGACTATGAATGTGGTGCCAGAAAATGGACCAAACACTCTCAAAATCATCTATGATAGAGGGCTGTTAGGAACAGTTCACAACTGGTATGGCTTTTATCTTTATAAAGGAAATATCTTTCTCAAGGTTAAAACAACACCAATTCCTGTTTAATCTACTGCTTCATTCTTTTCAATACTCTCTCAGACTTCGCCCTTTAATCAAGATCTTCATAGCCGACGTCACTTAATAAGACAAGACTTTGCTGTTATTTGTCAAAATGCAAGATACCCACATTGGAAGCACTACTGTGATATAGTTAAGCCACATCCTCGTTGCAGTCAGCAATATTACATTCTCTTGACCTTGTTTTGTCATCGATGTGACAGGTGTGAAGCATTTTCGACCTACCCTCGAACTTATGACTTGCTCCATGCATGGAGTATATTTTCTGATATCATTGAGAAAGAATGCAGTCCAGCAGATTTATTGATTGAGATGGATAGAATCTTGAGGCCTAAAGGTTTCATCATTGTCCATGATAAGCGGTCAGTGGTGTTGTTTATAAAGAAATTCTTGCCAGCATTGCACTGGATTTCAGTGGCCACATCTAATCTAGAGCAAGATTTAGACCAAGGCAAAGATGATGCAGTTTTGATAATTCAGAAGAAGATTTGGCTGACAAGTGAGAGCATCCGGGTTTCAGAATAGTGACATGATCACTTTGAAGTTTAAAGTCTCATCAATACACAGTCATGGAAAATTGATCTTCTAGCTCTTTTCATGTGCTGTAGGTGCTCTTTTTATATGTTATTCATATTCTCTACAGTATAGTAGAAGTGTCAGCGAAAGATCATCCAAATCATGTTGGTTCATTTTATTTAATTTAGGACACAATTAGTCACCCTTCTGTTGTGATTAAGATAATTAGATGATGAATTTGAGGAAAGATTTTGTTTTTCTAAATCAATTTGAACATATTACAGGATAATGAGGTTTTATTTGTTTATTTATTTATCCATTTTGCTGCTGCTTTGGGAAACTGCTGATCAGTTGTCTTATTAGTAGTACAGCATTTAAGATATGGAACCTTATAATTACTACTTGTTTCTATTTAATGTTTATGACAACAGTCATGCATAAAAGTAGAATAAGGAAGTAAGAAAGAATCTCAAAAGGGATGAACGAATAGAAATTCTTGTTACAAAAAATGAGAGCTAGAAAAATTACAAGAGATAAAGAAGTCAAATTATTTATAGAAATATAAAGAAAACAAAGATAATAACTAACTAAATGTAATTAGGAATAGACTAACTGAAAGTAATTAATAGGTAACACAAAAGATAATTAGTAACAAATTTCAATACAAAACATATTTTGTGACATGCATTTGGAAAGGACTACAAACTAACAATTTTGTCTGAGATATCAGAAACTTGATCTTTTAAGGTGATAGGCGTCATATTGTAAAAAATAGACACTCACTCACACTTAAATTCTCTCTAAAAGAAACACTCTTCTTTGCAATTCTCTCTATTGTATTTCTTTCTGTGGTGTATCTTACAATTGAGAGAGCATCCTAT
>Ga0123341_1003642_pt1 | contig 13279 bp, 9 predicted proteins | sample Turbeapinknodule_FD_89959 | JGI IMG/M metagenome (GOLD analysis project Ga0123341, IMG submission 89959) | Root nodule microbial communities of legume samples collected from Mexico - Turtle bean Mexico pink nodule | ecosystem: Host-associated > Plants > Roots > Nodule | place: Mexico: Nepantla... | reverse complement strand
TCTTGGTGTGGTTTGCCAAAGGTAGTGTGTTTCTTGAGGGGTTCAAGGTCACTACTTTGGTGTGTGATGTGTGTAATCTGGTTTTGATTGCATAGTGGATTACCCAATGGTTTCTGGGGACTGAATGTAGCTCTTGGTGTAAGAGTGAACCAGTATAAATCTTTTTGTGTGATTCTCTCTTTCCCTGATCTCACATATATATATGTTTTAAGTTGTTTTTATTAACTGCTAATAAAAACAACCGATTGTTTCGACAAAACAACCGATTGTTTCGACAAAACAACCGATTGTTTCGACAAAACAACCGATTGTTTTTCTGATATCATCTTAAAACAGTTTTGGGTATTTCTTTCCTTGATTCTTTTGTCTGTAATTCAACATTGATTTTCATTATACATTCAAAGTTTGCGAAAATCCCTCTTAAACAATTCACCCCCATCACGTTTAAGGCCATATATTCTAAATAAATATTTAGACTCAGAGATGGCAGTCACTTTTGGTTGCCAAGATCTATCAAGACACTTTAGAATCTTGATGTTCAACTCCTTGTCAATTATTTTTCCAAGACTCATTAGATGATTGACTATGTGGGTGATTCTCTTTTGTATTTCAGCAATTGATTCTCCTTTGAGCATTCTGAACATTGTTAGAATTGATGGGTTAAAAAGAGGGGGGTGAATTGTTTTATCAAAGATTTTCGCAAATACTTGCTTCAGAATGAATCCTTAACAAACAATCCACATAAGCACTTAAGGAAGACAATCAAACAATCCAACAAAAAGAGTTATTAGAATTTCAACTGGTTAAAGTTACGACTTAATCGGTTGTTTATAGCAGCGAAATATCAAACAGTTAGAGAGTTTGAGGGAAAGAGAAATTTACACACAAGAGTTATACTAGTTCACTCAATCCCTGAGCTACATCCAGTTCTCAGTCAAACCACTGAGTTCCACTAGCAATCAATCACAGATTACAAGCATACACCACAAAGAGGTGATTTTGAATCCCACAAAGCCTACTCACCCCCTTTGCACACACAACACCTCTAGACAGAACACCCTCTGTCTTTACAGGATTTCAAACACAAACAGTATGTAAAAGATGTACAATTACAAGATACTAAACAGGATAGAAAGCACCTGGATTTATAGAACCAGAGATCCTATGATTAGCACTTGTTACCACACAACAAAGCTTGACAACAATCTTGCTCTTTTGAAAAACACTTTCAAAACCAAATCTCTTTCTCAAATCTGAATCAGTACTTGTTAAAATTTTTGTGTTTTTTGATTTGAAAACGAAGCTGTATTTATAACCTTCTGAAAAGCTACTGTTTAAGACAAATTTGAACAACTAAATCAGTTAAAACAGGTTTTCAAAAAAACTGTTATGAAAACACACATTTAATCGGTTGAAACCACGATTTAACTGGTTGAATGAATGAAACAGTTACACAACTGATTCAAAAAGCAATTTCACAACTTCCAGCCAGCTAAGTGGTAAACAACCGGTTATTTCGATAAATCAATCAGTTGTTTTCTTTTTGCTTGAAAAAACACTTAGTTTCTTAAACCAGTTTTAAACAAGCTTTGTGTAGGCTTCAAGAACTGATCTTACAAAGATTCTAAGCACCCTACTCTTAAACCCAAACCTAGAAATCAGCACAGCTTCAACCTTCATATGGATTTGATACATCAAAGCTCCCATCTTCAACAATCTCCCCCTATTTGATGGAGACAAATCCTTGGGATGCTTTTAGGAATGTTCTTTGTTTAGAATCTGTTGAATCCTGCATTCATTGAACAAACACAGGGTAATCTAATCCAAAACAGATATACACCATACACCAATACTCACTAGGTGATTTCTAGAAGGAACATCAGCCACAATCAGATGAGAAACCAGTAATCAAACAATGATGCATACGAACAATCGATTATTTCGCAGGAATAACCGGTTAAAATTTTGCAACACTGATTTAACAGAACTTAAATCTAAACCAGTTAAAACAGTTTATAATAGCAATTTTCAAATAAGAAAGAATGCAAAAACATTACAGAACATTACAAACCAAACTTTTCCCCCTATTTGTCTCATTAAATAGACAAAAGCTAGGATTAAAAACAGTTTAGGATATGAGACGCATATCAATTATTCCCAATTCATTTCTTAGAGAATAGAACCTGTCATTTGATAAAGGTTTGGTGAAGATGTCAGGAAGTTGACTTTCCGTTGATACAAACTTGATTTCACAATCTCCATTGTTGATATGATCACGGATGAAGTGATGGCTTATTTGAATATGCTTTGTCCTTGAGTGTTGAACTTGATTCTTTGTCAAGTTGATGGCACTTGTGTTGTCACATAGTAGAGGAACTTTGTTAATCTTTAATCCAAAGTCTTCAAGCTGTTGCTTGATTCACAAAATCTGTGCATAGCAGCTTCCAGCAGCGATATATTCAGCTTCAGCTGTTGATAAAGCTACACATGCTTGCTTTTTATTGTTCCATGAAATGAGGCTAGATCCAAGTAGGTGACATGTTCCACTCGTACTTTTCCTGTCTAATTTGCAACCTGCAAAATCAGAGTCAGAATATCCTACTAAATGAATAGGAGAATGAGAGGGATACCATAAACCCATGGATATTGTGCCTTTCAGATACTTCAGGATCCTCTTCACACCTTTTAGATTGTTTTCACAAAATCTTCACAAAGTTTTTCATTAGAAGAGCCAAATACAATGTCATCCACATATATTTGTACTAAGATAATATCAGAATCAGTTTTCTTAATGAACAAAGTTTTATCAACCTTTCCTCTTTCATATTCATGAGATAAAAGGAAGTGACTTAGCCTCTCATACCATGTCGTGGAGCTTGTTTGAGGCCATACAAGGCTTTCTTTAGCTTGAATACATACTCAGGATGCTTGTGATCTTCAAAACCAGGTGGTTGTGAAACATAAATATCTTCATTCACGATTCCATTGAGAAATGCACTTTTCACGTACATCTGAAACAAATTGAAACCACTCATGCAAGCAAAAGCTAATAAAAGTCTTACCGCTTCTAACCTTGCTACAGATGCGAAGGTTTCATCATAATCGATTCCTTCAGCTTGGTTGTACCCTTTGGCAACAAGCCTTGCTTTGTTCCTTGTGATGATGCCTGAGGCATCCGATTTGTTCCTGAACACCCACTTTGTACCTATGACATTCATTTGAGAAGTTTATGGAACAAGATTCCATACATCTTTTCTCATAAACTGATTAAGCTCCTCGTGCATTGCTGTTGTCCAATGCTAATCTTTGAGTGTTTCACAAATTGAGAAGTTTATGGAACAAGATTCCATACATCTTTTCTCATAAACTGATTAAGCTCCTCGTGCATTGTTGTTGTCCAATGCTAATCTTTGAGTGTTTCACAAATTGATTTTGGTTCAATCTTGGAAACAAAAGTTGTATGGTTGCAGAAGTTTTCCATACTCCTTCTTGTGGATACTCCTTTGTGAATTTGGCCAATGATGTTATCAACAGACAGGTCTCTTGGGATCTTCCAATCCTTTGGCAGATCATCTTGCTGTAGATTTTCAATCGGTTGTTTCGCAGAATCTACCGGTTGAATTTCTGTGTTGTTGTCAAGATTCTTTAAGAAGAAGTTTTGATCATCTTCATCTGTATTGATCTTTGCTAAACCTTGTTCACACTTGTTAGTTTCATCAAAGACAACATGTATAGATTCTTCAACAGTCATAAGCTTTTTATTATAAACCCTATAAGCATGACTAGTTAAAGAGTAGCCAAGAAAGATACCTTTGTCGGATTTAGCATCGAACTTACCTAAGTTATTTTTGCCATTGTTCAGAATGTAGCACTTACAACCAAGGACCTTCAAATGAATTATGTTTGGCTTTCTTCCATTCAGTAACTCATAAGGTTTTTTCTTTAGGATAGGTCGTATTAGCACACGGTTCATCACGTAGCAAGCAGTACTCACAACATCAACCCAAAAGCATTTGGGTAGGGCAGAATAATTCACAATGGTCCTTGCAAGCTCTTCTAGAGATCCGTTCTTTCTCTCCACCACTCCATTTTTTTGAGGTGTTCTTAGTGCAGAGAAGTTATGAAAGATTCCTAGCTTGTTGCAAAAGCTGATGAACTTCTCATTTTGAAATTCCCCTCCATGATCACTTCTGATAGCTCCTATATTGCTACAACATGTATTTTGCAGTCTCTTTGCAAGCTTCTTGAATTCTGGTTATGCTTCCTTCTTTGAGTATAGTAGGAAAAGAGTCCAAGTAAACCTGGAAAAGTCATCTACAACCATAAGAGCATACAAATTTCCTCCAAGGCTCATAGTCCTAGAAGGACCAAAAAGATCCATGTGCAAAAGCTCAAGGGGTTTTGAAGTTGAAACACAATTTTTCAAATTAAAAGATTTTCTAGTTTGTTTACCCTTTTAACACGCTTCACACACATGTTCCTTCTCAAACTTGAGTTTTAGTAAGCCTTGAACAAGTTCATTTGAAACAAGTTTATTTAAATGATTCATATGAATGTGTGCAATTCTTCTATGCCAAAGTCATGATTCCTCACGTTTTAATAGAAGACAACCTATTGAAGTAGAGCTAGATATGTCAAGCAAATAAATGTTGTGAGACCTCTTACCAATGAGCAGAACATCCTTTGAATTAGGAAAAAAAATCTCACATGAATTAGTTCTAAAGGTGACTTGATATCCTCTGTCACATAGTTGACTAATGTTGAGCAAGCTGTGCTTCAAACTTTCAACATAAAGCACATCATGAATAAGCAAGCTATCTTCATTACCTATAGTACCTTTGCCAAGGATTTTTCCCTTTTTATTGTCATTCCCATTTTGTTTGAGAGAGATGCTAATGAACCTGGATGCATCACCAGTCATATGCTTAGAACAACCACTATCTAGATACCATAGGTGTTGTTTTCTCCTCAAACAATCCTGCAAAAATTAAAATCAGGTTGCTAGATCTGGTCCCCTTACGAATTTGGGTCCATGAGTGTTAATATGTTTCCAAGGAACATTAAGATCCTTAGGAACCCATTTAAGAATACCCTTAGGAACAGACAACCTCCTAATCCTGCAGAACCTAATAGAATGACCCTTTTTCATGCAGTAGAAACAACAAATAACCGGTTCTTTAGACTTTTTAACCAATTGTTTTTTAGTGAAAGTTGAAAAAGGTTTTGAACATCCACTTTGTTTGCTTTGGGGGTTAAAACCCAAGCCAGATTTTCCAAAAACACATGTTTGAGATGCTAACACATCTTCAAGGTTTGATTTCCCTTTTGAAATGGTACAAACAGTTTTCACCAGATATAAAACTTTCCTTTGAAGGGACACAATTTTTGCAAAAGCTTGAATCACATTTGCAAGAAGAATTTTTATAAAGCAGTTCAAGATTTTCTAAATCACCATTTGATTGGTTCAAATCATTTTCCAGAACTATGATTCTTTTTTTCAACTTGTTTTCACATTTCAATCGGTTATTTGAAAAACTTAATCTCTTAGCTTCTTCATGGATTTATTGGAAAGCATCAAGCAATTGAAAATAATTTTCACACTTACTAGAAGAGGTTGTACTTACTTGACTTGATTCAGATTCTTCCTTGGTCATTAAGCAGACTTCCATCTTGTTTTCAGAAGAGGTTGAATCAGCATAAGGCTCTTCTTTATCCATTAAGTCACTCCTTGGATTCTTGTGCCATGTCTCAAGTGTATTCCACATTTTCTTAGCTGAGATACAATCTGAAATCTTGAGCAATTCATTAGAATCTAAAGCAGAAACAATAATATGTTGTGCTATACAGTCAAGCTTAAACAAGAGGGGGGTGAATTATTTTATCAAAGATTTTCGCAAATACTTGCTTCAGAATGAATCCCTAACAAACAATCCAGATAAGCACTTATGGACGGCAATCAAACAATCCAGATAAGCACTTATGGACGACAATCAAACAATCCAACAAAAATAGTTATCATAATTTCAATTGGTTAAAGTTACGATTTAATCAGTTGTTTGTAGCAACGAAATATCAAACAGTTAGAGTTTGAGGGAAAGAGAGATTTACACACAAGAGTTATTCTGGTTCACTCAATCCCTGAGCTACATCCAATTCTCAGTCAAACCACTGACTTCCACTAGCAATCAATCACAGATTACAAGCATACACCACAAAGAGGTGACTTTGAATCCCACAAAGCCTACTCACCCCCTTTGCACACACAACACCTCTAGACAGAACACCATCTGTCTTTATAGGATTTCAAACACAAACAATATGTAAAAGATGTACAATTATAAGATACTAAACAGGATAGAAAGCACCTGGATTTACAGAAACATAGATCCTATGATCAGCACTTGTTACCACACAACAAAGCTTGACAACAATCTTGCTCTTTTGAAAAACACTTTCAAAACCAAATCTCTTTCTCAAATCTGAATCAGTACTTGTTAAAATTTTCATGTTTTTTTTATTTGAAAACGAAGTTGTATTTATAACCTTTGAAAAACTATCGTTTAAGACAGATTTGAACAACTGAATCAGTTAAAATAGGTTTTCAAAAAATGTTATGAAAACACACATTTAATCGGTTGAAACCACGATTTAACCGGTTGAATGAATCAAACAGTTACACAACTGATTTAAAAAGCAATTTCGCAACTTCCAATCAGCTAAGTGACAAACAATCGGTTATTTTGATAAATCAATCGGTTGTTTTCTCTTGCTTGAAAAAACACTTTGTTTCTTAAAAGAGTTTTAAACAAGCTTTGTGTAGGCTTCAAGAACTGATCTTACAAAGATTCTAAACACCCTACTCTTAAACCCAAACCTAGAAAGCAACACAGCTTCAGGCTTCATATGGATTGGATACATCAAAGCTCCCATCTTCAATAAACATCTCATACTCTTGTATTAGAGTATGTTTCCTTGCCCTTTTCACATCATTTTTCCCTTCATGGGTGACCTCTAGAGTATCTCACATTTCCTTAGCTAATGCACATTGTGAGATCCTGAAAAATTCATCAGAGTTTAAAGAAGTTATGATATTCTTGGCAATGCAATCAAACTTGGCCTTTTTATTTTCAGCATCAGTCTATTGGGACCAAGGTTTTTCAATAGAAGCACCTTCCTTTTCAAATTTAGGAATAAAAGGGTCATTTTCAATTGCATCCCAAATCCCTTTATCAAGAGATTCAACAAAGATTTTCATTCTAACCTTCCAAAACTGATAGTTCAAACCACAAAACAAAGGTGACCTGTTAATTGAGGCACCTTCTCCAAAAGGTAGTTTTTCAGCCATAGAAAAAGGATTTATGGTCGAAAACTTGAATAACTACAAGAACTTAGCTTTTGATGCCAGTTGTTAGAATATATGGCCTTAAACAAGAGGGATGATGAATTGTTATAAAGAGATTTTCGAAAACTTTTGAAGGTTAATGAAATTCAGTGAAGAAATCTAGAAGAGGAACCAAGTTAGCCAAGAACACATTCTGTTTTAAAGTGAAACACAAAAAAACAATTAGTTGTTTATACCAATAAAGATTTAAACAACTTAAAAACATAATTTAAAAGAGATCAGAGAAAGAGAAATGCACACAAGCAGTTTATACTGGTTCACTCTTACAACAAGAGCTACATCTAGTTCCTAGAAACCACTAGGTAATCCACTAAGCAATCAAAACTAGATTACATACACCACACACCAAAGTAGTGACCTTGAACCCCTCAAGAAACACACTACCTTTGGCAAACCACACAAAGAGTATTGATCTTGAACACCTTAAGAACACACAACACTCTTTACAATACAACTACAGAAATACAAAAGATAGAGAAAAGGATTACACCTGATCAAAGTACAACTGAAAAGAATACAATTACAATCATATTCCACTCTCACTTGAAAATCCAAAGCTTGATGTGAATCTTGAAAACTTGAGATCAAATTTGTCAAGCTGAATTTCTCAAAATTGTTTCTTACTCTTCAGAAACATATAACAAGTTATATATACTTCCAAAGATTGGTTAAAACATTTAATGAAGGAACGTATTCAGTTAGAAATCATTTAAGACAGATTCACCAATCAAAACTGAATTCTGTTAGGTTGATTAGACAAAACAACAGGTTGTTTTTCATTTTGTTGGAAAAACATCTATTTTCAAAAAGGTTTCAATTCACATCAGTTTTAGATTCAACAAAAGAGTGGATTACACTTTAATCTACCCAGATCCCACCCACACACAAGAGCAACACCAACCTTTCATCAAACACCTTGGATTTGGATTCTTCAAAGCTCTTTATCACTTTTGATCAACAATATACACATGGAAAAGAGTGGGTATTGATTAAACTAGTAGTCACATGTTTTATTGGTGAATTTTAGTTGAATTAGATTGACGCATGTTCAATTTGGTTTAGCTTTGTTGGAGGATTGAAAAATGATTAATATTTAGAGAACTTGTGAAGAATTCAATGGTGGAAGAACTTGGGGACCAACCACTTTTTATTTGTTATTTTAATAACTTTTATATTTTATGCACAACTATCTCAACCCCCTTTTTTATTATTATTGTTATTTCTAATTTTTATTACTTGTAGATAGATTCTAAACACTAATTTACTCATTTCACTATTGGATTCGTTGGGAGACGACTTAGGGTCATCTGAACATAATTATACTATCATCTCTCTAGCGTTAGATAGGTCTACACTGGAATCATATTTAGTTTGACTGCTAAACGATAGCTATCAATTCCATTGGGACGAGAAAATTTATTTTTATATTTCTTTTTATGATCAGGTTTTTTCTCGTACCTTTTTGGAGATGGTTTATCTTCTACCATGTTTGCTTTGGCAGACAAAGCTTTGCCCTTACAATAACACACTCCTTTCCGTTGGTGTCTTCTATGATGATATGGGTGACCAAATCTGGTAGTGACATTTTTGTGTGTTTATGCTTCAGTTGTTATTTGTAATCAATCCAAGATTACGTAAGCTTTTCAATCAACAATTCAGACACAAATTCATCAGACAAGGTTCTGCTGTCTACTTTGATATCTTCAAGCAAATTGTGGTATTTGTTTATCTGAATCTTTATGTCCTTGTCTTCAATCATCTCCCAATGATAGTAGTTTTTTATCATGAACCTTTTTCTAACAACGTCTTCAACAGTGTATTTGAGGATAAGGGAATCTCATATATTTTGCTTCATTGTAAGATCAATAGACATAAAAAAAAATCGTTAGATAACGCACTATGTAAGGTGTGACGACATACCTTATTTGCATGGGTCCAAACATCAATTTGTTTCGCAGGGCATGCTTGAGTCGAGTTTAGAATTTGTAAGTGCCAAAACGACTTTGTACATGTCCAACAGGATTGACACGTGTTCTTGCCAGGGTCGAAAATTCTGATCGGTGAAGACTTCAATTTTCGAGACGTTCGGAAACAGTTTTGCTAAATGGTTTGCGTTGCAGAAACAACGTTTGACATCTCTGAAGTAGAGTTGTTATTGTTGTCCGTATTTTCAGCCATAAGTCCTTACGATTCTAGTAAATAAGGCTTTTCAACACGAACCATGTTGATTTCCTAAGGTGTGGGTGATCACTATCCGTAAGGACTTATCCGTGGTGTATTGTGCAAGTACCCCAATATACACCATGAACTTCTCGAATAATTCGAGGATATCAGAACTAGCAAGTAATTCTTAAAGAGTAAAACCAAGGATATCAGAAAATGGAAGTAAAGAGAAGAACACTAAAAATATTGGATTTTGGAGTGTAATAGAAACGAAAAAGAGAGAAGTTTGGATGATGTGTTTTGGAGCAGTCTCCTACCTCTATTTATAGGCAAAGGCGAAAGCTAAAAAACTACAAAAAAAAGGAGAAAAATGGAACTTGTTCTGTAGGATCAGAAGTGCTGCCGGAAAGCTTGCCGAAAAAAGGAAGAAGACGCTCCTCCAATCTAGGTGGCGTTGGATTTGGAACTTCCTAGGAGATCGGGTCAGACCGGAACAACTTGAAACTGTAGAGAAAAATAGTCCAACTTCCATTTGTTTTCGAGTCCGCAAAACCCTCCCCCTAGATCTGAATCGAAACATGGCATATTCATTGTGTAACTTCCACAACACTTTGTTTTGATATCTTTTGTGATATCTGAAAGGTTCCAACAATTAATGACAATAAGCAAGGATGTATTTGCTTAAACTTTGGATCATTCCTTTGGCCATATAAAATAAGTGTGGCAGAGTTCACAAAACCCATTTCATAGGGAGGGAATTATTGAACTTAAAGCTTTGATGTCTCAAAATCCATGAAGATTGCTTAAAGGCTGGGTTGCTACTTCTGGGCATGGGTTCTGGGTAGATTAGAATTTGTCAATCCACTCTTAGCTTAATCCAAAACTAAATCAATCAAGTTCTTTCAAAAGAAAATTGTTTTTCAAAGTAGTGATAAATAACCTGTTGATTTATCGTTTCAATTGGTTGTTTTACACTTAGTAGTTTTGAAAAGGATTTGAAAAAGCTGAAATTGGCTGACCTTACGGTCAAGGCCAATTCTATCGGTTGAATCGAGTTTTCAATCGATTGTTTTTCTGGTAAATTTGTTTTCCATGATTCTAAATTGTTTTAGCCCTTGATTAAAAGTCTTAAACGACTATTTTTTAGACTATATAACTGGTGTTTACATATCTGAATAGAGAGAGATTAGATTACCAAAAAGATTAATAAGTTTTTCAAGATTGCAAGATTGTTTAAAGCTTTACTTTGGTTAAGAGTGGAATAGGAACTGTTGTAATTCTTCTGTATCAGGTGTGATATTTTTTGTTCTTACTTGTAATTGTTTTTATATTTGTAAAACTTGTAAGGTGTTGGTGTATACAGTCAGAGGGTGTTCTGACTTGTAGTGAATTGTGTATCAAAGAGGGTGAGTGTTCTTTCGTCACTTGAGTCATCCTAGAATAACCCTGCCTATTCAAAAGAAGTACCTCACCTCACTTACGAAATAAATTCAAGATCACCTCTTTGGTGTTTGTAATCTAGGGTTGATTACATATGAATTCTCAGTGGTTAGTTGAGGATTGGATGTAGCTTTGGTTAGGAGTGAACCAGTATAAATTCTTGTGTGAATTTCTCTATCCTCACTCCTTAAAACTGGTTGAACTGTGTTTTTATAAACTACTGATAAAATCAATCGGTTGATTCGCATAAACAACTGATTGATTTTCTGGAATCAATTAAAAACAATTTTGTTTCTTGGCTTATATGATTGCTTCTTTTGTTCTTCTTCATTAATCTTCATTCTTGTCCAATATTTTCAGAAATCTTTCATTAAACAATTCACCCCCATCTTGTTTAAAGCCTTTAATTCTAACAGGAATAAGCTAGAAAAGGGGGGAAGCAAAGTGAGGAAATTGTAGTTCCTCCATCACAGAGTGCCGAGGGAAGTGTTTTAGATAATGTGATCGAATCTGACAAAGATACACTCACATATCTAAGGGATCCAGAGAAAATTTTGAGAATAGCATATGGGAGTGGTAATCAAAGTCTACCGGGTGGCTTCTGCCTTAAGGCTCTATTTGTTTATATAGATGTACTGTTCATAAGCAAAGATTTGAAGGTATAATACTTATTTGGATCCATGGTTTTATGTAGAATAGGAGGAGAAGATATTGTTGAACAAGGTGCTTGATGTTTCCAAAACTGCTTTGAAGACTTGAAGAATTTGTTGTTGTGTGTGTGCTATTTAGTAGATTTTGAGTTGTTAATTTACACCTAGTATTGATCCAAGTTCATTTGATTTTAAATCTCTTATGAATTTTTTTTCTTCTAAAATATGTGTTAATTTTAGTCAGTTGTTATGTGCTTTCAATCAGTTGAAAAAGCTTTTGTTCAAAGTCTGATCACTATAGCAAGTTTTTCAACCAGTTAATTTATCGTGACAACCAATTGAATTGCTCTAAGTGTTTTTCAAATGATTTGAAAAAGCTTTGTTTTCTTTTGTCTTTTTTGTGAGGAAAAACAGTCGATTATTTCAAGAAATGAATTGACTGTTTTATGTGTTTTCTTTAACAGAAAAAGAAATCAACCAGTTTGTTTTGAAAATCAATCAAGTGTTTTTAACAAAATTTTTTTATAGATTTTCAAATTGTTTTTAAATGTTTCAATTAATGATCAAACAATTTTAACCACTTTTTAAAGTCTATATAAAAGTTTATTTTTGATCATTTGAAAAAGAAGAGAGTTTTATCAAAAATGTTTTCAAGAGAAGATCAAAGAGCTTTAACTCATTCTTGGAGTCTTGGATCATTGTTTATGTGTGAAGTAGGAATCTAGGTTTTCTATTCAATAGTTCTACTGCTTTGTAAAGCCCAAGTGTATTCTATTTCTTTCTTTTTAATCTGCAATTGTGTATAAAACAGTTTCAAAAAGTGGTTATGGAAATTGTGGTCTTGTTTAAGAGTGTTGTGTGTTCTTTGAGGGGTTCAAGATCAACATCCTTGGTGTGGTTTTGTAATCTAGTTTTGATTACATAGTGAATTCTCAGTGGTTAGCTAAGGACTGGATGTAGCTCTTGGTTAAGAGTGAACCAGTATAAATCTCTCTGTGTGAATCTCTCTTTCCTTACATTGTTAAACTGCTTTATATGGTTTTGTGTATCCTGCTGCATTAAACCGTTAGTTGTTTCAACAAAACAATTGTTGATATTTCTTAAAGAATTGTTATTTTGTTAAATAATCTAATTGAACAGATAAATCAATTGATTGATTTTACAGATCTTTTCACTCTATTTTCAATATTTGCGAAAATTTTACGTAAACAATTCACCCCTCTTGTTTAGGCCATACATTCTAACAAATATATCAATGAATAGTAAATATCATCTCTCTTTAAAAATGAAGAGAAGTTCATGGAAAGTTAGCTTACCCTGTGATTTTTTCCTTTTCTTTTTGTTTTGCATGCACGTGTTTATTTTTAGAGAACCATGCATTATTTCATATTTCTTTTAATACATTTCTCACTTTTTTTTTTACATTTTTCATTAATAAAAGTTATACTTCATTACAAATATTAATTATTACATTAACTAACACAAATATTTTTAACAAAATAAAATAATAATAATTAATAAAATTTTAATACACAAATATATAGTTATTTATAATAATAAATTATGTAATAATAATAATTATTCTAAATATAGTAATAATAATTATTATAAATATAATAATACT